>MDSY01140810.1_pt1 | contig 10129 bp, 9 predicted proteins | sample 811131 | NCBI WGS metagenome assembly MDSY01 (sample SAMN05326643, study PRJNA326480) | marine metagenome | isolation source: seawater | place: Atlantic Ocean: South West | collected 2010
GAGGTCCAGGATCAAGAAACATAACATCTCCTAAACAGCTCAAAGACTTAACAGAAAAACTTCAAGGCTATACTGAAAAATCATTGCTTGTTTCAGTAGATCAGGAAGGGGGAGAAGTACACAGACTGAAATCATTATATGGTTTTACAAATACTCCACCCTGGAAACAGATTGGATTATTAGATAGTGAGCTAATGACAAAACAGTTTTCAGATAACATTGCTCTTGACCTTTCGAAGGCTGGTATTAATTTAAATTTTGCTCCAGTTATTGATTTAGATTATGGAGAAGGTTCAGTAATCTCAGATTCAAATCGGTCATTTACTGATGATCCAAAAAAACTAATAAAACATGCTGAAATCTTTATTAAGTCTCACAGAGAAAAAGGTATTATTACTTCAGGAAAGCATTTTCCAGGATTGGGATCTGGCGTTACCGATACTCATAAAGGTTTTACTGACTTAACAAAAACTTGGTCCGTCAAAGACCTTCAACCTTTCAATGAATTAATTAAATCACATGAATTAGATATTGTCATGATTTCTCATGCCCTCGATAAGAAGCTCGATCCTATCTTTCCAGCTTCGCTTTCGAAAAAAATAATAAAAGGAATGTTGAGGGAAGATCTTGGTTTCAATGGAGTTGTTATTTGTGATGATCCAAGCATGAGAGCAATTTCAGATCATTATAGTTTAAAAGAAATTTTTAAACTCATGCTCAATGCAGGAGTAGACCTTTTCTGTCTTGGAAACAATCTAATTTATGATAATGAGTATATTCCTAAATCAATAGAAGCAATATTAGAACTAATCGTTAACAAAGAGATAAAAATTAAAAGGATTTATGAATCAATTGAAAGAATTGATGTTTTGAAAAAAAAATACAACCTAAATGTCTAAAAATCATTTTGTTGGCTTAGATTGTGGCGCATCAAAGATTCTATTCCAAAAAGCCTCTTATAATGTCGATCTTGACCTAGTTATCCCGTTCGGAAATTCGATCGAGGTGCTATATTCTAACAACAAAGATTGGATTAAGAACTTCAGTCCTGTTCCAATACAAAACCAACTAAAACAATTTTCAAAGAACAACATAATATTAACACCAGAAGAAGAATCTCAAGGAGGAGTAATTATTGAAGAGATTGAAAAACTTCTGGCTTTGACAGATCAAAATAATTCAAGTATCTGTTTTCCAGGGCTAAAGTCAGATGAAGGGGTTTGCATTATGGTGAATGGTCCCAGAATCCCTTTCTTTAACAAACTATTAAATCTTCATCAACATATTCTTAATGACTCTGATTGCTGTACAATAGGTGAATGGAAATCTTCAATTGGTTGCATGATAAATATTGAAAATGCAATTTATATAGGAGGCGGAACGGGTATCGCAGATGGAATGATAATGAATGGGGAAATTATTAATTTTAATGAACATACAAACCTAAAACGTTCTTGGGAGATAGGTTTTAATGATTCTACAATTGAATCCCAAATTTCTCCCGGAGGAATGATTAAAACCTTCAATACAAAATTCAATAGAAATATTAAAAATCTTGATGAGTTCATTGAATCAAAAGAATCCTTAACTATCTTAAAGAACGCATCAAAAGCATTATCATATTTAGTTGAGAACCGTATAAATTTTTTCAGATTAAATGACTTAGAACCAGAATTAGTAGTTATTGGACAAAGACTTGGTCTTTTCCTCAGCGGACTAAAAAAAGAAATTCAAGAGATGTTTTATCAATCATCAAAAGTACCTTTGAAATTTTCTACCGACCGAAGAACAGCTGCGCTCGGAGCAATATATAAAATGATTAAATATCAGAAATGAAATTAGCCACCAATAATAAAGAACCCATTATAGCTGTCGGGATTATTCTTCCAGAAGATAACCAAAAAACATTGAGGGTTATGAACTCTCAATTAAATCAAAAATATGAAATTTTAATTAAAAATAATCAATTATTAATTAATGATAAACTTTATAGCTCTTATAGGTTTACTAGACCTGAACATGAGTTAAATGATCATTATTTTGACATAGATAGTGTAAATGCTGGCAGAGGATTCCACTGGGAGAAAAAAATCTCTGTAAAACTAAAAGGTGACCTTGAGATAAAAATTAAAGAAAAATCGATATTTTTAGTTAATTATATTTTAGCAGAAATGTACTTAATGTGTGTTGCTACATCAGAAATGAGTGGGGATTGCCCAGTATCTCTTTTGGAAGCTCAAACAATTGCAGCCCGATCATGGCTCTTTGCTGCAGCTGAAAAAAAACATAAGGAATATGGATTAGACGTATGCAATGATGATTGTTGTCAAAGATACCAAGGTTTTAACCAAGTGACAGAATCTGCATTACTTGCATCAAAAAACACATCTGGAAAAGTTCTATTCTATAATAATTTTATCTGTGATACTCGATATTCTAAATGCTGCGGTGGCCACTCTGAAAATAATGAAAATGTTTGGGGTGGTAATCCTAAAACTTATTTGAAAGGAATAATTGACAACACTTCAAATGAGACCATTGACTTAATGGAAGAGGACAGCATAAAAACTTGGATTAAATCACCTAATAAATCTCATTGTAATGATTCAATATTTGGTAAGGGGGAATTAAAAAAATATCTAGGAAATGTTGATAAATCTGGAAAATACTTCAGATGGAGTTTAGAAATTTCACAAAATGAAGTAACAAAAAATATTAATGAAAAAACCGGATTTTCTTTTACCAGCATTCATACTCTAGTACCAATCAGAAGAGGGGTTTCCGGTAGGATATTAGAATTGAAAGTTATTGGCAATGATGGATCAAAAGATCTTGAATTAATATTAAAAAGTGAATATGAAATTCGAAGAGTCTTACATCCTAAATTTTTATATAGCTCTGCTTTTATTATAAAGTCAAAAACCTCCAACCATATTGCACCATCTAATTTTATATTAGATGGTGCTGGATGGGGTCATGGCGTAGGTTTATGTCAAATTGGTGCTCTGAAAATGGCGCTTATGGGTAAAAGTACAATTGAAATACTGCTGCATTATTTTTCATCAACTGAGGTAAAAAAAATATATGACTGAATCAATTTCTCTACACTGGATAGACTGGACTATTATTATCATGTATATAATTTTTTCATTAGGTGTCGGAATATATTTTTCTAAAAGAGCAGGTAAAAATACTGAAGAATATTTTTTATCAGGAAGATCCCTTCCTTGGTGGATTGTTGGTACTTCAATGGTAGCAACTACTTTTGCAGCAGATACACCATTAGCAATAACAGAATTTGTAAGAGGACCTGGTATTTGGGAAAACTGGTTTTGGTGGAATGGTTTATTAGGGTCTTTACTTGGAATATTTCTTTTTTCAAGATTATGGCGAAGAGCTGAAGTATTAACTGATAATGAATTAATTGAAATACGTTACAGTGGTAAACCAGCTGCTTTTTTAAGAGCTTTTAAAGCTAGCTATTTTGCTATTTTATATAATTTTATAGTTATGGGCTGGGTAATTAATGCAATGGCCTCTGTTACATCTGTTATGTTAAATATGGATAAATGGACTGCAGTTTGGCTTTGTGTAATAATCGCTCTTGTTTATGCAATTCTTTCTGGATTTTGGGGAGTTGTTATCACTGATCTAGTCCAATTTGTCATTGCTATGTTTGGCTCAATATCGCTTGCAATTATTGCACTCAATTATGTTGGAGGTATGGAATCCCTTCTCGAAAAGCTTTCTCAGCTTACTGATACAGGAATTGCTCATGAAAACACTATAAAATTCATCCCTCCCATCCCAGATCAAAATATAACAGAAATGAGCTTTTGGGAATCTCCTTTTTCTAAATTCTTAATCTTTATATCAATTATGTGGTGGTCCCACCATGGCACTGATGGAGGTGGTTATATTATTCAAAGAATGTCCTCTGCTAAAAATGAAAAGCATGCACTATTAGCTACATTATGGTTTAACCTTGCTCATTATGCACTAAGAGTGTGGCCTTGGATAATTGTATCAGTTGTCTCTATCGTATTATTTCCTATTATTCCTGAAGCCTATTCAGAACTTGGAACCAAAGCAGGATACCCATTAGTAATGAACAGTTTATTAGGCCCTGGGATGAAAGGAATTTTAATTGTTTCTTTTCTTGCAGCTTTTATGTCAACAATCGATACACATTTAAATTGGGGTGCATCGTATTTGATAAATGATATATATAAACGGTTTTTCAAACCAGAAGCATCAGAGAGACATTATGTTATGGTTGGAAAATTTCTAACCATAATTTTAATGATACTTGCCGCTTTCACATCTTTAAAAATGCAAAGCATCTCAAAAGCATGGGAATTCATTTTTTCTATGGGAGCGGGTATTGGTCTCGTTTTAATACTGAGATGGTTTTGGTGGAGGATTAATGCCTGGACCGAAATTACAGCTTTATCAGTATCAATTATAACAACTACTACTCTTGAAGTTATTGCTGCATATCAAACCATAGCTTCTGGAAGCGATTATACTCTGTTTGGAAATGCTCCAGTTATTTTTGGTATTCCATTACAAATTCATCATAAACTTTTAATCATTGTACCTCTTTCCATAATTAGTTGGTTAATCATGACCTATATTACAGATCCAGAACCAGATGAAAAATTAGAAGAATTTTACAAAAGGATACAGCCTGGTGGATGGTGGGGGCCAATTACAAAAAACTTTCAACATACAATGCAACCGGTCTCTGAAGGATTTCTAATTCAATGGATATCTGGTGCATTAATGATCTACGGCTTTACATTTGGAATAGGAAATTTAATTTTTATAAACTACAGTTCTTCTATTTTATGCTTTGGTTGTGCTGCAATTGGTTCATACCTTGTTTGGAGTAGAGGAATATCAAAGCTAGAGTAATTAAGATGTCGAGTCCTAGACGCATATATTCAATTGATGTATTAAGAGGTCTGACCATCTCGCTCATGATAATTGTAAATAATCCAGGGAGCTGGTCCTCTGTATATTCTCCTCTTTTACATGCAAAATGGCATGGCTGTACCTTGACTGACTTAGTCTTTCCATTCTTTCTTCTTATCGTTGGCGCTTCGACAAGATTTGCATTTGTCAAATGGCATTATTACCCTTCAAAAGAATTTCATATTCATGTTTTTTGGCGATCTTTATCAATTTTTCTGGCTGGAATTTTACTTAATGCCTTTCCATTTATAAAACAAGATTGGAATTGGGAATCATTTCGATTTTTTGGAGTTTTACAGCGGATTGCAATTGCTTACGGTATAAGTGCAATTTTAATAATTCGATATGATTTTAAAATAATATTAAAAATTATCACTTCTATTTTATTGTTCTATTGGGGTGCCTTATTCTTTTTTAACCCAGAATCTTCTTACAACCTTGAAACAAATCTTGTTAGGTCAATTGATATATTTTTGTTTGGAGAGAACCATCTTTACAAGGGTTTTGGAATAGCTTTTGATCCAGAGGGTTTATTTAGTACTATACCTTCTGTTGCTACAGTTCTGATTGGATATTTATTAGGAGGTATGCTGCATACAACTAAAAATTTCAATGATTGTTCCAAGCGAATGAGTGTTTTGGGACTTGCATTAATTATCACAGGATATCTATGGGGATTGATTTTACCAATAAACAAACCTCTTTGGACGAGCTCTTATGTTCTTTTTACTGCGGGTTTTGGTGCATTATCTCTTTCTTTTTTAACTTACTTAATAGATATAAAAGGATTTAAAAAATATTTTATACCGTTTGAAATATTTGGTACAAATTCTATTTTCCTTTTTTTATTATCAGGTTTATGGACAAAAACTATAATAGCCATAAAACTTGACCTTGATGGAAACCTTGTAAGCTCATATTATTATTTATATAAAACTGTCTTCTATCCTATTTTTGGTTCTTATAATGGATCACTCATATTCGCATTAGCCCATCTTTTATTTTTCTGGATAATTCTTTTTTGGATGTATCAAAAAAAAATTAACATAAAGCTGTAAATGAGATTCTCATCTTTTTTTGTATTATTTTTTTGTTTTATAATCGCAAAGAATCAACCATATGTTGTTGTCCTAGGAATTGCGCAAGATGGTGGATATCCACAAGCTGGTTGTAATAAGAAATGTTGTAGAAATATTTGGGGAAGTAAAAACAACAAAAAGGTTTCTTCACTTGGTGTAGTTGTACCATATAAGAAAAAGAGTTGGTTGATTGATGCTACCCCTGATTTTGCGAAGCAATATTATATTTTAGAGGAAATACATAAAACAGAAATTAAAGGAATCTTTCTCTCACATGCTCATATAGGTCATTATTCGGGCTTAATGCAACTTGGAAGAGAAGTAATGGGTACTGCGAGTATGCCTGTGTTTTCTATGCCCAGGATGAAAGAATTTTTAACTAATAATGCCCCATGGAGCCAACTAGTAAATCTTAAAAATATAGTCTTAACAAATATAGTTAAAGATAAGGAAATAAAATTAGAACAGGATTTAATAATTGAACCAATATTAGTCCCCCATCGTGATGAATTTTCTGAAACTATTGGTTTTAAAATAATGGGTAAAGAGTATTCGCTTGTTTATATACCTGATATAGATAAGTGGAATCTCTGGGAGAGAGACATTGTGAAAATAATTTTGAATAATGATTTTGTTTTAATTGATGGTACTTTTTTTACGGATGATGAAATTCCAAATAGAAATATGAGCGAAATCCCCCACCCTTTTATTTCTGAATCGATTGAACTATTTTCGAATTTAGGTAGGACTCATCGAAATAAAGTTTTTTTCACCCATCTTAACCATACAAATCCTGCAATTGTTGAAAACAGTGCTGCGTATAATTTTATTTTGTCAAAAGGTTTTAATATTTTAAAAGAAGGTCAAATATTTAATTTATGAAAAATATATTTATTACAGGTGCATCATCTGGTATTGGGAAATCAATGGCAAAATCATACTCTAAAAAAGGTTGTACTCTTGGACTTTGCTCTAGAAATATCGAAAAATTAAACATAGTTAAAGAAGAATGTCAAAAACTTGGAGGAAAAGTATTTATTTATCAATTAGATGTTCAGAACTCTCAACAATGTATTAAAATATCAGAGAAATTCAATCTAGATGCAGGTGGCATTGATTGTGTGATAGCTAATGCTGGTATTGGAGGAGACGATGATTTATTCTCTGGAAATAGCCAAAAATTTAATAATATATTAAAAACTAATTTATTTGGTGTAACAAATATTTTAATGCCATTTATACCTATTATGAAAAAACAAAAAAGTGGAACTTTAGTTTGTATCAGCTCTGTTGCTGCATTTATACCTACACCATTTCATGGTGCTTATTCCTCTTCAAAGAGTGCGATTAAAATGATTTTTGACTCTTGGAGACCAAATCTTAATATTTTCAATATCAAAACCGTTACAATCTGTCCTGGTTTTATTGACACTCCTATGGTAAAAGGAGCTGGAAGAAATTTTCCAATGAAATCGGCAGATCAAGCGAGTGAAAAATTTTTAAAAATAATAGAAAAAGGAGTGGATACCTATATTTACCCTTACTTTTATAAAATGATTATATATTTATATAAATTAATTCCAAAAAAGATATACAACATGCTTATCACAAAAATCTTTAGCAAGCCAATATCATAATTTTTTAATAATATATGAGTATGAAAACAATACATATTAAACAATCTGGTGTTTTTTCTTTTGAAAAAAATACAGCAAATATTTTATCAATATTATTTGGTTCGTTACTTGTTGCAATACTTGCTCAAGTTTCAATACCCATCCCATTTAGTCCTGTACCTATTACTGGACAGACCATTGGAGTAGTTCTCTTAGGAGGGCTTTTAGGGTGTAGAAAAGCTGCAATGGCAATTACATTATATTTAATGGAAGGAGCTCTTGGACTACCTGTTTTCGCAAACATGCAATCGGGAGCACATATTCTACTTGGACCAACAGCTGGTTATCTATGGGGGTTCATTCCAGCTGCTTATATAACAGGTCTTATTACCGAAAAAGGGTTCATTAAGAATATATACAGTAGTTATGCAGTATGTTTTTTAGCGACAACCCTTATTTTAGTTTCTGGTACTATTTATCTCTCAGTATTTGGAATGGGTTTTGAAAAAGCTCTAAACCTAGGTTTTTATCCTTTCTTGATTGGAGATGTAGTTAAATCTGGTGTAACTGCTGGATTAATTATGAGTTTTAGAAAATTTTCTTGATTTAAAACTTTATTTTTTCTGCGGCTTTTGCCATAACAATACATTTTTCTGTAACACCTCCCTTGTCATGGGATGTGAATGATATTTTTATTTTACACCAACCAACTGCCATATCGGGGTGATGGTTATTTTTTTCTGCTTCTTGCGCTAGATCTTGAATAAACCTAATACTGTCCATATAATTTTTAAAGGTGTATTCTTTAAAAATAACATTATCCTCAAAAATCCATCCCTCTAGACTCTTCAAAGATTCTTTTATACTATTAATATTCAAAATCATAATATTTAATTTCCATTATATTTTAGATTAATCTTATTCAACTCAAACCTTACCCAATTAATTGCAATCGAAAATGATATACTTGCTGAAAACATTAAAGCATACCAATTCCATTCAACTGGCTTATTTAAAACTGTACTAAAATAAAATGCTAGTGGGGCACCAATTCCTAAAACTCTTATCATTGTAATAATTAATACTGGCAGGCCTTTACCAAGACCTTGCATAACTCTTCCTGAAGTAATTGCAACGGCTACAAGAGGATAAATCCAGCAGAGTAGTCTTAAAAAGCCTACAGAGACATCGATTATTTCTTGATCATCTGTGAACCATTTTGAAAAAGTTTCTGCAAATACAAATACAAAAGTTGAAGAGACAAGCGTTACTAGAAATGCACACTTTATTCCATATTTAATAATTTGGTTAAGTTGAATGATTTTTTTTGCACCAAAGAACATTCCAACAAGAGTAGTCATCGCACCCGCTATGGCAAAAATTGGAAGGAAAATCAACATATCTAATCTTCCAGCAACTTGGTAAGCAGCAACAGTCTGCGGAGAGTAATTAATTAAAATTTTATTAAAAACTCCCTGTCCTACAGCCATAATAATCATTGATAAAGATGCAGGGACTCCTACTTTAACAATATTCCATAAAATTTCTTTTGAAAGTTTAAAGTTTTTAAAATTAAAAGAGATATAAGCATGTTTTTTTATAAAAAGCATATAAGAAAAAATTATAAATACAGTTAGTTGAGATATCACTGTTGCCAGAGCGGCCCCCTTAACTCCAAGTCCTAGGCCTAAGCCCCAGTAATTATCTAGATCAAAAATAAAGATAGGGTCTAAAACTATATTTAAGATTGTCCCTAGTCCAGCAATCATCATAGGAAATTTCATATCTCCTTCACCTGCTAAAATAGACCTAAAGAATCCGGAAAAAACCATGAAGGGGAGCCCTAGAACAATATAAGATAGATAGTCATACCCCAGAGAAAGAATATCACCTTCAGCTCCAAGTATAATCAAGATATCTTTTCCGTATATAACACCTGCTATGGTAAAGAAAAAAGATATAATAGCAGCGATAAACAATGCATGATCTGCACTATTATCTGCTTTTTCCTTATTTTTTTCACCAATATATCTAGCTATAGCAGATGTAATCCCTGACCCTAAACCCATAGTAAGTCCAAGCATCAAAAAGAAAATAGGCATATTAAAAGCCACACCGGCAATCGCACTACCACCTAATCGACCTATAAAAATCATATCAATCAGGTTGTATAAAGTATGTATACCCATTCCAAACATTATTGGAATTGCAAGTGTCCATAATGCCTTGGATGGGTTTTCTAAAAAGGATTCTATTCTAGAATTTGAATTATTGTTCTGCTCCATGTACTTAAATTTACGAGATTAAAATTCCTTTAGAACAAAGAAAGAATAAATTAGATAATTTAATAGATATTTATTTTCTAAAAAAATATTTGAGGGTTCTATCGTTAGATAGGCCATATTTCAGGAAGGATTATGATCGCCATAATCCAAAAGATAAAAGCTAATGGAAAAC
>MDSY01021967.1_pt1 | contig 10127 bp, 8 predicted proteins | sample 811131 | NCBI WGS metagenome assembly MDSY01 (sample SAMN05326643, study PRJNA326480) | marine metagenome | isolation source: seawater | place: Atlantic Ocean: South West | collected 2010
CGAAATATCTGTAGAGCTAATAGTATGACTAGCTTGCGCCCAACTTGAATTAGTACTTAGGTTAGTAAAAACATCTACGCCGTTTATTCTGATGTTATAGGCTGAGTTTACGCTATACCCGCCTCCGTTGTACTTAATACTAGTGACACCTGTGATAGGTGATGAAAACTCAACCTTAATAGAGCCAGCGCCACTTGATGCCTGAGAGTAGAAATATGTTCCTCCACCATTGACGTGACTAACACTTCCTCCACCGACAGCAGAGGGACTAATTGTTACCCCTGGATAAGACGGAAACGAAGCAGCAGTGTTATATGTCCCTTCAAACTGCTTAGGGTTCCAAACATTATTATCGTCAAACTCACCGAAGTCAGTCGGAGCAAGTGCTTGACCGTCGATGAAGTGTACGTCGGTTAGATAGCCGTCAAAACTATCGGTGTTGCTGTGACCAATTTGATGAGCCAAAGAGGCTGTATTTACATAAGTCTCATAGTTCTGTGACGGATAAGTAGTGGTGTCTAAAGCCGTCTGCAACTCACCATTAATATATAGTTTTACACGATCAGTTGAGGTTGACTGCGTAGTGTCTATTGCTAATACAATGTGATACCAAGCAGCCGGGTCTCTAAAAAGCCTTGTAGTTACAATGTTATATGCATAGCCACTGCCGGTGTAATCATACGCTTGAAGCTTGTCGTCTGATGTAAACATAAATGCGGTATGAGCACCGCCGACCATAAATCCGGAACCAGCACCAAAAACAAAGGTACTACCAGCAAGTGCTGATCTTTTTAGCCATGCACTCCAAGTCCACGTTGTGCGATTACCTGCAGATGACGGGGTTCTGCTCAAATATGCACTATCAGCGCTGTTGAACCGCAAGCTGCGATTAATACGAAACCCACCACCACCACCACCACCAGTGGACTGACCAGACGCGCCAGCAAGAGCGTTAGACCCAACAATGCTCATGAGTAGTTAGCGGTGAAAACGCAGTGGATAGAGGTGGCGCTACGAACGATATAGTCAATTCGATCAACAGCACTGGCTGCAGTGCTCAAAGTTGGTGCCGTGCCACCTGCGAAGTCGTAGTAGCTGCCATACGCCAAAGTCCGACTGCCCGTACCATCTTGAACGATAAAAATTGATCCGCTTTGACCGGCAACAATGTTTGTTGGATTATCAAGCGTTCGATTGTCTGCCAACGTAACAACAAAATTGTTTGAAGCTGCAAAATCTACGCTGATGTTCGCCGCATCCGTGAGCGTCGTAACTTCTCCACGCTGTGCTGCTGTAAACGTTCGAGCCTGCGCTGTAATCAGATTCGCAACTGTAATCTTTTTTGTTGCGTTCGCGGCAACGTCAACGATGGGCACAACATCCGTCGCATCCGCCGTTGTCGTTTGAGCTGTTAGCTCTGTGATCTTGACGTTTGCCATGAGATCCCATCAATAAGGGCAGTTTACTCGAATCAGCAATCAGGTCCAAGTGCTGATCGCGACTCGCTTCCAAGTGTTCGTCGCAGTGCAAATGTAGATGTAATTCGCATCCCAAGCCACTTCACCTGCCGTTCCAGTAGCAGCAGCTGATGCAGGTGTATGCGTTGGCAGCACTGGACGCACGCCAAGCGTGACGTTTGCTGACGTAATCGCTGCTTGGCTGGTCAACGTCCCAGCAGTCATCACCTTCAGGTCAATCTTGCCGTCTTCAGCTGCTCCTGTTGGGTCAACGATCGAGCCTTCAACCTTTGCATATTGGACTTGTGACGGGGTAGTTCCGTCATCATCATTGCCTTGGAAAACCAGAGAGCTGATGACATCGCCTGCAACGCCAGCAGCATTGTTTCTGTGGTGATACAGAACAATATCTGCCGCACTTGTGCCAATGACCTCCTTTGACTCGATAAACAGCCCAGTGTCGTTTGAAGACTCAGTGATGTGGAGCGGAAACAGCGGCGTTATTTCACCGATGCCGATATTTTGGCCGTGCAAACGCAAACGAGTCGTCAGCGTTCCAGCAACAGCGGTCTGCAGGTTCAACGATCCTTCATGAGAACCATGCGTGTTGTCCTTGATCTCCGCAATAATCGCTGCATAATCATGCGGCAGATTGATATTGCACTGGCCCCTGTAAACCAGATTGCCTAGATCATCACCATTAGCCGCACTCGCACTGTTGCGATACAACACCACGTCTGGCGCAGTGTCCGCTCCATCATCGGTGTTCTCAATGATGACCTGATCGGTCGTATCAGTACTGAAGAGGTGCAGCTGAGCAGCTGCCGTTCCAGTGCCAACTTGAAGTCCAGCTGTCGTTACCTTGGCGACGTAGCTACCTGCAGCCGTGAATGCAAGCTCATTCGTTCCAGAACGAAACAAGCCTGTTGAATTTGCATCGTTTAAAAAACTGACGACTGGTGCTGCAGCCGTTCCATCCTGGAGCGCATTATGAATTGTTCTGAACGTGATCTTTTTGTTGCGATCAACGCTCAATGCCTCATCGACATCAACGATCGGGAAAATGTCGTCAGCCGCAGGAGTAGTTTGCTCTGTCAGCTGTGAAATTTTGCGATCAGCCATTAGCCAGCCTCCAGTGCTTCAACACGAGCAGTCAAAGCGGCAATTTCTGCATAAGCCTCCTGCAGTCCTTTCGTGAGCAAAGGCACCAGCAAGTCTTTACCAACGCCCATGTATTCCGGATCGCCATTTTCGTCAACATCCGTTTCACTGCCCATAACAGCATGTGGAACTACTTCTTTTAGCTCTTGCGCGATAAAGCCTTCTTCATAAGTGTCAGCTGCAATCATGCGAAAACGATGCATCTGAATCTGATTGATCCGAGACTTGGCCTCGGGCATGTCAGTGATGTTGTCTTTTAGGCGACGATCAGAAGCGTCAATCAGCGAAACGTCAGTCGCGCTAACAATTCCAATGCGACCAGCCTGGACGCCAGCAGCATGGAATTGAAGAACAGAGCCAAATTGACTAAGCCCATCAACACCAATACGGTTAAGCCTCATGCAAGGGCCACCGTTGAACGAGATGTTTACCCTGCCTCTTTTTTGCAGCTCAAATCCCTCATAGGAGTTTGTGCCTTGCGGGTTGTTGGCTTGGCTAGTGGCTGCAGTTGCGCCGCCCCAATAAAGTCCAGGGCCTGTACCGGCTTGTTGGCCAAGAGCAAATAGTTGATAATCAGCTCCATTGAACTGAGTCTTGTAAGAAAGAACACCAGGGGCAGAACGATAGAAGCCGTGGTTAGGGCCATCACCCCCAAAAGTCAGAGAAGGACTCGTAAGCGATCCACCACTAACGCTGACCGTTCCAGTGAAACTGCCATCAAGGCCACGCAACGTGATCCAATCAGTGTTAGACCCATTCCGAATCTTTAGAACGTTGGCTGTCGTGTCAGCCCACTGCTGATACGCAAACGTTGTTGCAGGCGCTGTCGCTCCACTGCTTGTCGTGAAGAGCGCAGCAAGCTGGTTGTTTAAATCAGAGCGAAACGCCGATCCACTCGCGTTTGCGCAGCTGCCATCGGCTTGAGCCATTTTAATTAAGACTGCTTTGTTCCAAATCCTACCGCTGTGTACTGGAATTGGCGATCAACCGCTACGCCAGAAGAGTTTTTGAATAAGACGTTAAAGCCTGAACCGGTTGCCGGACTCACAACTGTGACATCGCCAGTCTCAATGTCGTAACTCGTGACCATGACAGCCACCTTCGTGTTGTCGTCTGTATAGAACTCATTGTTGAAGAGAACGCTTTTGCCTGCAGTTGCTGTTCCAGACTGTGTAATCCCACCTGTCTCCGTGCGGCGCTCCAACTGAATCGTGGCTCCCAGCTTGTCAACAATCGGTGTTTGATCGGGGTGCAGCGCACGCAGCTCAGCCTTGAACTGGAAGTGCCGTCCCACAAAATTGCCGTTCTCAACAGGTATCCAAGGGCCAAACGTAAGATTGGAATCATGGAAAATTTTCTCGTCTCCTGTTGCCGGAACTGTTGACACTTGGTTCGCGATTAGCGAATCACCTGCTTGCGTGATTAGCTGATCATCATTCTGCGCTCGCATCGGTTGCACGAAACCGCTTGCCTGTTGGTTCGCCTGAAGAGTGTCGCCGTTTTCTGCGATCAAAGTGTCGCCAGCCTGTGTGACAAGGTCCTGACTGGGCAAGACAGTGTCACCAAACAACAAATGGTTGTCGTCTTCGGTCAAGAAATAGCTGGCCTGTGGAGCATCGTTTGACGTGCGGAAATAAAGCTCTGTACTGGTGTCGTCAGCTAAAGCACCGTCAAAATCGCTCCATGTGTCAATTAGCGCCGTGCGATCATCAATAGTGTCTAGAGGATAAAGTCCACGAGACTCAATCACTCGTTTTAGATCAACACTAAATTTACCGCCAAGATCAAATGTCCTGGCAAAATGATAAACGCCAAACGTGCCTCGCGTTCCAACAAAATCAACGCTTGTTAAGTCGTCAAAGTTGCCTGCAATCTCGTCGATTCTTGCATCGCCGTCAAGAACTAGGCCGTCATACTCGCTGTCGTAATATGCGCCAAATCCCTCCCCTAAAAATTCTTTAGGCTCGTTTGTGCTTTCGTCTTCCCTGATAACCTCAAAATTAAACCTAGGAATAGCGTCAGGCAGACTGATTGACACGAAAGCAGCATTTTTACTGCGCTGCCCGTAAATAGTTTCAAATTTAATAAAGTACGTTCCATTGATAAGCGGAAGGATTACAAACCCCTGCGAGGCTGGAACGTTGCGGATCAAGGTTGTATTTGGCCAGCTTGCACTTGCAGTTAGATTGGCAGTGTGACGAATCACCGCTCGCAAGCCTTCTATATTTGTACCAGTGTTTTCAACCGTCCATGAAAGGTTGATTTGGTCTCTGCCAATAGGTGTTGCGGAAACATTTGTTGGATCAGGCGGCAAAACCTGAGAATCTGGCGTTGGAGCATCAGCATTAAAAGGCGGCTTTACCGAAATAGCAGGAACGATAAATTTAACCTTTGTGTAGGCAGATCGCTTTGCTCTTGGCTCTGGTCCAACAGAGCGCACCCGAAAATCAATTTCTGTGCCGGGAGGAATCCCATCAATTTCAAAATTGGTATTATTTGTCGTAGCCTGCCTGAAATTGCCAGCACCAATTTTGTATTTAATTTCAAAAAATACTGCAGTAATTGAAGTGCCACGGCTCCAGCTTGCAAAGATTCTGTTGCCAATACCATCTTCTTTTGTGATCTCGCTTGCGGTCAGCTTGAGATCTTGCGGAGCCTGCGGCGGGCTATCGAAAGTTGTAATATCAGCAAACTGGAGCAATGCATTTTCGTTTTCAACAACTTCATAAATGTTGTCGACAAACTGAACTCCAGTGATTGAATACGTTCCATCGTCACCTTCTCCAACAGCAAGGCAGCGAAACTTTTGATGCCTTACATTGCTTGATTGGATTGAATAAATGCTTCGTGCAATATCTTGCAATTCTGCAACAGGGCTGAACGGAGAAGAAACCTGGATAATGTTGTCAGAAACACTACTAATTGGCCTAGTTTCTGTAATGCCGTTAGGCAAAACGCAAGTTAGCTCAGGGCTGCTGCCAGTTGGCAACGTAATCAACTGATCTACTAATACAGACGATGCTGAATTCAAGGGAGCGTCGATTTCTGCCAAATCATCAATGTTTCCTAAAAAATTATCTATTGTATCGAGCAAAACTCGACCTCCCAGTCTTGCACCCTGACGCATTGCGTCTGAAACAGCAAAAACCTGACCGGGAAGAACCATCAAACCTTCAAGGCCAACAGAGAATGTGACAGTCTCACCCTCTGTCTCCTCAGAGGCCATGACCCATTTGCCCATGCGCTGAGCTTGGAACTTAGACGTGCATCCAAAAGCAACGATGTCTCTTACCTGAAAGCCGTATTTCTGAACTAGCTCGTTGTTTTCAATAACAACAAAATTGGGCCGGTAGAAGTTCTCTGGATCGTTGTAACGAACGCGAACTCTTGTGCTACGAGTCTTAAGCGACGATCCACTGTAAGAAAACCCGCCGCCAACTACATTGGAATTGCTAAAAATATGAACAGGTTCTAGCGGGACTCGATTGCTAGAGAGATTTCCATGATCAGCTGCAATCTGAACCGTGTCAGATTTCCAGTAGAGCATTCCTCTAAAAATGCTTGCTAAGTCTTGCAAGACGCTATAAGCATCAGCAGCATTTCCGATAACGGTATTTATGGCAAAGCGCGGCTCTCTTGTCCCATCCGGATTAGTGATTAGCGCATTTGCATACACAGATAATTCAATCAAGTCGACCCAGCTGATGTAGCCAGCATTGGTAAAGTCTCCCGCGCCATACCGATCATTGGTCAACATGTCGTAGAGACAACAAACCGGACATGTTGTATAAAAACGTCCAGGGCGCAATCTGCCGTCAAAAGAACCGCTAAAAACTAAACGACCATTCGCGTCAGGACTTGCATTGCTTGGGATTTTTACTTTCATCCCTTTCACTTCATAAGCGCGTTGAGGTAACGACCCAAACTGCTCAGTAGAAAGATTGAGTGCAACGCAAGCCGTATGCTTGTAAGCAGTTTTTATTCTTCTGCCCGCAATAATTGAAGTCCATATGAGTGTGTCGCCACGTCCGCTTGCCAGTGGCGTTTTTGATGGCACGTCTCGCAAATCTGTAAAACGAACCTGAAACGCACTTTCAGGTGGGTCAAAAGTACGCTTTTTAATGCGAATCTTCCAAGGGCCTTCGCCACGCAATTTAATCTCCGGTGTCTCGTATTGATAGTCAGACGTGGAAATACCTTCAAAGTCTTTAAAACTTTGCCCGTTAATTATTACCCCATACCTTTGTGTTTTGCCAAAAATATCAATCTCAAGTCGAAGTTTTGCGGGAAAAAGTTGCCCTCGCGCAATGCCTTCAACGGCTTGAGAAAACAGCTTAGGAATAGTGAAAAGCAGTTTTACAAAATCTGTTTCTGTATCCGTAATGGTGCGAATTACAGCCCCAGCTCCGTAGTCCCTGTTTAAAACTAAATTTTCATCGTCTAACTCTTCTGAATAATTTTTCCCAACCTGTGTGTCAACAGCGATAACTGTTGTGACATCGTCGCCGAAATTATCGTCAAATGGTGCTTGTCTTCCAGTGCCCGATCTAAAACTAAAATCAATACTTTCAACCTCTTTGTCTAACGCCGAGGTTTCATCTAGAAAAACACTCTCACGGTTCTTAACAAGGCCCTCGATCGGCCCCTCACAAAGAAGGTCGACAAGCTTGATAGTAGTTTCAGAATTTAAAGCCATTTTTTAAACGAGGTTGTAGCCGTAAGCGAGAACGCGGAATCGTGTGCCTGACTGAAGCGCCTCATCCAAAATTGTAATCCTCGGTCTAACGTCCTTGCCTGTTTCTTGTTGACTGAATCTCATGCGTTGCGCAAAGAAATAATCCTGTGTTCGTTCCAAATAACCTTGAAATGTAGTTGCAGCTGTTACGACCATTTGATCGTCAACGCCGCCGCCCCTAGCATGTATTACTTCGATTAAAAAGCGGAACGTTCCATCAATCTTTTGTGTGTCAGGCGAATTGCCGGCTCGCGAAAAACAGCCTCTATCGACATGGAAAATAATGTCAAAGCCTCGATTGCTGTCCTCAGTAGCGTCTTTAGCGTCTATCCCGTCAAAAGTTTGCTGCTGATTGTCATTCAAGTCACGATTTAGACCAGGGCCAAAGCCCTCGTTTGCACCAGGGACCTGCACTTTATCAGGCTTATCTTTTTTGTAATTTGTTGCTTCACGGCGGGTAAGCTTTTTCGTCTCCAAACCAGCTTCTTTTTCAAAGACCCTTCTGGGACGCTCGCCGTTGATAACAACAGTTTGCTCCCCAGGTGCTTTAATTGCAGTTGCCAACGGGTCAGATTCATCAGTCGCTACAACGTTGACACTCAACAGGTGCCCTCCAACAAGCGCTCTTCCATAAACAACAGGAATAGTTACGCCCGCTCCAACAGTATTGGTTGCACCTCGGTAAGCGTATGACTGCTCTCCGTCACTGCCGCGTGTAATCCCTTGCGCTCCAGGACCGTTGAAGTTCGTCGTCTCCATGCGACGACCAGAAAGCTTTGGCATTTCTGGCTGTGGCGAAAGCAAGTTGGCAACGCCACCAAGAATCAAGCTCGCACCGATTGAACCAATAGCAACCGATGCAGCTGACCCAAGAACAAAACCGCCAGCAACAAGACTTCCAGAAGCACCGACTGTTCCAGTCAATCCCGCTCCCAACCCAAGGAATCCTGCACCAGCGCCTGCTGTAAGAATCGAAAAAGCAACTAAACCCACTCCAGCCAAAATTGACCCGGTTGAGCCGCCACTGCCTGCAATGACAGGCACGAGCAACATCGGCTTGCTGCCAAATGGCAAATGGAGTTCGTCATAGCCCATCGCCGCACCAGCTTGAATCAGCTTGTATCCCACACCGTTATGGTGCGAAATCATCAAATCACGCTGCAGCTGTGGAAAGTTGACGCACAGCAGCTTTATCGCTTCTGCTGGTGTCCTCAAGTTGTAATACTCGTGATGGGTGCCGTACTTTTCGCCCAGCTCACCCGCAAGCATCACCAGTTGCATAGCGATAAACAGCGGCGACCCTCGACCTATAGTATCGCCCAAACACTTCCAGCGCACTTAGGCTGCCATGTCTCTGGTGCAAAATCTTGTCGTCTGGAATATAGATGGCAGCGTGCATTGGAGTTCGCGTACCTAGCCTCATGATGAACACGTCGCCCAGCTGACGAGACCCTAAGGGCACTGACTCAAAGCCATACGCAACAGCCTGATCGAGAAAAATGCTGTCTGACGTATACAGATCAAGTGGCCTCTCATGGTCAGGCAAATTAATACCGCGAAGAGCGTAGAACTGCCGCACCAACGAAAAACAGTCTTGCTGCCCGTAGGCAAACTCCTTACCGACTAGACCTCGATAACTTTCCATGTGCTGTCTGGAACGGAGAACACATACCACCTCAACTTAGTCTGTTTGCAACTTTTCAGATCAAAAGCGCTAGGGCCGCCGCCTTTTGGATGCGAATGCACAACTGCTTCGATCTTTCCTGTTTGCATAGCCTTCAAGTAATCAACAGGATTTAAAACAAAGTCAAGCTCAGGCTCATCAGCGATGTTGACGCAAGGGAAATACGCTCCAGCGACAATAAGCCCACAAGCTTCTTTTGGAAACTCTTCGTAAGCGTGAGCCTCTGCTTTAAGCCTGCACCCGCGCTCCAAGGAATCCTCCATAGGGTAAAGCAATGTTGTTTTCACCTTCGTTATCGGGAAAACGCAAGCGACAGCTTGAAACACGCTTGCCACAATGATCAAACTTCGCGACAGCTTCGTCAAACGTCAGGCCATTGGTTGAAGCAAGTGACTGCATTTGGGCTGTGGTGATTTGCACGTCATCTACCCTGTAATACCTGTTGGCACTGTATGTGCAGCGACCGCCGCGATATTTCCAAGGGCAAAATTCAGTCACCTTTCGACGCGGCAGTTCAATGTTTACAAGATCAAGTTTTGCTGTTAGCTCAAACTCGACAAACTGCAAATTTTCATCCGCAACACGGTCAATGTACCAGTGCTCTTCAGTCCTTGCGTCTGGATCGGCGGTAGGGTTGCCGCTACTAAAATTTGCAGCGTCTAAAAACTTTTTAAACGTTCTGATCCTGACCACTTCCGCACGCAGTGGGTTCAAGTCTTGCTGAACAAGCAGAGAACTGATTGCACCGTTTGCATTACCAAATTTGACTGTCGGACGAGGCACAACGCCTTTCGCTGAAGACTCAAAGCCAGACACCTCCACAGGCACGGCAGGATAAGTCTTGCCGTTGAATTGAACTGGCGCTGTTAGTTCATTTGTTCCAGCGTGGTAATACAAGGTCTGCTCAACGCCATTGATGGATTTCTGCAAACGAAGCTCAAATAAATCAATGACTGCGCTTGGTTCTAATTTTTGAAGCTCCTCAAAATACGCTGGTGCAGCACTCCGAAGGTCTTCAACGTATTGTGGAGTGTTGTCAGTCATGACTCAAACACCTGCTCAAAGGTTGCAGTAATTGTGGCACGATTTA
>MDSY01035377.1_pt1 | contig 10126 bp, 13 predicted proteins | sample 811131 | NCBI WGS metagenome assembly MDSY01 (sample SAMN05326643, study PRJNA326480) | marine metagenome | isolation source: seawater | place: Atlantic Ocean: South West | collected 2010
AATCACCAATATCTGCGGAAATGTTTTTAAAGGCCGTAGCGGCGGTAGAGAAAAAAGATTTTGTGGGTGCCGTTAAATTATTTTCAGCTTTAGCAGAGCAGGGTGAGCCTGCGTCGCAGTATAACCTGGCTTTGTTGCACTATAAGGGACTTGGTACCCCTGAAAACTATCAGTCAGCACTTTACTGGGCTTGGAGTGCCTCTCTAGATGGTTACGAAAAAGCGCCATCCCTCGTAGATGATATTCAAAAAGATGTAACAGATGAGCTCATTACTGAAGTGGCTCAGAGCGTTATTGAAAATTTAAAAGAAAAGGCGATGGGCGGAGACGATAGTGCGTCAATAAAATTGGGTAAGACCTACCACAGTTTGTTAATTGAGCCTGATATCAAGAATGCGTATATTTGGTTTGTGATCGCCCAAGCTTTGTCTGTTGAGGGCAGTGATGAACTTCTCCGGGAAGTTAAAAAAGGAATTGAAACGCCTGATTTACTGTTGTTTCAGACTGACGCAACCGCAACGTTCAATGAGATTGCAAAATAATTTTAGGGGCGTGGCTTTATATTTTCGACAAAGTCTAATTTTTTTAATTCTATTAAGTTATAGTCACTAAAAGTGGCTAGGTGTTTGTTTATATCCTGAAGGATCTTCTCTATTGTCTCTTTAGAGCCGTCACTCAACGCATCTTGGCCCTGAGAAGCGCTATAAGCCTCAACAAGGTTACAAAAACTCACAACTGTCTCTTCCAAGTCCTTAGACTTGATTAGAGACGCTAGCCTCTCGTCTAACAACAGCTCCATTATTTCTCTAAGTGATTTTAATAATAGAGAATTTTCTGCTGTCATTATTTATTCCTAGGCTACCGCCTCTTTAAAGCTCTCAACCAACTTGTCAGTTATCAAATCTAAGTCAATCGGATATCTACCCTCTTCGACCCTAGTTTTGATTTCACTTACTAAAGCCATATCAACAGGTGGCTCATTTGATAAGTCACTAACTGATTTACTTATAGTCAAATCCATATCTACTGCTTTTGAATTAGTTGGTTTAGGCTCAGCCCCACCAACTTTATGCTCTGTCACAGGAACACTATTTTTATGTTCTGTGACAGCCGGACTGGCAAAGCCGCCGGCATTTTTGATTGGATCAATCATGGTTCACTCTCCTTACAACTACAGTAACGACACAAACATCTCATATGTTAGTTATACAATGATATTTCCCGTACAATGCCCTTAACGACAGTACTTGGTTACATGTTAGTCAGTGGACGCACTTTTTTTTCAGAAAGTACGATCGCCTTGAACTTTTTGTTAGATGAAAGGTTTTTTACGACAATCATTTCACCCAATTGACCGTCTTCCATGGCCTGCCCGTAGGTTGAGATAGTTAAGCCCCCTGAACCCACAACAATCAGAACAGCATCATCTTTGTCGATATCATTGGCTGCAGTCAAGTGACGAGACTTCAAAACTGAATCTCGTGTTATATTTTTTTTTGCTTTATGACCAATTATATCTTCTAGCTCTGTGTAAGCGCCGTGTGAGGATCTATTAGCCGCGAGTTTTAACTCAAGATCGTCAATAGTAATGACTTGACCCATCGGAATATTATTTTTAGCAAAGACAACTTTTGAAGTACCTCCCAATACATTGTGAGTGCTATCGTTCGTATCGTTGCCTTGTGAGCCTGTTCTCAAGGTTACTACCCATTTTTTTGGGTTTAGGCAGGACACACGGATTGTAGACCAGTCTCCATTTACTCTGGGCTTTATTTTTAGTTCCTCTTCGCACGGAAAGTATGCCCTTTTAGCCGAAATAATAACCTTACGATTAATTTGTTGAGCCCCAAAATATTCATGAACTTTTTTGGCTATATCTACACCGTAAACAATGTTATTTTCAGCTGCAGCTGGCTGAAATAATAGTAGCAAAATGGTTACCAGTGGTTTGAAAGTCATCTTCATTAGAAACGCTCCAATACTCTTATACCCATATTAGCGAAAGCTGAGGTATTTTTTACGTCGGATAATGCAATTAATTCTGATACATTATCTGACATTTTTTTGACCTTGAAGTAAAAGCGAGATGGGTCGGTTCCAGTAGACACGAATATATCACTTTTCAGTAATCCATCGTGCTCGCCATAGTCGAAGAATATTTTTCCATTTTTCACAACGGTTTTTCCAACAATATTTTGGCATTCAAGGGGTGCAGTGGCCTCGGAAATTGTGGCAAGAGAAATTTCCATTATTCTTGCGCTAATGTTTTCTAGTTGATCCTTTGAAGACTTTTTATTTAATGATAAAAAATTTGCCTCTTCAATTGTAATTGTTGCAAGGCGAGACGATGAGCTTATTATTGCATTATTTTTATATAATGTTGATTTGGCCTCAATTATCATATCCTTTTGACTGTTCAGAAAGTTAGATTTGGACGTGATATCAGCTTCGAGGGAAAGTATTAGTCTCGCGGATGGTGTTGCACTGGGAGCGAGTGTTTTTTCGCTTGAGAGAGTTTCATATAATCCGTAGCTCAAAGTTTCTTTTGCGACTGGTTTTGGCTCAGCAACCAAATTCAAATTCTTTAAAAGGTTGGTATTTTGTTTTATTTCCTGTTTGATTTGAGCTTGATTTACATTGAACCAGTAAGGAAATTGAGTTTTTAGTTTTAAACCTTTGAAGCCAAATTGCACATTAAGTGCGGAAGGGCGGCGGCACGCCAATTGTTGTGAGCCGGGTTCACTGTCTAAAACTAATACTTCTAAATTAACAAAAAATTTGTTTCCTTCAGTCTTAGAATTTAATACTCTGTATCCGGCAATATCTACATTAGATTTATTGGCTATTTGATCGATCAATACTCGGCCATTTTCAACTATCGCAAAACTTTCGACTGACTGGGCACTAGATTGGGTTACTGTTTGTAGGGCATTTGAAATTGCGCGTGCCTTAAATACGTCTTCTGATATTCCAGATGTCCTAAATGTGCTTCCCTCGACTTGAAGAAGCCGTTCGCCAGCCTGCAGTGGAAATACGTTTATAGCAAGACCAAGTGCCAGGAATGAAAGAAAAGTACGCAACATGTTATTCTAGCTTCTCACAAAAGCCCGCGGGTGTAGTTTTGGATAAGCCTTCTTATGTGGACTTCGCTTACTGACAACTCTACTTCGTATGTATCGTTGCCTGTTGGTTCTATTCTTACAGTTTCAGCACCCATAATAGTTCCACGTACTGCTGAACTCATCTTGTCAGAGGTTAGCATCGCTTCGGCAACCGTGGTTTCTCCATCTAAACTTATACCGTAAATTTGTTCTGTCAGACCTCTGTAAGCATCTAGTTTGGCTGCTCTAAGTGCCATCAGCCTTCGTTGATTTAAATTTTTAGAGGGCTGGATGGCGATAGCTGAAAACCCGACTGCCTTTATCGAGGGTACAACTGCTTCCTCGCCGGCTGCTTTTGTTTTTTCATTGATTAAGTTGGTGCTTTGCTGCATCGATGATATTCGCGTGCTTGTCGTCGGTCGGGCTATGTTACTGGCCATGCTTTGAACCTGAAAAGAGGGGACAGCGGTGTCACAACCGGATACTAAAGACAAAGCGGCAAGGGCTAAGATCGGTTTTGATAAATTAATAGTGTTCATTGATTGCGACTTTCTTTGTTAAACTAACGGTGGCTTGCAAGTTGCGTGCCAGAATTATGGCGACATAAACCATCATTTTTATAGCCACTGCAGTCATCAGGATTAGTTAGTTAATATCTGCTTGGCATGTATTTTGCTGATATACCCCTGAGATTATTTAAAGTCGTTAATTTTCGATTTAAATTAATAAAAACATATAGTTAAGTTTTCAAAAATTTGACTAATTTAAGGATGTCAACATGCAGATGAGCCAAACTCTTGGGTTTTCAATTGCAAATGTAAAAAGTTTTTCGGGGTTATTTTTACCTTTGGGAATTTTAACTTTAGTAGGTATGCTTGTTCTTCCACTTCCAGTTGCATTGTTAGATGTATTCTTTGTATTTAACATCACTATATCACTTTTAATACTGATGGTCGCGCTGCACACCCACCGACCACTTGACTTTTCTTCGTTTCCAAATTTGCTCTTGCTGGCAACTGTTCTACGGCTTGGTCTAAATGTTGCGTCTACTCGTATCGTGCTATCAGAGGGGCATACTGGTGCAGATGCTGCCGGAAAGGTTATTCAAGCATTTGGCGAATTCATAGTTGCTGGCAATTACACAGTTGGACTATTTGTTTTTGCAATTTTAGTAATCATAAATCTCGTTGTTATTACGAAGGGTGCTGGCAGAGTTTCAGAAGTTACTGCGAGGTTTACACTTGATGCGATGCCTGGAAAACAGATGGCGATTGATGCCGACCTGAATGCCGGTATTTTAACGCCCGAAGAAGCAACTGAACGGCGAACAGAAGTATCTAAAGAGGCTGACTTTTATGGATCGATGGACGGTGCATCTAAGTTTGTAAAAGGGGATGCTATTGCTGGAATTCTGATCTTGGCTATCAACGTAATTGGTGGTCTAATCATTGGGGTTGCTCAGCATAACCTGGGCCTTGCTCAAGCTGCTGAAAATTATGTTTTGTTGTCCATTGGCGACGGCTTGGTTGCTCAAATTCCTTCTCTATTACTTTCGATAGCAACAGCGATTATTGTGACCCGCGTTTCTTCATCAGAAAACATGTCTGACCATATAGCTAAACAAGTCAATATATCTGCTGCCTGGTTACCGACTGCGGCGGTAATGCTAGCTTTAGGCCTTGTTCCTGGTATGCCAAATCAGTTATTTTTGACATTCGCTGCAGTGGCTGGCGCGCTTGCTTGGTATTCTCGGCGTTCTGAAGGCCTGCTTGATAAAGAAGGTGAACAAGCAGAATTAGATGACGTCACTGAAACTAAAGCCGAGTTTGATTTAGCTGATGTAAAAGATACATCAAAAATATCTATTAGCCTCGGCTATAGCTTAATATCTTTGGTAGACGAAACAAAATTAGACAATCTTGTTCCGAAGGTCACGCGATTAAGAAAAGAAACTTCTAAGGCTCTCGGATTTATCATCCCTGGAGTTAGAATTAGAGATGATTTGAACTTAGAGGCATCCCAATATCAAATTAAAATTGGTGAAAAAATTGTTGCAGATGATTTCGTTTATACTGGTAAGAAGTTGGCCATATCCGATGATAACGTCACAGTTCAATTGTCTGGTCAAAAAGTTAAAGAACCTGCTTTTGGTGTTGATGCCTATTGGATTGATCCAGAGTTACAAATAGAGGCCGAATCTAAAGGTTACATAATAATCGATCCTGAGGATGTGATAACAACTCACTTAAGCCAAATCTTAAATGCACATGCCTGTGATTTACTTGGCCAGGAAGAGGTTCAGGAGTTATTGGATGATTTGCAAATTAATTCCCCAAATCTTGTGGAAACGGTGGTTCCCAAAGTGATGCCACTATATCAACTAACTTCTGTTCTTAAATGCATTTTAGAGGAAACAATACCTATATCAGATCTGCGTTTAATATTAGAGACGGTCGCCTCGATTAATACACAAAAAATGGACAATGAAGATATAGCTGAAAAAATCCGGCCAAGTTTAGTGCCTATGCTCATTCAAAAAATGATAAAGTTTAAGGATACTTTACCGCTGATCACTTTAGTACCGGAGTTGGAGCAAATGGTGTTGCAGTCGGTTAGACAGAACCCTGAAGAAAAAATGTTGATGCTTGAGGGTTCATTGGCAAAAAAAATCCTTGCTAACCTGAATGAAGCATCAGAAAAATTAAATAAAGAGTCAAAACCTGTATTTTTGATTGTTGCACCACAAATTAGGAAACATGTATCGAGGTTTATAAGAGCGCAGTTGCCCACTGTAAATGTTTTGAGTTTTTTAGAGTTACCCGAAGATCGTAGTGTCGAAATTGCCTTCACGGTTGGTGGATTTGATGCAGTTGAATAAAATATCGTCCTTTAATTGGAGTAAATAAGATGCCAGAATTAACAATCCGCGCTGCTGATAGCTCGCTCGCAATGGATGAAATTCAAAAAAAACTAGGACCAGATGCGCTGATCCTTTCCACAGAGCGGCGTGATGGCATGATAGAAATTGTCGCAACCAATGAGCCGGATCAAGTTGCATCGGCCTCAATCGCGGCAGCTGAAAAATCAAAGCTTCGAGCAACGCGCGACGATAGCAAAGAACATGAAACGGTTAAAGAAAAAATCAAGACGGCAGCGGAAAAATCCAAACTGCAAATTAAAGGTGGAGAACCGGATAATAATAAAATTAGCGAAGGAAAAATAAACTTTTCTGCAGCTTTAGCTGCTGAGTTTTCAGCCATTAATGACGTTGACGAGATAGTTTCTGGGGCACTAACGCCACAAGAAAACATTCACGAAACGAACGACTTGATGCCTAGTTTTCAAAAAATTGTCAGTGAATTAGAATTTATACTAAAAACTACCAAGGATCTATCAGTTCAGCAGCCGTCCTCCTTAACTAATGAAAATAAATTAAGAATTCTTGGATTTAGCCCAGGTGCTATAAGCATGCTCACTCAAAATGAGCCTGAGACAACTGAGGTTAACGGTTTAGCAAAATCGTTCTCTCGTGGAATCGTAAATGGAAAGTCTCGCCATTTTGATGAAAGCGATATCGTAATTGTTATGGGGGAAACGGGCGCAGGTACGACGACATTAGTTAAAAAGTTAGAAAAGTTTTTACCAAAAGCTGAGCCAAGTAATAAATTTAAGGTTTTGGAAACAAATTTTGCTGAAGGCGTGCAGGCTATATTGAAAACCAAGACGAGCAGTAATGTTACATCTTTATTTAGAAAGTCTTCGGAAAGTTCTTCAGAAGAGACAAAACTTCTCATTGAGTTTGATGGGCGGCCAGAAGATCTTACTAAACATTTGTATAAAATTGCTGAATTCAATCCTGAATTTAAAGTTAGCGTTATATATGCTCTGGAGGTTGGCAAAAGCTATCACCACGTTTTGGACTTGATGGGAAAGTTTGATATGCCCAACGTTTATGTTGCGCTTACAAAAATGGATCTGTTTGAGGTGTCAACTCCGGAGCTTTCTGCGATTTCAGACTCCAATCGGAAGATATTATTTTTTTCTGGGTTGAAAATAATTGAAGATGGTTTGGATTTTGCTAAAGTATCTGTAATGGAAAGCTTTCTAAAAAACCTAATTGATAATGAGAGCTGGTAATCAAATGACTGAAACAATTGCATTTGTTAGTGGAAAAGGTGGTGTTGGGAAGACTTCACTTGCAGTGAACTCAGCTATAAAATTAGCTATGTCTGGAGATAAAGTTGGTATTTTAGATGCTGATTTTGGATTGTCTAATGCAAATATCATGATGGGTGTCAAAGCAGAAAAAACTATTTCTGATTTGCTGTCTGGTAAACATACTTTAGGTGAAATTATTACACATTCTCATGCTGGCGTGCAGTTGATCCCTGGTGGTTCGGGGACTATGGACACTCTAAATCTTGGTTCAGAGGATCGTTGGAAGATCATTAGATCATTAGATCCGATGGAGGAGGTGTTGGATTACTTGATAGTTGATACGCCAGCAGGAGCCTCTGATTCTAGTATTGAGCTTGCCGCAGCTGTCGATAAAGTAATTGTTGTTTTAGTAGGAGAGCCCACCAGCTTCATGGATGCCTATGCATTTATTAAAGCTCTAAACATAGAGAAAGGGGTCACAAATTTTTCTGTGATTGTAAATATGGCAAATAACCAGGACACCGCTCTTAGGGATTTTGAAAGCTTTAGAAAAATTGTTTCTAAGTTCCTAGAGGTACACTTAGAATTACTGGGTTGGCTGCCTGGTTCTAAAGACGTGGTGCAATCAATTGTCGCCCGGAAGCCATTTATTTTAGATGAAAAGTCTAAACGAGTAGTTGGAAAATGTTTGAGCAATATTGTAAGAAATCTGATAAAAGCGTCAAAAAACAAGCCTAACGGGATCCATTTCTTCAGCTCGAAAGAAAGAGCTTAACATGTCGACCAGTTATAAATCAGCGTCACAACCAAAAGATGAGTTGATCCAAAAAAATATGCCACTCGTCAAAAAAATTGCGTATTTCTACGCGGGAAGAGTGCAAAAAGCTGCAGAGGTTGAAGACTTAATACAAATTGGGATGATGGGACTGGTTGAGGCTGCACATAATTATTCGCCCCAGCAAGGTGTCACTTTTCCAATTTATGCCCGGCTTCGGATTAAAGGGTCAATTGTAGATTTTCTTCGCAAGTCTTCTAACCTGTGCCGTCGAACTATAAAAAATAAACAGAATTATGATCGAGCCCATAATTTATTAAGAATGAATTTTGCTCGAGTGCCTAAACACGAAGAGGTTTCTAAAGAACTTAATATTTCAGTGGAAGAGCTTCATTCCTGGGAGAAAGAGTTTGCGGCCAACCAAAATCAAAGTATGGACGAAGCAACAGAAATTTATGGTGATTTCTTAATTTCTACTGATACTACCGTTGAAGAAAAACTTATGTCTGGTGAATTAAAAAAGCATTTAAGAGACTCATTGACAGTTTTAAACTCCCAGCAGGTTTTAGTCATTCAACTCTATTATGTAGAGGAGTTAAATGTTTATGAAATTGCCGAAACTCTTTCTGTAAGTACAGGTCGGGTATCCCAAATAAAATCTGCTGCACTTGCATTGCTCAGACAGAAAGTTGAAGCGGAGTTGCTTTGATGTCTGTCCATCCAATTGGACGTAGGTTTGATGAAATTCAGTTAACTTTAAATAGTGCTGATATTCAGTTTTCAGGTGTAGCTGTTTTGGAAGTTATTTCGCTATCCTGCCAAATTTCGTCTCTTCCATCCTATAATTGTAATCTAATTGTGAATTCAGTTGAATTTGTAAGTGATACAATTGGAGAAATTGGATTTAAAATAGATAAGCCAATCGCAACTGCAGAGCTAAATTTAGCAGCTGCATCCTTTGAAAGGCTTAAGCTCTTGATGAAAAGGCCACCGGCCAGGCCAGCTTCTATATTTTTAAAGGTAGTAAACTGCGCTAACGTCTCGTCTGGTGAAGTGCTTCTGTCCAAACAAAACTTTTCAATACAAGTTTGTGATATCGCCTTGCGTTATCCAATTCTTTAATTACATCTTGAATGAATTAATTTCACAATTAAAGATTTCATTTACACCATCTTGGATTGTAAGAGCAGATACAGAATCCAAGTATATCTTATAGTCTTTTGTTTGTTCAGAAAAAGAAAACGAATTTGAAGATACCTCGGTTAGCGTAACCGATATTTGAGTTCCGTCTCGCTCTAAAGTTAGCATTTCGCCCACGGACAATGTTTTATAATTGACTTTGAATATGTCATTCTTAGTGGCGCATGTGATTTCGTGGGTTTCAAAGCGTGTGGTATTACTCATCAAATATAAGGCGGGCGGAACTGTGAATAAAAGTAGACCGGCGAATAGAATTTCTGAACGTTTCACTCGACTATCCTAGCCTTATTTTCCGCGACCAATTTCCCCGCATCGGCTGAAGTTACTTCCAAAACCATACCTTTTTGAAGTTTGACACCATTTAGGGCCATATTTCTAATAATGGATATCTTAACCATCTGTTTTTTGTTAACTTCATCTGCTTTATCACTATTTTTTTTTATACTTTTTTTGGCAGGCTTTTTAATTACTTTTTTTGCAATCTCTAATTCATCATCATCATCATCATCATCACCAAAAAGAGATGCCGCAACGCTATCGTTTTCATCATCATCTCTAACTGTTGGAGAAATATCTAGGCCTTCCAAGTCGCCTATACTGAATGCAAAGGGATCGTGGAGTAGGGCATAGACTTTATTTTTGATCAACCAACTTCTAGCAACAAACAGAGTTAGTCTGTTTGAAAACTCTGTTTCAGTTTCAAATTTCTTGTCCACTTGAATTAAAGCTTCATCAAAAGTAAAATCTAGAAACTCCCCAATAATCTTATTTCGATCATCTACCAATTCTGGCGTGAGCAAATTTTCTTTTTCTTGGTTCATAACAACCTCCATTCATTCTTGGCACAGTACTTGCAATATCCACACCAAATAGACCACTAGAAATGAAAAAA
>MDSY01079042.1_pt1 | contig 10126 bp, 7 predicted proteins | sample 811131 | NCBI WGS metagenome assembly MDSY01 (sample SAMN05326643, study PRJNA326480) | marine metagenome | isolation source: seawater | place: Atlantic Ocean: South West | collected 2010
AGGGCAAGATTTGACATTTTCACAATTTGATTTAAATATGATGTATATGAATCCTGCTTTAACTGGAATAGAACAAGATTCAAGACTTTTAACTAATTTTAGAAATCAATGGAATGGATTAAATGAAAATTTTAATACAAACTATATTGAATTTAGTCTTTCGCTTAGCAACCTTACAAGACGAAGATTATCTGCAGGTGAACTATCAGCATCTGGGGGTATCTTTCTTATAGAAGATAGAACAAATACAGTTTTTAAGTCTCATAACATAGGAATAGTGCCAATAGCAATACATAGTAAATTATTTAGAAATATGTATTTAAGCACAGGGATTTCAAATACTATTAGAATAAACTCAATTGATTGGAACAGTTTAGTCTTTACAGATCAATTGAATGATTTTAATAATAACATATCTATATCAAATGCACAACTTCCTTATTATTTAAATCAAAAAACATGGATTGACCCTTCTATTGGACTAGTTTTAACAAAACATTCAAACCTTAATAGAAAATATAGTAATACATCATTTATTGGTCTTTCATGGCATCATTTTGTTAATCCAATTAAATCATTTTATAACAATCAGAGTAGTGTTAGTACAATTCCACAAAAATTTATTTTACATGCAGAACACAATGGTTCAATTACCCCCTCATCTAAGCATCCATTTAAATTCTGGAAATTAATTTATAAGCATAGTAAGCAAGGAAATAAGGCTACTCAGAAAGATGACGTTGGACTTTCGGTGGTACTTGAAAAAGGTTTACAATTAGAATTAGGCTGTTTTTATAGAGTTTCTAGAGAAAATAATATCACAGAGATAAGCTTGATGAATGAATCTATAACTCCATTAATAAGGATAAGAATGCAAATAGGAAGAAGCACCGGGCTTGAACTAAGCTACAGCTATGACTATACAGTTTCCAAATTAAAAAATATTAATACCTTTTCAACTAATGAAATATCATTAAATATATACCATCATAAAAGAGTTAGAAATACTATTTGTCCATTTCAAGGAGACAATAAAACAAACCGGAAGTGGGATGACATAATGCTTAATAAAAATGGATATCAAACTAAAAATAGAAAGAGAAGAGCAATTTGGTAAACATAAAACAAAATATTTAATCCTCAGAAATAACTTTAACCTCAACTCTTCTATTGGCAGCTCTGGCTGATTCTGTTGTATTATTTATTAGTGGCTTAGATTCACCCTTCCATCCTAATTTTATCCTTGATTTTAAAATACCTTTACTAACTAAATAATTCATTACTGATTTAACTCGATTTTCAGATAATATCAAATTAAAACTATCATTATCTACATCATCAGTATGCCCTTCAATATAAATTCTTAATTTCAATTTAATATTTAAGTATATTGCAACACGATCAAGAATATCCTTAGATTTATTTGTTAAAGAAAATTTATTAAAATTAAATTGAATATTATCAAACTCTTTTTTCAGATATTCATTATCATTTTTAGTTAAATAAATAGTATCAATTTTAAATATTGTATCTGTAATAAAAAGAGTATCCTGTAATAAAATCTTTGGACAACCTTTCCAGAAAGGAGACCCAAAAACCTCAGGACAATCATCATATCTATCTTCTATCCCATCACCATCAGTATCAGGACAACCATTATATCTTGCAAGTCCAAATACACTTACACATGTATCATTTTTATCAAGAACCCCATCTCCATCTGTATCAGGACAACCATTATTAATTTTTAAACCAAAAATTTCTGGACAATCATCTTCACTATCCTTAATCCCATCTCTATCTTTATCAGGACAACCATTTAAAAAAACTAAGCCAGGTACTCTTGGACATTCATCTTCAAAATCTAAAATCCCATCATTATCTCTATCTCCTGGGTTTTTATTGAAATTAAAAGAAAATAAAAGACCATGAGTACCAGAAGATGGAATCCTGATTGCAGAAGTAGTAATGTCATAGCTGTAACCAAAGCTTAATTGATTTATTTTCATACCAAATAAAGCTATTATTGCATCATTAGGTCTGAAAGAAACTCCTCCCCATAAAAAGTCTTGATAAATAGTTCTTAGATTTAAATCTATTTGAATAGGTAGTGCACCTATTTTTTTTACTAATATCGAAGGAACTAACTTATTGTTATTTTTTAAAGTTAAATTCAATCCACTATTTAAATAATAATGAGTTTGAAGTTCATTATTATTTTTATTATTTCCAATTTCAAGAGAACTACCTACAATGTTTGGGATAGATAATCCAATAAAATATTTTGGAGTATAATAATTAGATCCAATTGTAAAGCTATTTCCATTTACCTTTTCAATACCACCAAAAATAGTAGGATCTAAAATTCCATCGTTTTCTAAGACGATTTGGGAATTATCAAATTTATATTGCATAAATGTTGCAGAAGCTCCAAATGAAAAATCATTCTTAAATGATGGAATTGTATATTCAGCTAATAATGTGGCATTAAGAGTTGAAATTGGTCCAGTTACATCATTAATAATACTTATACCTCTTTTATATTTTTCATTATTTACATTATAATATGAAATAGATTGTGTAAAAGGAGCACCATCAAAACTTCCCCATTGGTCTCTTAGCATGAAGACAATTTTATTATCTTTTTGTTGACTTAAAGAAGCAGGGTTTAAAATAACATCGTTAAACAAATACAATGAATATTGAGGAAGTTGCTGACCAAAGATAAATATTGATGAGAAGCTGAATAAAAGAAATATTATTATTTTTTTCATTATCTTTTAATTGTCACTGATCCATTAAACACTTTTTCTGATTGATTTAATTCAATAATATAATAATAAACAGCTGATGGTAAATCTTCTCCTTCGAACTTTCCATCCCAATTAACACTATAACCTTGTGAATTAAAAACTTGTTGTCCCCATCTATTGAAAACTTTAACATTAACGTTAGGAAAATCATTTAAACCATATATTACCCATTCATCATGTATATTGTCATTGTTAGGAGTAAAACCTGAAGGAATCTCTACGCAAGAATTAAAACTGTCAAAACCAACATCAAAGTATTTAATAGGAATAGAACAACCTTCTGAATCATAAACTATTAGAGAATAAGAACCTGTTGAAATTTCAAAGATATCAGACGTGCTTTCTCCATTACTCCACTCATATAAAAATGGTGGTGTACCTCCTTTGACAAAAGTAGTAATTGATGCATTATCTCTTTCTAAACAACTAGCAGGTTGAACAGTATATTCTAATTCAATTAATTCAGGCTCCAAAATAAAATATGAATAGATAATTTCACAATTATTATCATCTAAAACAGTAACTTCATAATCGCCGGCACCAATATTATAAATTGATTGAGTAGAGGCGCCATTAGACCAACTAAAGCTGTAGGGAGGTGTTTGACCATCAATTATAAATTCTATACTTGCATTTAAATTACCATTACATTTATCAACATCAAATTGAGAAGAACCAATATTTGAGAACATATTTGGTTGATTAACATTATATGATTGATTAATTACACAATTATTATTATCCTTAACCCATATAGAGTAACTTGAAGATTCTAAATTTGCAAATACATTATTAGAAGAATAATTTAGACCACCATCAATTGAATAAATGTATCCAGCAGTTCCTCCAGAAGTAGTTATCTCTATTTCACCGCTATTATCATCAAAACAAATTAAGTCCTTTACTTGAACCGAAAAATTGATTTCACTAGGCTCATTAATATTAATTGAAATATTTTCTGTGCAAAAATTATTATCAGAAACAATTAAATTATAATTACCAGCAGATACATTTATTAAATCTTCATTATTGGTAAAATTAGACCATTCAAAACTATATTGAGGAGTCCCACCCAGAACAGTTATATCAATTTCACCATTACTATTACCAAAACAATTTACATTCTCTACTTGAAAATAAACTTCAAGTGATGATGGTTCACTAACTAGGAAATTTTCAACATATTCACAATTATTATTATCAGTGATAATTACTTGGTAAGTATTAGCAGAAAGATTATTAATAAAAGATCCAATACCACCATTACTCCAATTGTAATTATAAGGTTGTACTCCCCCGTTAACGGTTAGTTCAATATTTCCAGATAAGTCCTCAAAACAAGATAAATTTGCAATAATATTTGTGACTTCTATTTTGGCAGGTTCAACAATAATAATATCTTCGGAAAGTTCACAATTATTTTCATCTAAAATTGTTAACGAAAAACTTCCTTCACTAATTCCATTTAAATTTTGAGTTGTAACTCCATTATCCCACAAAAATGAATAATTTGGGGTACCTCCGTTAACACTAACAATTATTGAAGTTGTATCACCAAAACAAGAAAGAATTGGACTAAATAAACTTGCTGATAATATTGTTAATGGTTCTGTAATATTGTATAATGGAGAATAAATAAAACATCCATTAGCATCTTCTATAATAATTGAATATGAGCCAGGATTTAAATAATTAAAATAATTTTGAGATTGAAAGTTTATTCCATTATCAATAGAATAAATATAAGGACTTGTTCCTCCTGAAATATTTAAATGAATTTCACCAGTATTTTCTCCTTTGCAAAGAATATTTACTAAACTATCCATAACTTGTAATTCTTCTGGTTCTTCAATTAGCAGAGTGTCACTAATTACACATAGTAAGGAATCAATAATTGTATAAATATACTCTCCAGCTGGAACAGTGTCAATTAAAGATGAATCTGATATAATTTGATCCCAAGAAATAAAGTATGGAGAAACGCCTCCAAAAATATCAAGATCTATTAAGCCATCATTAGATCCATAACAACTTGTATTAGCTAGAGAACTCTCAGTTACAAAGAGGGAATCTGGACTATTTATTTCAATATTAACTGAATCATATGTACAACCAAATGCATCTTCAACACTAAAACTATAGATTCCAGAACTTAAAGAATTAATTGCAGGAGATGATGTAATCTGTCCATTAGACCATTCAAAAGATAAGGGAAAAACTACACCAACAACATTAATAATTGAAATTGCTCCATCAACATCTCCAAAACAATTATTATCAGTAATTATTAAACTATCAATATAAATTGAATCGCCTTCAAAAACAAAAAAATCATATGTTTCTCTACAAAGCCTCGAATCAATAACTGTTAAACTAAATGTATCAGAACATAAATTTGATATAATTGTATCAGATTGACCATTACTCCAATCATAGATAAAAGGTAAATTAATTTTGTTTAAAATTTGAATTTCTATCTCCCCTGAACAACTATTAAAACAACTATCATTAACTACCCAATCTTGCAATACAAATGCATCTCTTTCAACTAAAGGAATATTTACAGAATCAACACACTGATTTGCATCATTGAATACAAGTTGATAAATTCCAGGACAAAGATTATTATCAGTAATTGTATCTAAATTATTAAATTCAACTCCATTTTCTCTCCACGATGTATTATATGGTGGTTTTCCTCCAATGATAGTAACAGACAATTGACCATCACAAATCTGAAAACAAGAACTATCATTTGTCAAGTTACTTATTTGTAAAGTATCAGGATTAACAATAAAAACCTCGTTGGTATCATTGCATCCACTAGAATCTGTAATAATTACATTATTTAAACCATAACAAAGATTATATGCAGTATCAGTAGTTTGACCGTTATCCCACAAAAAAGTAAAAGGAGAAAAGCCTGCATCTGCAACAACTATTGCGGATGCATCACAAATACCAATGCAAGATAAAGTATCAGAAATAGTACTTGAACTTACAGATACAGGATCTATGATATTAAATGTATCTATTCTAAAACAATTATTAGAGTCTGTTGTAGTTAAAATATATTCTCCACTAAAAAGATCGGTTAGATCTTCAGTATTAAATCCATTAGTCCAACTCCATGAAAAAGGTGATGTACCTAAAGTAGTAATATTTATACTTCCATCAGAATAATTAAAGCAAGTAGGATTGATTAAGTTCTTAAAAATCCCAAGTTCTGACGGCTCTTCAATCTCATTAGATTGAAAGTCTACCAAATTACCATTATTATCTGTTATAGTAACACTATAATTACCTGCACATAGGCTATCTCTTGAATTATCATTAACAATAGCCCCAGAGCTTCCCCATTCAAAATAATAAGGCTGATTAGAACCTACTACAGTAACTGTTATTTCTCCATCACAAATTGAATGACAAGATGCGTCATTAATACAATAAATGATAGTATCTGCAAATTGTGAAGGATAAATAGTATCACAATCCTGACTCAAACTATATAATGGTAAAAATAAAAGAGTAATTAAATATTTTTTCAATTTTAATTTTTATCAAATCTAGCAAAAAAAAATTAGTCTGTAATTTAGAGATGTCTAAATTTTACTTTGAAAGGTAAACAAGTCATAGTATCTACCTTTTTTATTTAATAACTCATCATGTAGACCCCTTTCAACTATTTTTCCGTTTTCTATTACTAAAATTTGATTTGCTTGTCTAATTGTGCTTAATCTGTGTGCAATAACAAATGTGGTTCTCCCTTTCATCAGTTCAGATAAACTTTTTTGAATTAATGACTCACTTTCATTATCTAAATTAGAGGTTGCTTCATCTAATATTAAAATTTTAGGGTCAGCTAACATAGCTCTCGCTATAGCTATTCTTTGACGTTGCCCTCCGGAGAGTTTCACCCCTCTTTCTCCTATTAATGTGTCTAAACCATCAGCAAAACGATCTGTAAATTCATTTACATATGCGGCATTAACAGCATTTAAAACTTGCTTTTCACCGGCATTGGGTCTTGGAAATAAAATATTTTGTCTTATTGTTCCTTCAAATAAAAAATCATCTTGAAGCACAACTCCTAGTTGATTTCTAAAGGAATTTAAATTAAGAGTATTTAAATTGTTATTGTCAATTAAAACAGACCCTTTTTCAGCATTAATAAAACTCGCTACTAAAGATACTATAGTTGATTTACCTGAGCCTGAAGACCCAACAAGAGCTGTAACTGTTCCCTTAGATGCTATAAAGTTAATACCATGAAGAACCTCTTTGCCAACATCATAAGAAAAAGAAACATCTTTAAACTCTACATTACCTTCTATATTTTCTAAATTAATTTTCCTTGATGAATTATCAGACTCAGATTGCAGGTTCATAATCTCCTCTGTTCTATCAAGTCCTGCAAAAGCTTCAGTTAGTTGACTTCCTATATTACTCATTTGTATAATTGGTGCAATCATAAAACCAAGTAATAAAGTAAAGGATAGAAAATCTCCAGTAGTTAATGTTCCATCAATTATCATAGAACCACCCATTCCCATAATTCCAACAGAAGCAAAACCTAGTAAAAATGTAGAAGAACTAGTGATAATTGCGGTAGCAGTTAAACTTTTCTTAACATTTTTAAATAGTCTTTCTACACCACTCTCAAAAACAATATTTTCTTGCTCTTCAGAATTAAAACCTTTAATAACACGTACTCCGTTCATAGTTTCAGTTAATCTGCCTGTAACTTCCGCATTAATTACTCCCCTCTTTCTAAAAATAGGACGAATATATTTAAATGCCTTTAAAGCAATAAAAGCAAATAAAATGATTGGAGTTAAAACTAATAATGTCATTTTAATACTAATTTTTATTAGAAGAAAAAAAGAAACAATTGCAGTAATGGTACCTCCAAATAATTGTACTAAACCTGTTCCCACAAGATTTCTTACTCCTTCAACATCCCGCATAACTCTAGAAACTAATGCACCAGATTTATTATTATCAAAAAATGAAATAGGCAGTGAAAGAATCTTTTTTTGAACTTTAGCTCTTAATTTAGATATCAAAAATTGAGCTTCAACGCTTAAAAGACGTGTAAGAGCAAAAGAAGTAAGAGCTTGTAAAAAAATAGCTGCACTGATGACAAAAATCATAATTGTCAAAGCCTCAAAATCTTTATTAGGAATAATTTCATCTAATAACTGTTTACTTTTTAGAGGAAGAACTAAACTTGAAAGACGACTTATTACAATTAATATCAATCCAATAAACATGATTGATTTCCTTGGCCAAATAAATTCTTTGAAAGCTTTAAGTGCTGTAATTCTTGATTTTTCCACTTTTATTATATTTTTTATTCAAAATTAAGTGATAAATCACAGTTTCATTCATCATTTTTAAAAAGAATAGAAACAATAGAAATTTAATAATTATTTCAAATTTGGATTAGTTAATTTTGCTGATATCATTTTATTAAAATAATTTATCATGCAACAAACTGAATTTTTAAAAAAATTTTTATTTAAGGACTTAAAAAATCTAAATAAGAATCCAAAGAAAAAAGAAACATTTTGTTTTTCAGAGGAAGACTTTCAAATAATTCTTGAAAGAGTTGAACATTTTGGAATTAGTATTTACTGCATTGAGACTTGGAAAAATAAAAAATCTAATTCAATTTCAATGCATGAAGATTTTAGAAAAAAAGCAACAGACCCTAAATGGTATAAAAAAGCTTTTCTAACATTTAAAACCGCAGAAAAAAAACTTAATTATTCTGCTACATATAAAGTTTCTAATAAACTTTTAGCTAGAGAGAATCCAGGAAAAATTAGTATTAATGACAAATAATATTAAATCACAAACTAATAATCCTTTGCATGGGGTGAAATTGTCTACAATAGTTGAGTTTTTACATGAAAAATATGGATGGCATAAGCTCTCAGAAATCATTAACATAAACTGTTTTAAAAGCGACCCATCAATACATTCAAGTTTAAAATTCTTAAGAAAAACTAAGTGGGCTAGAAATAAAGTTGAGAAATTATATCTTGAATCAATATAAAACTATATAATATGTAAATCAGAATTTTTATTAAAATATCGTGAGCGTTAATAATAATTAATAACAAAGACGAATTAGCATTTAACTTAAAAATAATAAAGCCTTTAGTTCCTGAGAATTAAAGGCTTTAACATAATAAAGTAATAATAAAATCTGTTTTTCTTACTTAAAAGTTCCAACTCTAGCTTTGACATCTACTTTTGTGATTCTAGTTATAAGACAAATTCCTAAAATAGGACATGTTGTTTTTTTATTAATTTGTGGATAAAACACAAAGTCACCAGAGCTATTATTGTCTAACAATTCATACATTGCATATGAAGTTGTTGGATCTGACAAATATTGCCCAAGAATTGGAACGCTAGTAATACCTCCAGCGCTACCAGTTTTTGTAAGAAATAATCTGCCAAAATCAATTCCTAAAGTAGTTACACTTAATGCACTAGCTGATTTCTGTTCTGATAAATCAAAATCATTCATTTTAATTTGCACACTAGAAAAAGGTTGTTTTATTGTTTTATGTACGCTAGTACAACTTGAAATAAATAAGGTCATAAAAATAATGTAAAAAAAGTTTTTCATAATTTGAGTTTAAGTTTATAATTAGTAATGTATATTTTTAATTGTTAAACTTAAATAATTAATCTAATTAAAACAAATTAGAGATATGATTAGTTAACTTTGAAAATATTAATCTTTTTAAATCTAAATATGAAACTGAATCTTTTAACAACTTTATTATTATTATTATTATTATCTTCTTGTGTAAGAACTGAATGTAAAGATTGTACAAAACTATTTGATACAATATTATCTAATAATGAACTTGATAGTATTGTTCAAGATTTACTTAAAAATAACACAACTGATTCTTCAAATTATTTAAATTGGCAAGAATTTATTGACTTAAATATATCAACTTCAGATCACGAATTAAATACTGATATTGAAGTATGTAGCAAATATGGAGGCATGACATCAGTTGATCGTTTAGGAGACAAAGAAGAAGAACAAATAATTTGGTATTCTCATGGATCAACAGATTTAATGTTACCGCATGGAGAAATAATTACACTTGGTACAGTCTATTATGAGTGTAAATAAAAAAACCTTGACTATAATTCAAGGCTTTTTTTATTAAAAGTAATCTTTTAAACTATTCTTCATCCAAAGAAGCTGGAGATGAAACAGCCATAACCATTCCTGTAGCATCAAAGTAATCTCCAGATGAAACTATTTTACCTTCTTTAAT
>MDSY01006638.1_pt1 | contig 10125 bp, 9 predicted proteins | sample 811131 | NCBI WGS metagenome assembly MDSY01 (sample SAMN05326643, study PRJNA326480) | marine metagenome | isolation source: seawater | place: Atlantic Ocean: South West | collected 2010
CTTGTATTAAGCATATCAGCAATTTTTTTTGCTGTTTGAAGATTTTTATTAGCAATAACAACACTGCTATGAACTCTGTTAGCTAAACCAGCAGCAAGGCAAGGTCCGCCTACAGCAGAAATATCAACATTAGAAATTCCACTATCAGATAGTAATCTTTCAAGTTTATCGATCAATAATTCGTATTGATTTTTATGAATACTTAAACCTTTTGTTAGCATTAAGAGTTTTGGAATTTTATTATCTTTATATAATCTACTTAATTGATCTGATACCCATTCAATTCCCTTCGAACTAATACCTAATACAATTAGATCAACGTTAGACCTTAATAATTCATCAATTTTTTCAAACTTAAAAATTTTTATTTCTTGTGGAATTTTTGTATTTAAACCTGGATGAAAATTATTATTTTTTTTAAAACTATCAATAAAATCATTTTCTAAGTGGGTGCCAACAATATTAATATCATGATTATTGTCTAAGCAAGGTAAGGCAAAAGCCGAACCCATTGCACCAGCACCAATAATCACAATTTTAGACATATTTAATCTTTAAATAATATTTTTTTGAAAATTAAAAAAATCGATATTAACTCAATTTTTCCAATAATCATAAAAATTATTAGACTTATTTTTGAACTTGTTAATAAATTTGAAAAATTCAAATTCTCCATATTAAATAATTCTGAATTAACAGTATTAGTTAATGTTAAAATCGAAAGTTTAAAAGATCTTTCAAAACCAATATTATCCAAAACAAGCAAACTTGATAAAATAAATAGACTTAAAAAAAAAGAAATAAAAATAAGAAATGAAATTTTTACATTATCATCAGTAATTTTTTTTTCTGAGTTAAATATTGTCTTGTTAATTATACTGTTTGGACTAATTAATTTTATAATTTCTGCAGAGGTTATTTTTATAAGTATATAAAATCTAGCTAATTTAATCCCAGATGTATTGGAGATTAAAGATCCGCCAATAATTGAAATAAATAAAAAATATAAGCTTAAATCATTAGACTTAATTATTGTTAACCCAGAGTTCGACAGACTACTAATAACGCTAATGATGAGATCGAGAGCACTATTATTATTGAAATAAATAAATATTATTAAAATTATAGATAAAAATAATAAATACAGATCTTCTTTATGTTCTCTCATTAAAACTTTTTTATCAAAAATATTAAAAACTAAATAAAAGTTGAACATTGCTATCAGTAGAGAAAAGATAAATATTAATTTTTGTAAGTTTGATGAGATAATATTAGATAAATAATCAGTAGGCAAAAAACCTCCTCCAGATATTAATGACATGCTAATATTTAATGAATTAAAAAGTCTGATACCAGAGATGTTAAATAGTAAAAATATTCCAAAACTGAGGATGCAATAATAAATAAAAATTTTAAATATATTATTTTTAATATTTTCTACTGAACTATAATTATTTTCTCCTGAATGAGTAAGAAAAATCATTTTATAATTAAATTTTTTACTTGAAAAAATAATGATTAAAAAAAATAGAAAATATAATCCACCTATCCATTGAGATGAAGATCTCCATAAAATTAATGTTGGATCAAGATATTTAATATTTTTAAATGTTGAAAATCCTGTCCCTGTCAAACCTGAAATCGACTCAAAAAAGGAATTTAAAAAAGTAACTTGATTATTACTTAAATAAAAGGGTATTGAAATTAAACATGCAACTAGAATATAAACAGCGATAATTAAAAATAGTTGATCAATAAAATTTATTTTTTTTAATGAATCTTTTCCATAATAAAAAAGTCCAACTCCAACCAATAAAGAGAAGAGTAATGTAGTAAAATACGAGTCGATACTTAAGAAATAATCAAAATAAGATGAATATAAAATATTAATGAAAGCTAAAAAACCTATAGGAAAACAAAATAAACTTAAAAAATAGCTTATACCTCTAAAATTCATTAATTTTTAAATTGACCCAACGCTAAAAATACTTTCAACAGCTTTGAGTTCTTCTCTTTTAGCGAGAAATACAACAAGGTCGTCTTTTTCAAAAATAAAATTTGATCTTGGAATAATTACTTGGTCTTTTCTTAGTATTGCCCCAATTCTGATATCTTCAGGTAAATTTGATTCTCTAATTTTTTTGTTAACTAATTCTGAATTTTCTAAAATTTTAGCTTCCATGAATTCATATTTTCCGTCGAGCAGTGAATAGACGGTGCCAATAGTTCCTCTATGAACATGTTCCATTATTCTTGATACAGTAGTCATTCTTGGATCAATTAAATCATCTATATTCAAAGAATCTTGTAAAAGATTATAATTAGTTTTATTTACTATTGCGATAGTGCGTTTTTTTAGACCTGCTTTTTCTGCAAGAACACATGCCATCATATTATTTTCATCATCATTTGTTAAAGCTAGTACCGTTTCTGATCCTTCAAGATTAGCTTCTTTAAGGATTTCTTCGTCTAATGCATCACCATTAATTACAATTGAAGATGATAATTCATTAGCTATTTCTTCAGCCCGTTTTTTATTTTTTTCAATTATTTTTACTCTTACATCTTCAAAATTTTCCTCTAACATTTTAGCTAAATTTAAACCAATATTTCCACCGCCAATAATTAATATATTTTTAGCAACTTTTTCTTCATGACCAAATGCTTTTAAAATTGGATTAAGTTGATCGCTACTAACTACAATGTATATATTGTCATCTTCAAGCATCTGATCATTTTTTTTTAAATATACAAATTTTTCTTTTCTCACGGCACCCAAAATATTTGCTTTAAAATCAGGAAATTTTTCTGTTAACTTTTTAAGTGGTATGTTTTTTATTGGACAATTTTTTTCAATTGATATCTCTAACATTTTTATTTTGTTGTTTCCAAATGGAACATTATCTAATGCTCCTGGAGCTTCCAATCTTCTGTATAAAGATTTAGCAACTTCAAGTTCAGGAGAAATTATTACATCGATAGGTATGTTGGATTTATTAAAAAGGTTACCCCATTTCCCCTCTAAAAAATCTTTAGTTCTTATTCTTGCAATTTTTTTAGAGACATTAAATAGTGAACTAGCTAATTGGCATACAATCATATTAGTTTCATCATTTCTTGTGACAGCGATAACCATATCAGCTTTCTCTGCTCCTGCATTTTCCAAAACTGTAGGAAGTGTAGCTCTACCCACAATACCTTTGACATCTTGAGTATCGTTAATCTTTTTAATATCCTCGGATGACTGATCGATTACAGTTACTGAATGACCTTGTGCAGATAATTGTTTGCTAATTGAAAAGCCAACCTTACCGGCACCACATATAATAATATTCATTTTTTAATTAATGCCTTTAATACCTAGTGATTTTAATTTTCTATGTAATGCAGATCTTTCCATCCCTATAAAATCTGCAGTTTTAGAAATATTGCCATGATGTTTTTTAAGTTGATTGGCTAAATATTCTTTTTCAAAATGTTCTCTAGCTTCCTTTAACGGAGATTGAAAAGACTCTTCCAAAATATTTTTATCGTCAGCTATTTTAGATGAAGGATTTAAAATATCATCTATAACTTGGTTGATATCCTCCTTACTTTCATTTGAAGATAGAATTGTAATTCTTTCTACTAAATTTCTCAATTCACGAACATTTCCTGGCCAATAGTAAGTGTACAAACTATCGTTCTTAATATCTATTTCTGGTTGCTGCACTCCATTTATTTCTGAAAGTTTATTTTTAAAATAATCAATTAATAAAGGTATGTCTTCAGTTCTTGAAGTTAAAGAAGTGAGCTCGATAGGCATAACATTAAGTCGATGATAAAGATCTTCTCTAAATTTATTTATTTTCAGTAATTGGTTTAAATTTTTAGAAGTTGAAGAAATTAGTCTGATATTTACGTTTATATCTTTAGATCCATTTAATCTTTTAAATTTTTGATCAGTTAAGACTCTTAAAACATTTGCCTGAGTCTCAAATGGAATTTCAGAAACTTCATCAATTAATAATGTTCCTTTATTAGCTCTTTCAAGAGCACCGAAAGATATACTGCCATCTTTGAATTCTTCACCAAATAATTCTTTTTCGTAAGTTTTTTCTTTAAGCAAAGCTGCATTAATAATAACAAACGGTTCTTTTGAGCGAGATGAATTTTTATGAATTTTTCTTGCTACTAATTCTTTACCTGTTCCCGTAGGTCCAGAAATTAAAACTCTACTATCTGAAGTGGCTAGTTTTTCTATAATTTTTTTAATCTTAAGTATTGATGGACTTTTTCCAATTAACTCAAACGAATGGAAAAGTTTATTTTCAATAATGTCTTTTTCTTTTTTAAGATTAGAAGATTCTAAAGCTCTGTTAACATAATTCAATATTTTTTCTTTGGAAAAAGGCTTTTCAATAAATTCGTAAGCTCCTAACCTTATAGCATCAACAGCTATTTGAACGGTGGCGTGTCCGGAAATCATAATAACTTGAGTTGATTTATTTTTTTTTATTAATAATTTTAATAAATCAATTCCATCTTTATCCGGTCTATCCAATTTAATATCGATAATTGCTAAATCAGGTAAACGTTTATTTATTTCTAAAACCGCTTGATCATAGTTTGCAGCTGAACGTACTTCAAAATTTTGTTCATTTAAAATATTGCAAATTAAAAATCGTATATCTGGATTATCATCTATTACTAGTATTTCTTTGTGCATTAATATTTTGGGAATGATATTTTTACTTCTGTACCTATTCCATTTTGTTTATTTTTCATAGAAAAACTACCAGAATGCTCATTTATTATTTTGGTTACAATAGGTAAGCCTAGCCCTGTTCCTGTTTTTTTTGTTGTGAAATAAGGTGTCATTGCTTTTTTTGTATCTGTAATACCTGTACCATTATCTGACAATCTTATGATTATATAGTCATTATTATCATTTATTTCTATGTCAATATTTCCTTTAAAATTAAGGTCTTTTTCAATCTTATTTAAAAAAGCTTCTTCTGAATTTTTAATTAAATTAAATAATACTCTCTTAAGCTGATCCTCATCTCCGTTGATTAATGTATTATTCGTTTTTTTTATTACGTTAATTGAATTTTTTGAGCTCATTTTAACAAAGTCTAATGAATCATTAATTAATTTAACAATATCTATTTTTTTGAGTATGGGTCTTGGCATTCTTGCAAAGTTTGAAAATTCGTTTACTAATTTTTCGATATCTTTAATTTGTCTATTAATTGTTTCTAAATATTTTTCAAACTCTTGACTTCCACTAGCTAATTTACTTTTATATTTTTCTCTGAGACTATCGATTGAAAGTTGTATTGGTGTTAAAGGATTTTTTATCTCATGAGCTAATTTTCTAGCGACTGTTTCCCAAGCTTCATATCTTTCTGTGATCAAAAGTTTGTCTTGTTGTTCTTTAAGTCTTTCTATCATTAAATTAAAATTTTGATTTAATTTTTTAAACTCTTCATCTGTATCTAAATCTGGTACTTTAATATCTAGAGCACCTTTACTTATTGAATCTGATGCACTAATTAAATTAACAATAGGTTTAGTTAGCCTTGAAGCAAAGGTAATTGCGATTGAAGTAGATAAAAATAATAGTAAAGTAACTACAATTATATAAATCATTGCAAAAGTTATCTTTATGCCTGTTTGACTATTTTCAACCGAATAATAAAAACTCACAGCTTCTTTTGTTTCATTTAGATATCTCAAAATTTCAGGATCAATATCTCTCGATATATATAGATATGTATCTACTAAAGACGTCAGCTTAAGCATGACTGTTGTTTTATAATCTAAGTTATTTGTAACGAAAACTGGTTTTCTTTCTAAAGCTTGATTGTAGTCTTCATCTAAAGGTGTCACAAATCCTTCTGTAATATCTCTAACGTCTGAAAGTAGAACGTTACCTAGGCTATCTATTAAATAAACATCATCTATTCTTCTTAATAATTTTTCAGATCTTAAGATATTTTTAAAACGATTAGGATTTGAATAATAAAGATTTGAAGCTCTATTTAATCCTACACTCATTAATATTAAATCAGACAAAACATTTTCTTCACTTTCTTCTAGGTAATTTTTTGCCACATCATAAGAGTTATTAACTGCTTTTGTAATTTGTTTATCGAAATAATTTTGTACACCAAAATTAAAAATAAATAGTGAAAATATGGCAACAATTAAAGAGGGAATTAAAGTGAATAAAGAAAAAACAGAAATATACTTAAGATTAGTTTTAGATCCAGATTTATTTTTTTTTCCTGTATAGTAGAATCTATAAAAATTTTTAAAAATTAATGTAAAAAAAATGAATAATAAAAAAAAGTCTATTATTAATAATGTTTGAAGATTTTGATCAGTTAATGAAACAAAGCCTTCATCAATAAAGGTTAAAAAAGTAACGATCCCCATGAAAATACACATAAATGAGGACAAAATAATCCAATTTAAATTTTTAATAATTTTAAACATCTGAAATAACCATTAAATATCTATATAAATATTATATAAGTTTATACCATGAGTTTTTGTTTAATAGTTCTTGCTGGAGGAAATAGTCATAGATTTAAATCTAATATAGGTAAAACTTATCAAAAAATAGCGGGCAAATCATTAGTTGAGATAAGTGTTATTAAAGCACGTCAATTTAAAGAAATTAAAAATATTGTTCTGGTGTACAATAAAAAAGACTCAAAACGTGTTAAATCTCTTAAATTAAAAAACGTCCATTTAATCGCCGGTGGTAATAGTAGACAAAAATCAACTTATAATGCTTTAAAGTATTTAAATAATAAAAAAGGTATTTCTAAAGTTCTCATCCACGATGCAGCAAGACCAAATTTTTCAATTAAATTATTTAATTCGATTATTAAAAATATGAAAAATGCCCGAGCTGTTGTCCCTAAAATTAAGATTCAAGATGCAGTAAAACAGGTAATAGACTCCAGCAATAATGAATACATTTTAGGGAAAAAAAAAGACAATCTCTTTCTAACTCAAACCCCTCAAGCTTTTAACTTAAAAGAAATATATCAACTCCATAAAAACAAAGCCTCAAAATATAAAGATGATGATATTTCATTATATATAGATTTGAATAAAGTTAAGTTTATTGAAGGTGAAAAAAGTAATTTCAAAATTACAGATAAATCAGATTTTGAAAATCTAAAAAAAATTTACAAATCTAATATCAATGTAGGTATAGGTTTTGATGTTCATAGACTTGTCCCAAAAAGAAAACTTTATTTAGCTGGTTTAAAAATTAAATCACCTCTAGGGACATTGGGTCATTCTGATGGAGATCCAGTTTTACATTCAATTATGGATGCAATTCTTGGGGCTTGTAAAATGGGTGATATCGGAAAAATGTTTTCTGATAAAAGTAAAAAGTTTAAAAACATAAGATCAACCATTCTGTTAAAACAAGTTATAAGCCAAATTAAATCTAAAGGTTATTTAATAAATAATATAGATATTAATATTATCACTCAAACACCAAAAATCAAAAATTTTAAAAATAAAATGATAAATAGTATTGCTAAACTTTGTGAAATTAATAATGATCAAATAAATATCAAGGGAAAAACTACAGAAAAATTAGGGGTTATTGGAAAAGAAAAAGCTATTGCTTGTGAGGTAATAACATCGGTAATTAAATATGATTAAGACATTCAATTATTTATTTGTTACTTGTTTTGGTATTGGGTCTTTTAGATTTGCGCCCGGTACTATCACTTCTTTTATAACAACAATTTTTTTATTTAGTTTATTTCATATTATAAATTTATCTAGCAACATTATATTAATCACTCTACTTGTAATTTTTTTTTATTCATTTTATGCCGTCAACGAATATATTAAAGATAATGAAGATAAAGATCCTAAAGAAGTTGTTATAGATGAATTTATCGGTCAATCTATTCCAATTTATTTTTATGAAATAGCTCATGAGACTACAAAAAATTCAGAAGAAGCAGCTTTATTCTATTTATATATTTTTATTCTTTTTAGGTATTTTGATATTAAAAAGCCCTTTCCAGTAAATTACTTTGATAAAAAATTTAAAAATAGTTTTGGGGTCATTTTAGATGATGTTGTTGCTGGTTTATATGTAGCGTTAACATTAATTATTTTTATGGTAATAAAATCAAAATTTTTTTCATGAATTTAAATCAAAAAGTAGTTGCTCTTTTAAAAAGAAAAAAATTAAAGATTTCTTTTGCTGAATCTTGTACGGGAGGATTACTTTCTAGTGCTATTACTTCCGTGAACGGATCTTCTAAAGTATTTTCGATGGGGTTAGTCACTTACTCCAATCAAGCCAAAATAACAGTGTTAAAAGTTCATAAAAATATTATTAAAAAATATGGTGCCATAAGTATTCAATGCTGTTTAGCAATGGTTCATAATCTTAGTAAAATTAGTAAATCAAAGATATGCATTTCTATTACCGGTATAGCTGGTCCAAAAGGAGGATCAAAAAAAAAGCCAGTAGGCTTAGTTTATATTGGAATAAAAATTGATAAAAAAGTTATAGTGAATAAATGTAATTTTAAAAATAAAGGAAGAACATTCATTTAAAAACAAACTGTTAAAAAATCTCTTAATTTATTATTAAAATTAATTAAATAGGGTAACTAAATTTTTCTATATTTATAATAAGATTCAAAAGATGAGCAATAAAACTATTTAAAGTTAAAAAAATTAAAAATACATTTAAATAAAGAATAAAAATTAAAGCATTTCTACTTCTTTTTCTTTTTAATAAATTTTTCTCTTCAGGAAACCATTCTTTGTTTTTTGCTTTAAAATCATAAGAAAACATCCAGTATGTTAAATCACACTCATTTGGGTCACCTGTCCTAATTGCTTTGATATATGAAACTAAGAATTTACAAATAATTGATAAAAATATTAATAAAATTGTTACACCTAACATTATCTATATAGCTTGATTGCTCTTTCTTCAAAAGACTTGGCAATTTTATTTAGCCCTAATTTAAATGATCTTTTCATAATTGAATTTAAGATAGGATTTTTTAATTCAAAGTCGATAAAAAATTCTAATTGTGTAGCATTATTTACTTCTTTAAAAACCCATTCATTTTTTAGATGTTTTAATGGCCCATCAAGGTTGATGACAATTATTTTATCTTTTTCTTTATAATAAGTTACTTGACTAAAAAATGTTTCATTTAAAATGCTTTTACCAACTTTTAAATCTCCATTAAAAAAAATTAGATCCTCACTCTCATTTTTTTCATGAATTTTTCCTTCAATGCACCATGGAACAAATTCTGGATATTTTTCAATATCAAGCACCATTTCAATAAGTTGTTTTTTTTTACAAGGAATAATTTTTTTTATTGATGCAGATGACATTCAAGCTGTTTATTTCTTGCATCTTGTAATTTTCTAAAATCTTCGTCTGCATGGTAAGATGATCTTGTTAATGGAGAGGAAGATACTAATAGGAAACCTTTTATTCTAGCAATAGATTCTAGTTCTTTAAATTCATCTGGATGGTAGTAACGGTTTAAAGGGTGATGTTTATCTGATGGTTGTAAATATTGACCTATAGTAATAAAATCTACTTCCGCTGATCTTAAATCATCCATAACTTGTATGATTTCTTCTTTGTCCTCTCCTAAACCAACCATTATTCCAGATTTAGTAAAAACTTTTTTATTAAATGCTTTTGCATTTTTTAATAGTTCTAATGAAGCAAAATAGCGAGCACCCGGTCTTACTTTGGTATAAAGTCTAGGCACAGTTTCGATATTATGATTAAAAACATCTAAATCGGCTTTTAGAATTTTTTTATAAGCATCACCTTTTCTTAAAAAATCTGGTGTTAAAACTTCAATTGATGTTTTTGGATTTATTTCCCTAATGGCTTTTACAACTTTATAAAAATGTTCTGACCCTCCATCATCTAAATCGTCTCTATCAACCGAAGTAATAACTACATGTTTTAAATTTAAACTTTTTACTGCTGTAGAAATTTTAGCAGGCTCAAAGATATCATGATCAGTTGGTTTTCCTGTTTTAACATCGCAAAATGCACAAGCTCTAGTACATGTATCTCCCATCATCATGAAAGTCGCATGTTTC
>MDSY01076662.1_pt1 | contig 10123 bp, 8 predicted proteins | sample 811131 | NCBI WGS metagenome assembly MDSY01 (sample SAMN05326643, study PRJNA326480) | marine metagenome | isolation source: seawater | place: Atlantic Ocean: South West | collected 2010
ATTAAAGAAGGTATTGAGAATACTGTCGATTGGTATTTAAAAAATTTAAATTGGTGGAAAAAATAAAATTATATCTTACTAATCATTTTAAAATAAATTTAAATAATAAGATAGTTATTCTAAGAAAATATTTAAAATTATGTTGATTATTTTTTCAGGATTGATTTTGAGAGCTTTATTAGCAATTTACAATATTAGTTATGGCGTTTTACCTGGCGCTGGATCAGATGGATTATCTTTCCATTTAGAGGCAGTGAGGTTTATGGATTGGTTGAATTTAAAATATCCAGACAATACTTATATTTTAACAGAATGGTTATCCGGGTATGCGGATGATATTGGCGTCACACACGGAGATAGATATGCAACAAGAACGGTTGAACTTAAATTATATTCGGTTGGATGGATTTATTCTGCTTTTTTAGGTCATCTATATAATATTTTTGGCGTTTCCCATATTGCCACCTCATTACTTTCATGCTTTGTTTGGTTTTTATCAGCAATTACTTTAAGAGGTATATTGTTAAGATGTAAAATTGATAATTCTAAAATCAATTTAGCATTACTTTTTTATTGTTTTTTATTCCCAACATCAGTTATTTATACTTCCGTTACCCTTAGAGAAGTTTACATTTTGTTTTTTATAAATTTTGTAGTTTTATTATTTTTTATTTTAAAAGATCAAAAAAATTATTTTTTTATTTTTTTAAACTTAATCATTATTTCTTTATTTTTATTTATGTTAGGTTACTTGCATAGATCTAATATTGTCTTTATTGCACTTTTTTTAGCAAGTGTTGCCTCTTATTTTATAATTAAAAAATTAATAACTTATTGTAAAAATAAAAAATTTCATCATTTAAATAAATTGATAATCATCATGTGTGTAGCTATGATATTTATTTTTGATTACTCAGGTTATATGCAAAAAATTTTTTCTTCTATACAAAGTTATCAAACAGGACATTTTCATGAAATAACAATTTTTAGAGCTAGTTATTTTACTATTGAAGAGGTTGCTTCTCGAGAATATTCAATCTTTAATTTTTTTTATTATTCATTTAAAAATTTATTATATTATTTTATACAGCCATCGATTTTCCAAATTAGTAATTTAAAAGATTTTGTATTAGCATTTGAAAATATTATGAGACTAATAATGGTTTTTTATTCAGTAAATAAAATATATAGATATCCTAATAATAACACTCTACTTCATATACTTTTTATGTTTTTTATTTTTAGTGAGATTCCATATTCTCAAGCAACAATAAACTGGGGTACTGCATCTAGACACCACTTACAAGTACTTGGAATATTAATTGTATTATTTTTATACCCAAAAAAATCAACTAAATGAAAAAAAAAATTATATTTTTAGTAAATGTAGACAGTTTTTTTGTAAGTCATAGACTAGAAATTGCAAGTCAATTATTAATAGATGGATTTGAGGTACATATAGCAACTGAGTTTAAAAGTTACAAAAAACTTTTAAAAAAAAAAGGATTTATAACTCATGATATAGATTTCAAAAGAAATAGCTTAAACTTATTTAAAGCTTTTATATCACTGGCTCAAATTTTTTTTTTAATAAAAAAGGTTAAACCTGATATATTACATCTAGTATCACTAAAACCTGCAATATTTGGTGGGTTAATATCTTTTATGTCACCAGTTCATTCAGTAGTTATATCAATAACTGGATTGGGATCGATGTTTTTAGAAAAAAATTTATTTGCAAGAATTCGAAAAAGTTTTTTTAATTTTTTATTAAAAATAGTATTTTTACGTACTAAACTTAAAGTAATTTTACAAAATAAAAGTGACCTTAGTTACTTGACGAAAGAAGCTAATCTTAAAAAAAATAAAGTAAAAATAATTAATGGGTCAGGAGTAGATCTCAAAAAATTTAAATTTTCTAAACTACCTTTAAAAACTCCAATTATTTTAATGGCATCGAGAATTATTGCTGATAAAGGAATTTTTGAATATGTTCAATCTGCAAGATTTTTAAAAAAAAATAATTTTAATGGAAAATTTTATTTAATTGGAGATATAGACTTTGCAAACCCTAGTGCCATTAAAAAATCTCAAATAGAACTATGGAAACAAGAAAATATTATCAAGTACTTTCCATATAAAAATGATATTTTTAGATTTATTAAAAAATCAACAATTGTAGTTTTACCGTCTTATCGAGAAGGATTTCCAAAAATTTTAATGGAAGCTGCAGCATCAGGAAGACCCTCAATAACAACAAATGTTCCAGGGTGTAAAGATGCTGTTATAAATAATGTGACTGGAATTTTAATCCCACCGAAGAACTATATTAGTTTAGCAAAAGCAATTTTAGATCTTTCTAAAAATAACAAAAAATTGAAAAAAATTGCTTATGCAGCTAGAAAGCATGCTATTAATAATTTTGATGTAATCAAAGTTGTATCCAAACATCTTTCCATATATAAATCGTTAATTAATTAGTTTTTATCAAAAGAGATACAGTGTCAAATAAAATAAGTTTAATTATTCCATCAATAAGTAAATCATTTTCAATGAATGATTTATTAACTAATATTTGTTTGTGGTCATTTTTGCCTTCTGAGATCATTATAGTAAACACCTCCGGAACAAAAATTATAATAGGGAGTCATTTGAAAATAAAATTTGATAAAATGAATATTATTTTGAACATAATCAATAAAAAAAATTTATACCCTGGTGCTGCTAGAAATCTAGGTATCTTAAATTCACAATTTAATTATATATTATTTCTAGACATGAATACTGTGCCTTATAGTAAAGATTGGTTAAAAAATAATTTTCAATTCTTATTGAAAAATAAACTTGATGGTTTATGTGGTCAAACATATTATATGGCAGAAACTTATAAAGAAAAACTTATAAGAGCATCAACTTATGGTAAGGGTTTGCTGAGAACTATACCTGGATCTATTTTTTCCAAAAAAATTATCGATAAAGTGGGAAAATTCAATTCCATAACTAGAGCTGGTGAGGACACGGAGTGGCTAACAAAATTAAATAAGGATAATTTTAAAATAAAAGATTCTATTGTGCCAATTTATTATAAGGGGCTTTATAATGTAAGTTATTTAGGAATCACCAAGAAATGGTATAGAAATTATTCCTTTTCTGCAAATTTACCTCACTTAGCGCCTCAAAAATATCTATATTTATTTTTCTTATTTTTCTTTTTTCTTTTTGTTGTTTTTAATTGGAATAGTTCAAATTTAAATTGGGGCACTGGAATTCAATTATATATTCCACACATTACAAAAATATTTATAAGTGGTTCTGCTTTACTTTATCTAATAATTAGAGGAATCTATGTACCGTTAGTAAAAAAAATTAAGCTTAGATACTTGTTACCTTATAATATTTTTCTAGTAACTATCTTTTCGTTTATTCTTGACTCAGCAAAGCTACTAGCTTTTTCTTTATCGTTGTCACTAAAATGGATCGCCCCAAATAGAAAAAAGTAATTATAATACTTAGTAAAAATCCGATAAATAAAAATGATGTGATAATAAATAATTTATTTGGTTTTTTATTCATCATATTCTTCTTTGCTCTATATAAGTAAGGACTATCTATTATTTGGTTTCTTTTTTTAATAAGTTTTTGGAAATCATAATTTTCTATTCTATAGTTTTCTTCAAAATTAATTAAGTCTTCAACTTTTTTTTCGTAGATAAGCTCCAAAACTGAAATCAATGAATTAGTGCTAGCAAACATATCTTTATCAATTAAACCAGTTGAATTTAGGTTGCCAGATGTAATATTATTTATCTGTAACTCTTGTGATAATATACTAAAAACAATTGGTTTTAAGATAACATCTTTATCAAATATTTCAGAATTACCTTGTATATCTGAAATAATCTGAATATTTTTTCTTAGAGTCGTTATTTCATTTGTTTCAGTATGTGCCCCTCTTTCCACCATAGCATTTAAATAAAATTTCATTCTTTCATTCATTGCAACTTTTACAATTTCGTTAATCTCAATTAATAATTCATCTATTTGGTTATCTAAATTATCTATATTATCAGATTTAAATTTAATTACATGAGATCTTATATCTAAATCTTTAAGTCCTGTTAATAATTTTTGGGTTTTAGAATGATATGCTGAATTAGCAATTACACTATTAATATAAGATGTAAATCGGTCGTCAGCAAGATTATCTTTGATTTTAATAAATTCTAACTTATTATCAATAGCATTAAGATTATTTTCAGAATAAGCATTGATATTTAAACGATAATCAATAAACCATTTTTCTGGTGTATAGTCGTGATACAAATTTCCAACAACAACAGATATAACTGCTATAGTTAAAAAAATATAACCAACTTTACCTAATCTTTTTTTATAATTTTTTATCATTTTTTTTTAAATAAATAATTAGTGCTGAATATATTAAAATTGTAAAAAATAATATAATAAATTTATTTATTCTAGTAAATAAAGCTAATAAAATGGGGGTATTTGTAAGTAAAAAATAATAAAATAAAGTCATATTAAGTGAAAATTTTTTAATTAGATGGTGGTGAAGATGATTATTGTCTGCTTTCCCAGGATTTTTTTTTTTTATTAATCTAGCAAAAAATAATCTTAACATATCTAAAACTGGAATGGTAAAAAGTATAAGAATTGTCTCTGCACTATTTATGTGATTGGGATTAAGTATTTCCTGATTGTGCATATAAATTATTAAAAAAGCTACAAATGATGACAGCATCAAAGAGCCTGAGTCACCCAAAAAATGTCTATTTCTTAAATTGTAGTTAAATATTAAGATAAGATTAATTAATATTATTAAAATTAAATATAAATTATTACCTAAACTAGTTTGATATATTGCTACTATGTATATTAGCCAAAAAAAAATTAATCCAGTCGCCAAACCATTGATGCCATCAGCTAAATTTAAGGAATTAATTAAGCATAAAATACAAAGAATTGTAAAAACTTGAGAAAAACTATCTAAATTAAAAAATGTATCAAGGGAAAAAAAATAAAATTTTGTTATCGTCAAGTTCTGGCTTAAATTAATTATAGTTAAGATAATAAAAATACTTAAGACAATTTTTGCAAAAGGTTTTAAATTAAACTTGTCATCTAAAAATCCAATTATAAAAAATAATAAAGTTGGAATAATTACAAAATTAAAATCTGCCTTATATATATTAAAAAATATATTAAATATAAAAGCTGTAAAAAGTGTTATAAATATAGAGTATGAGGCAGTTTTTGGAATTGGATATTTGTGAATTTTCCTTTTTTCATTTGGAATATCATTTATGTTTAAAAATAAACTTATTTTTTTTCTAAAATTATAAATTAAAAAATATATAAAAATTGAAAATATTGTTAAAAATATATATAAAATCATTGAAATCTAATTATGAGTTATGTTTTAGTTTATTAATATTAAAAAGTAAATTTAATCGTGAAAGATGTTAATAGTTAATTTAACAGTTCTGTAATTTGAAAATCTTAGTAATATCACCTGTTTATTCTTTATCTGGAGTACCATTAGGTCAACTCAGGTTGGCTGAGTCATTAGGAAGAATTGGTCATGAGGTTGATTTAATTTATGGCTGTAAAAAATATTCAACGATAAAAAAAACAAAAAGAATTAAGATTATTTTTTTTAATAAATTTAGAGTTGTGGGAATGTTAATTCCTTTATTAAGATATTTAATTACTCAAAAGCCTGACGTTATTTTTTCTGCAGAGGATCATTTAAATTTAATCACTACTTTGGCTTGCTTATTTACATTTTCTAAAGCTAAAATTTCAACTTCATCAAGAGTTACACCAATCGATACTTATAAAAACTCTAATATTATTTTCTCTAAAAGCTGGTTTTTAAAAAAATGTTTTCCAATAGTTCAGTGGAAAGCAAATGTTATGACTTGTGTTTCAAAAGATATGATTGGTCAATATAAAAAAATATTTAAAAAAACTAAACAAGTTTATGTTTATAATGTAGTTAAAAATGAAGACGCAATTTCTAGAATGAACATGAAAGTTAATAATAAATGGTTTACAAATACTAAAGATCCAATAATTGTTGCTTCTGGAGCTCTAGCAAAATGGAAAGGTTTTGATGACTTAATTAAGGCAGCAAATATTTTGAATAAAAAAAATGTTAATTTTAAATTAGTAATAATTGGTGGTGGACCAGAAAAATACACTTTAAATCAATTAATAAGAATATATAAACTAAATAAAAAAGTCTTTATTTTAAAACCTCAGATTAATACACTTAAATATTTTCATAAATCTGATATTTTTGTTTTATCATCAAGAGTAGAAGGAATGCCAAGTGTTATGATTGAGGCAATGATGTGTGGGTGTACTGTGGTAGCAACCAATTGTTTAACTGGTCCAAGAGAAATATTGGGCAAAAATGAATATGGATATTTGTCTAAAGTTAATGATCCAAATGATTTATCAAAGAATATTAGTAGAGCTTTAAAAAAAAAAATTTCACTTAAAAAAACAAAACATATTTTAGAACAATTTACTTCTGAGCAGGTTATTAAAAGACATTTTTCACTTTTAAAAATTAATCGAAAATATTGGATGATTTAAATTATGAAATATATTTTGGATGTATCTACTTTAGATGCCTATTCTTCAGGTGCAAAGCAAAGATTTTTAAATCTTTATTCAGGGCTAATAAAAACTAATAAAAATAAGCACTTTTTTATAATACATTCCAGTTCTTATGCTGGAGTTAAAAAAATTTTAAATTTTAAAAATGTTTCATTTGTAGAAAATCCAATATCTCAAGAAAATTATTTAATAAAATTGATTAGTGTTATTTATATTTTTTTTTATATAAGAATTAAATTTAGAAAAATTAGTGCAGTAGAATATTTTACCTTACCTTTTTTCAATACAAGCAATTGTAAGAATATTTTTACAATTCATGATTTAAGAAAAGTATATTTTTCAAATTTCATTATCAATAAAATTGCTTTTAAATTTTTTTTTAGATATTTTTTAAAAAAAGTTGATAAAATTATAGTGGTTTCAAAAGCAATGAAGAAAGAAATGAAAGAAAATTTTGGAAAACTAGATATGTCAATTATTTATAATACTATAGACAAAAAGTCTTTTAAATATATTTCTAAAAAAGATATTTACTTTATAAAAAAAAAATTTAATTTACCAAAAAAATTTATACTAACCGTTGGTCATTTAGAGAAAAGAAAAAATTATTTACGATTAATTAAGGCAATTAATATTTTAAAAAAAACAAACTATAATGTTAAATTATTTATTATAGGTCAAAAAGCTGACGAAACTAATAAGATAAATGCACTAATTAAAAAGTTAAAATTGAAATCAGATATAAAAGTTATATCTAATTTAAATGATTTTGAAGTTAAGTGTTTTTATAAGATAGCAAATTTGTTTGTATTTCCATCTATTTATGAAGGGTTTGGCATTCCTATATTGGAGTCAATGGCTTCTAATTTACCAATCATACTAAGTAACACCGATGTATTTAGGGAGATTACTGAAAATCAATATTTATATTTTGATCAATATGATCCACTTTCAATAGCAAATAATATTAAATATATTTTAATGAATAAGACTATTCAAAAAAAAATGATTAAATATGGTAAAAAAAGAGTAAATTATTTTAGTTTAGAAGCTCAAACAAAAAACCTAAATTCTTTTTATAAAAAATTATTATAATTATTATTTAATATAATTCTAATAATTATTTTTTTATGAATTAGGAATAAATATAAAATTATTTATATACCTTTTATTTTCCACATTTTCTAAATACGGTTTTTGATCAATTTTAAATGAAAATTTTTTTAGTGTATTTAATTTATGATTTTTGAAAAAAAAACCTTTATAACCTAGATTTTCAATCAATTTAAATATTTTTCTCATAGGTATTAATGTGTGACGCTGTTCTATCTCACAAATTATTATAGGAAGATTTTTTTTTATTGTTTTTACAGCTCCGAGGATTACTTTATATTCATGTCCCTCTACATCAATTTTTATTAAATCAACATTATTAAAATTAAATTTGTCTAACTTTTTAACATTTATAATTCTTTCTTCGTAGGGTCTTGTTCTTTTTTCAAGCGTAGCTAGTGGAGGAATTAATTTTCCATTTTTAATTGGAATATAAAGTTTTAAATTACTATTTATGCTTGATAATGCTAAATGATGTAAATTAATGTTATTATATTTTAACGCCGCAAGCCGGTGTGTAATTTCTTTAATTGGTTCAAATGACTCAATTTTTTTGAATTTTTTTGAAAAATAATATGAGTATATTCCAACATTAGTACCTATATCTAAAAAACGACGTTTTTTTTTAAGGATTTTTTCAGCATAAATAATTTCATAATCGATTTTGCTAAAAATTTTATACCAAGCCAACCTAAAAAAAAGTTGTTTCGAGGGAGGAATTATAATTTCAAATATTTTTTTGAAAAAATTGATCATATTCAATTAATAAAGTAGATTACTATTATCAAAAAATGATGATAATTATACTTTTATTCAAATTATTAAAGGCTGTAAAAAATTATATAAATTTGTATTTTATAGAATATCTCTAATTAATAGATAAATTTTGGCTAAATCCTAATATTAATAGTATAAGAATAGTTTTGACAATTTAAGCTAACATCACTATATATTCCCTGCCTGGTGATTATTGCGAAGGTGTTATACCCGATACCATTCCGAACTCGGAAGTCAAGCCCCTCTGCGCCGATGGTACTTTGTCTTAAGACATGGAAGAGTAGGACATTGCCAGGCATATAAAATATTATGAAAATTAAAAGCTCCTTAAAATCTATTAAAAAAAGAGATCTTAACTCTAAACTTGTTAGAAGAAGAGGGAGAGTCTACGTAATAAATAAAATAAATCCAAAATTTAAAGCAAGACAAAAATAATTTTTATGGATACTGAAAACCATAAAAGCACGTGGAATAATTTTACCAAATTTGTATTGTGGGGTACTGTCGCAGTAATAGTAGTTTTAGTTCTAATGGCGACGCTCTTATTATAAGTCTACCTTATGAGAATTGCTTCAGTTTCAGAAAATCAAAAAATTGAAAAAAGAATTGCTATTACACCTGAGATTGCAAAGAAATATATTGCACTTGGTCTAGAAGTCTCATTGCCTGAAAATTATGCTGAACATTTAGGCATTGAGGATAGTGAATACAAAGAAATAGGAGTAATAGTTTCTAAAGATGAAAAAGAAATTATTAATGGTGCTGATGTTATTGTTCAATTAGGTTTTCCAGCTGATAACAAAAGCTCTTTGATAAAAGAGAATCAAACGTTGATTGGTGTTTTAAATCCTTACAATAATGAAGATAAAATAAAAGAGCTAATCAAAAGAGATATTAATGTTCTTTCACTAGAACTACTTCCAAGAATAACAAGAGCACAGTCAATGGATATACTTTCTTCCCAAGCTAACCTTGCAGGATATAAAGCAGTTTTAGAATCATTTTCTAACTTTGAAAAAGCTATTCCAATGATGATGACTGCGGCAGGAACAATACCAGCTGCCAAGGTTTTGGTTGTAGGCGCTGGTGTTGCAGGACTTCAAGCTATCGCAACTGCAAAAAGAATGGGTGCAATTGTTTTTGCCACAGATGTAAGAATGGCTTCAAAAGAACAAGTTGAAAGTTTAGGGGGTAAATTTTTAACTGTTGAAGTTTCTGAAAACCTTGAAAGTGAAGGTGGCTATGCAAAGGAAGCGTCAGATGATTTTAAAAAAAAACAGGAAGAATTATTATCCGAAACACTTAAGAAGATTGATATTGTAATTTGTACTGCCTTAATTCCAGGAAGAAAAGCTCCAATAATAATTAAAGATTCAATGATTAATAACATGCAAGCTGGATCAGTAATTTATGATTTAGCTGCTATACAAGGTGGTAACACAGCTTTTACAGAGGTTGATAAAGTAATAAATATAAATGGAGTTAGAATTATGGGTGAAAGTAATATTCTTAATAAACTTTCAACCTCTGCATCAAACTTATATGCAAAAAATGTATTTAATTTTGTTTCAAATCTATACAATAA
>MDSY01138555.1_pt1 | contig 10123 bp, 12 predicted proteins | sample 811131 | NCBI WGS metagenome assembly MDSY01 (sample SAMN05326643, study PRJNA326480) | marine metagenome | isolation source: seawater | place: Atlantic Ocean: South West | collected 2010
CAGTGCTGGTTATTTTCTTGTTGTTGACATTTAGATTACCACCAAGTTCAGGAGACAGATCATTGACAATATCAGTTAGATACCCAGGATCGCTTATAAATTCAAGTGCATTATAGCTGCTATTTACCTTTACAAATTTTCCTGCATCTCCTGAAGCAAAACTAGGTAGCACTGTTACAAATTCAAGTGCATTATAGCTGCTATTTACCTTTACAAATTTTCCTGCATCCCCTGAAGCAAAACTATTGGGTGTATCAGATAAACCTGTAAAGTTAGTCGCACCAGTAGTAACTGCTACAAATTCAAGTGCAGTGTTACTGCTATTTACTTTTACAAATTTGCCTGCATCTCCGGAAGCAAAACTATTAGGTGTTTGACTTAATCCTGTAAAAGTAGTGACTAATTCGCTATGTTCTGCCAATCTTTTCCATTGATTATCAGCATGGGCATAGTATGCTGCACCTGGATTATGTAGATATACAAAAGTGCCTGCATAGGTTGTAGCACCAGGTAAGTTACTTGATTGTTGATAATTGTTATTATAGAGTAATTTACCAGTACTAGTAAAATCATTAGAGCCAAGGGCAAGATCGCCTGTGAGAGTTCCGCCTGCCAAAGGCAGGTAACTTTCAAATTCAAGTCCAGTAGCACCACTATTGACTTTGAGAGACTTCCCTGCTTGTGATGTATAGGCATTTGGCGTATCTGGTAAGCTTAGGAAATTTGTAGTCAACTGTCCTGCATCTATTGTTAGTCCTAAGCCTTTAACCGCAGTGAGTAAATTTGCAATAGTAGATTTTTGTGTGCTGTTATCATCGGCATCAAGGAACACAATAGTGTCTGCTTTATTGATTGTTGCACTATTTGGCAGTGATTGCACATCAGCGGATAATTGTTTAGCCGTGATACTAATACCACTGTTACTGGCTACGACTGCTGTTAAAAAATCTTCTATAGTGTCTTTTTTAGTGCTGTTATCAGTTGCGTCAATGAATGTAATACTGTCATCTTTTGTTACGGTAGCAGCACCGACACTGTTATGATCAACTGCAAGTTGTTTTGCTGTAACTTGTAAACCTGCACCTTTGACTACACCTAAGAAATCTTCTATGGTTTCTTTTTTGCTTGTATTACTGTCACTGCTGTCAATGAATGCTATACTGTCGTCAACGTGTACTGTGGTATCAGTGAGATCGCCTAGATCAGCAGTGACCGTCAATTCTGTTACACCACTGTTTTCAGCTGAAGTAGTAGCCACTCCGCTACCACCTATCAACTTTACTTGTTCGTTAATAGTAATGTTACGGTAACTTGCATCGTCTGCTGCAAGGCGAAATGCATTGTCACTGTTGCTAACAAATCCAGTAAGATTATCTTTATTGGCTATTTCAATTATTTGGTTGCTGCTGTTCTTGATAAAGATTTTTTGATCTGCAGTATTAACCGCTAATTCTCCAACCTGCATGTCACTTGCACTGGGAGTTTGGCTTGCTGCTTCTGATCTATATACCAACACTCTCGCAGTAGCACCACCACTAACCGCACTGGTACCTCCATAAGTTCCTGCATTTAATTTATCGGTAAATGCCGGTACGCCACTGTTACTGAATAGAATCTGTCCATTGCCGCCTTGTGCTGTGACCTGGACTGCATTTGCAGCATTACCATAAAGCAATCCATTAGCAGTGAAACTTGTTGCACCCGTACCACCTTTTCCAACAGGCAAAGTTCCAGTAACAGCGTCTGCACTGTTGAGAGGTAGTGCACCAAAAGTCGCTTCTGTACCAACTGTACCACTGGATAATAATATTTGATTTGCGGTGCCAGAAGAATTGACATGGATGGTGTTTGCATCAGCATCAATCGTAGTCCCACCTACTACATTTATTGTGTTTCCGGTTTTCGTAAGTCCATCACCCGCGGTAATTTGTCCTGCACCAGAAAATTGTTCAAATGTAATAAGAGTAGTGCCAAAAGTGGGGGATCCATTATGCGTAGCAACGTAACCATTTTCTGCATTTGCAGTTCCTTCTTCAACAAAAAAGAATGATCCTCCAGATAATTCTGCGGATGCATCCGCATCTCCGGCTCTTGTTAACACCCAATTTGTTGTTCCACTACCTTTATCAGTTACTGTGTAGATGCCGTTTTGTACTCTATCAGCGCCCGCTTGATCTTTGACTAAAATTCTGTCATTATTGTTTAAGGTTATAGTATCAATAACCAACGCAGCCTGAGTGCCACTATTTGTTAACGTGCCACCGGTGTTATTGTAAGTACCTGCGAGGCTAGCAGTAGTAGCCACCCTACAGGAAGCCTTTACATCTAAGCCATTTGCTACGCTGTCTACATATGCCTTAGGGGCTAATGATTGATCACTGAAATTACCTCTGTTAACATAGTCAGATCCAACAACCACAGTCCCAGCACTTCCGCTTGGGCTAATATCAAAATCTTGGCTAAGATTTGTTGCGTTCCAAGCAGAACCACTGTATTGTAAAAGACTACCTGCACTAATATTTGTTACACTTACATTGTCTAAATCTTCTATATTAGTTGCGACACTGAATAATAAATTTACAGCACTAGGAGCTTGCGTTGGATTAACTCCTACAGCTAATCTACCAGTGACAGCATATAATTTTGCATTGTAAGTGACCATATCACCAGGATAGTATCCATCACTACTGCTGTTATTGTAGGCTCCTGTGAAATTGAACCCATCTGTAAGTAATTCCCAATCTGCGTTTATAGCACCATTGCTGCTGTTTAGTGGTTGATTTGTAGTACCTGCGGTATTTTTTACTACATAGGACTTACCATGGAATTCTGCTATTTGTCTATAATAATATGTGCCAGCACTCCATTGTCCTTGTGGATCTAGTCCTGGCACTACTATGTCAAATGAAGCGGATGTATTATTTGGATTCTGGCTATTGGTTACGGCTGTGTTAACACGATACAATATCCCTTGCCATAGCACTACGTCACCTATTGCTTGTGCTGTATTGCCAGCATAATTAGCTACAAAAGTACCAAAACCTTGTGCAAGTGGACTCCAGTTACCAGTGCTGTTAGCTATTTCAACTTCAGGATTATTAGCGGATGCAGATACTTCTTGTAAGGCTATGTAACTGGTGTTCCCAAATAATACTATGTCATTTTTATAGTATATTTTGGTAGTATCCCATGTAGAATGGAATTTGAAGCCTTCAGTGATCTTAGTAAAGGCTGTAGAACTTGATTTAGGTGGTTGATTACCGCTAGCAGCATTGGTGTTGACAGTTACACCAGCAGAATCAGTGACTACAAATAATGATCCATTGAAGGTAACAGCATCAAAAAATACTAAACTTTGTCCATTTAACTGATCAAAATCTCCTCGAAATTTAAGTCGTACTCTACCTAAATTTAATGTAGCCATTTAATTTTCCAATTTTAATCTTGTAGTATGAATTCACCATCACTGTTAATCAATGCATTATTACTGTTGAACGTGCTTACGTGGGTTAAAATTAATTCTCCATCCGTGTTGATAGACGCATCTATTAATACGCCGATTAGATTGTTATTATCAACATTCACAGTGGTTACAGATGTGCTGCTATCATGACTAGCAGTAATACCGCCACCAGTAAAATTTATAGTTGATGCTGCGGTTGTAAGCTGTGATCCTTCATCTTGCACCGTAATAGATCCACCACCACCGCCTCCACCAGATCCAGTATTAGTGATAGTTAGCGTTTTATGTGGACTCCCAGTGGGATTTGTTGTAATACTGATCCCACTACCTGCTACTAATTCAAGAGTATCTAATCCGATTGCGACTAGATCATTCTGATTGTTAACCTTGATAGTTTTGAAAGTGCTATTCATACCCACTTTTACAGCACCAGAACCAAGATCTGTTACATCAAATCCAGCTGCAGTGTCAAAGCGAATATCAGTAACATTAGATACGGAACTAGTAACTGTGTTGCTGGCATTGACTTCTTTTATGAAAAGACTGGAGCTGCCACCACCTCCGCCACCACTTTGGTTTGTGAAACTAAAGTTTCCTGTCCCATCTGTTTGTAAAACTTGTCCTGCATTACCGTCGGTGATACCTAGCTGAAGTAAAGATTCTATTATACTATCTGGTCTTACTCCACCAGGTGTCTGCCCATCACTTATACGTATGGTGCCAGTATCATTGTAAAATAAATCCCCAACTTCACCTACAAAACTACTACTATCCGCAGTAGGTTTATGAGATCCTTGCAGTTTATAGACTGACATTATGCATCCTAATTAACTTCACCATCTTCGGCGTCATCTGTAATTTGGGCAGACACAATACTTTTTTTTCCGCGATCGGCTTTTTGTAATTCTAATTCTTGTTGTTGTGGCCCAACAAATACAGGATCTGCATCTTCTGGTTCTGGTTCAGATCCTGCTACATCTATTTCTGGATCACCATCACCATTGATCTTAATATTGATAGGCACATTTATGGTAAATTCTTTTGCTCGCATAGATAATCCTTAACTTATATATTTAGTTAAATATGATTATGATAGATAAAAAGCCTTTTGCCAACGTTATTGATCAATTAAAAGTTGAAGGAAAATATAGAACATTCAATGACATCGTGCGCCAAAAAGGAAAATTTCCAAATGCTATATGGTATGGCCCATATGCTATAAAAACAGTGACAAATTGGTGTAGCAATGATTACCTTGGCATGGGACAACATCAAGCTCCTATCGACGCTATGATGACAGCATTGGAGCAAACTGGCACTGGCAGTGGAGGTACTAGAAATATAGGTGGTACTAGTTCTTATCATGTAGCACTAGAAAAACAGATAGCTTTATTACATAATAAAGAGTCTGGCCTTTTATTTACGTCCGCCTACGTTGCAAATGAATGGACGTTGATCACCCTACCCAAAATCGTGTCCAATCTCGTATACCTAAGTGACAGCAAGAATCACGCTTCCCTTATTCAAGGGATAAGGCATAGCGGAGCTCCCAAACGAATTTGGCAGCATAACGATATGGATGATTTAGAATCAGCCCTAAGAGACACTACAGGCACACCTTGCATCGTGTTTGAATCTGTGTATAGCATGGATGGAGATGTGTCTCCTATGGTTGACATTTGCAACCTTGCAGAAAAGTATCAAGCTATAACTTACATAGATGAAGTCCATGCTGTTGGTTTATATGGTCCGAAGGGTGGGGGTAAAATACAAGAACACGATCTAACAGAAAAAATTGATATAGTAAATGGTACATTAGGTAAAGCATTTGGCGTACAAGGAGGATATATCGCAGGCCCCGCTGTAGTATTAGACGCTATCCGTAGTTTAGCAAGTGGCTTTATCTTTACCACAAGTATGAGTCCTGTGATTTGTGCTGGTGCACTTGCCAGTATCAAATACGTAATGGATCATCCTGTTTTAAGAAGACAACACCAAGATCAAGCAAATAAATTAAAAGAAAAATTAATTAGTCACAACTTCAATGTACATCCAGACACAACCACTCATATAGTGCCAATGATGGTAGGAGATTCAAAGAAATGCAAGATGATAAGTGACGTTTTATTGCAAGACCACAGTATCTATGTGCAACCAATAAATTATCCAACAGTGCCTTTAGGCACTGAACGTCTACGATTCACGCCAACTCATCTACATACTGATGCTATGATAGATCATCTCATAGGAGCATTAAGGATTGTTTTTAATGACTAATTTTCAACAAGCAATAACAGATTGGATATTAAATGAACTCAGTCATCCGATACCATTGCTTAATAATTTGCCAAAGTGTCCATATGCCAAAAAAGCTGCATTGGATGGCAAACTTTTATTCTATGAACATTGTGATGATATTGATAAACTTGTTAATGATATTATTTTAGTATGGAATGATGAATCCACAGAGGTCGCAATAATCAATTTAGGCAATATTTCATCAGACATGTTAGAAAATCATGCAATAAGGCTCAATGAACGCTATCCTGATTTTCTTTTTTTAGATGACCATACAGAGGTGGTTGAAAAAATTGAAGATGTAGATTTTAGTAATGGAGATTATAATATTTTGTTATGCCAAAAAAGAGAAAAAGTAGAAATAGCAAGAAAGATACTAAAGCGGAAAGGATATTATAAGAATTGGCCAAAAGAATATTATGACTCAGTCACATCCTTGTAAAAGTTCAAATCCTTGGAATTGTGCTTTATAATCATCGTACAATCCTAAGTAATAATTTTTAAATCCTAAACTTTTATAATAGGCACATTCATGTTTCAAACTGTTTATACCCAATCGTAATTTTGGTTGAACATAGTCCCATGCAAATTGATAATTTTCAATATTTTCGTTATCATAAACCCCTATCATACTAAATGCAACCAATTGATTTTGATCATAATATCCTATGATATCATTTTCTTTATATTCAATATCAAAAATTGGCATCACACTTTTAAATTGTTTATGTTTACAGTAATTATAATAAATGATATTTAACTTAGCAATGCTCTTAAAATCGTTCGATATAAATCTAGCATTTGCATATGTCTTGTAGTTGGTTTTTTCTAAATTTATTTTACAAAATTGCATTCATTATCAGTATACAGTCTGCACACTTGGCACCATCGCAGGCGTCATTTTGTGTCCTGCTCCAAACACACATAAATCTATACCCTTTCGCCTAATTTCATTTGGTAATTTAAAAACCATTGAATAACTTGAATTTTCAGTATTCATAAATATCATCACTTCTCCAAATAAAATTTTTGGATCACCCCCTTTTGGATCAGGTACTTGCATGGATGCTTCTGATTGCAAAAAAGGTAATTGTCCTAGAGCTGAAATACGTTTACCTATGGTTTTTGTGCTTCCACAATCCATCAACTGTGGTAAACGGAATATTTTGTCTTGTGTGTGCTCTTCAGCTTGTGTCGATACTGTAGTGAATATAAACCAAACGAAAAGCCACGTTAAAAGTAGCTTTTTCATATTTTATCCTTGAAAATATTATTTTATTTATTTCTTATAAAAATCTATCAAATAACTGTGAACTACATAAATTAAACGCAGTATCCCATGCACTTTTACCTGATTGATTAAAAAGGAGATCATCTGTTGCATCTGCAATTAACCAGCTGTGACTTGCTTGATAGGGTGCCCGGCCAGCTAATTCAGCTTTCAATTGTCCTGGAGCCCATCCACATAATCCGCCTACCATTTTCCAATACGCAGGTTGATCATTAAAACCTATTTTTTCTAACATAAAGTTATCACTGGTAATACTAAGTTTGTCACTCACCTGGACAGTATTTTGGCTCGTCCATTCATTGCTATGCAACATCAGAAGTGATTGCTGATTAACGGGACCTCCGTGGTAAATCGGAGGACATAAAGGAGATGTGAATTGAATATTTTTATCATTGCAAATATCTTGTACAGTAAACTTGCTAGGTTTATTAAGTATAAATCCAAGAGAACCTTGATTGGGTTTGTCCTGATAAAGGTAAATCACGGTATTATAAAACAGTGATTCTTTTGGACAGGTAGGATGAGATATTAAAATTTTGTTGGCCAACATGTCTTGCATCAGCTGTAATCCGGTAACGGTCCGCCATACTTAGCACCTTTAATTTTTCTTCCGTCCACTGTCACTCTCTTTTTGCCAACAAGATGACTTTTTTTGCCAGTTCGAGCTCGATATCCCTGGCTCTTACAGCTTGCCGCAGCGCTCGCACCTAATTTGCTTGTAGGTTTATTACTTTTACACAATTTTGCTGAAGCTTTCCAATCTGCCAAAAGATCCTCATCAATTTCTATTATCAACACCATATTTCTCCATATGTAATATTTATGCAGCAAAAATTGTAAATAATGCCAAAAGAACACTTGACTTCGCACACAGATAGTGTATAATACAATAATCAAAGGAAATTATGGAATATGATTATTATCAAATGAGTGATGGCTCATACGCCATTATGGATGAGGTCCGTGTGCATCTAGTAAAGTATGTCAGTAATCTTTCTGCTGCCCGTGAAATAATATATCGTTTGAATATTTTGACTGACTCGGACTACAGTAAAATGACTGAACATGAATATTCTACTTACATCAATGAGGTACTATGATTTGGCTACAAATATTGCTAGTGTATTCCGCGAGTGCTTTTTTACTAAGTCTTGAAGGTAATGATCCATACTCTAATTATACCACAGGTGATCCATGTATAGAGTGCAATGAAGACTACAGTTTTTATCCAAATACTTTCGAAAAATAAATATTGTTATGATTGAAATAGGTTTAGCATATATTACTGGCACTTTGGTAGGCCTGTGGATCACACGACAGTACAGATCCAATGTCGTGGATTCTACCATTGAAGCGTTGATAGATCAACACTTCATTAAAACGAGAATTGATCAACATGGTAACACTGAAATTATAAAATGGAATGAAAAATAAATTCTGTGATAAATACTTTACTACACACATAAAATGTTAAAACTATTCTTTGGTTTTATACTTGGCTGCTTTGTTACGTATAATTTTATCATGCCTTATCCAGCAAGAGAAGCTATGCTAGCAGAAACCAATAATATGACTTTACAATTGATAGAAACACTCCAAAAAGAATTACAAAATAATGCTGCAAATCCAAGAAGTAATTGAAGGCAAAAGCTATGCCTGTAAATTTTCAGTTACTACCTCATGCGACGGAGAGGGTAATCCTACTCCAAATCTTTCAGGAAACACAGAAATTTCAAACCAACATTATGAATCACTTGGCATCATTGTGCAAAGAGATCTTACAAATAAATTAGTGAGATTAGTTGATGAGCCAAGCAAATTGCAATTTATTGTACCCTTTAAGGACATCTGGGATATAGATGAAATTGAATGGGTAGATGAATTTGCATGATCCCCGGTTTTTGGTCCAATTTTTCCTACCGGTTAAAGGCTGATTGTTCTAGGCCGCCAAAAACCACTCCCCACCCCCTAGTGTGTCTAGGGGGCCTCCTCTAATAAATATGATATGTGCATTTATATAATCGATCTTGGCAGTCAATATACACACTTAATTAGTAAAAGACTGCGTTTATTAGGTTACAAGTCTAAAATTATAGATCAGGACTTTTTGCCAGCTGATCTCGAAAATCCAAAAGGCATAATTATTAGCGGTGGCCCTGGCACTGATTTGACAGGTTTGACTGACAAAGTTTTCAACACAAATTTGCCTATTTTAGGTATATGTCTCGGACATCAATTAATCTCTCAGCATTATGGTGGCACCGTAACCACAAAATCAAATACCGAATTTGGAAAATCAAATCTATCTCAAGTGGTAGATAGCCCTTTATGGGAAGACATAAATCAAGGTAGTCAAATATGGATGAGTCATTTTGACACAGTAACTATTTTACCTGACGATTTTGAAATTATCGGACAAACAACAAATGGTATGATTGCAGCATTACAACATGTATCTAAACCGATTTACTCATTACAGTTTCATCCTGAAGTTTCGGATACACACAATGGATATTACATGTTACGCAATTTCGCCAAAATTTGTAGAGCGAAGAAAAATTGGAGCATGGAAAATTTTTCCTTAGCAACCATTGATGAAATAAGAGCAGAAGTTGGAGATCGTAATGTGTTATTGTTTGTCAGTGGTGGAGTTGATAGCACAGTGGCATTTGAATTACTCAATGCCAGCATTGGCCAGGATAGAGTAATTGGTTTGTTTGTAGATAATGGTTTTATGCGCAAGAATGAAGCAGATCAAATTAAAAAACGTTATGATTCTCTTGGCTACACCAATATACAGTACAGAGATTACAGTGAAGAATTTTTAGCAGCAGTTGAAGGCTTAATTGATCCGGAAAAAAAACGCAAAGCAGTTGGTGAAACATTCCTTACAATAAGAGAAAAATTCATCGCCGAACTTAATCTTGATCCTGAAAAATGGATGCTAGGACAAGGAACTTTGTACCCTGATATAATAGAATCAGGAGGCACTAGGAACAGTAAAGTAATTAAATCACATCATAATAGGGTATCTGGTGTGCAAGAATTCATTTCACGAGGTTTAGTGGTCG
>MDSY01113773.1_pt1 | contig 10122 bp, 13 predicted proteins | sample 811131 | NCBI WGS metagenome assembly MDSY01 (sample SAMN05326643, study PRJNA326480) | marine metagenome | isolation source: seawater | place: Atlantic Ocean: South West | collected 2010
CCGACATTAGGTAATCCGACTATTCCACACTTGTAACTCATTATTTATTATTTACTGTGCTAGAAAATAAATCTAATTTTTTTTCAACTAAAATAGAAAGGGAGTCATTTATATTATTTAATATTTTCTCAATACCTAAGGTCTCTTCTTCATCAAAATTTTGCAAAACATAATCACCAATCTCAATAGTGCCTTTGGGTTTTCCTATCCCGACTCTTACTCTTGAATAGTCTTTACCAATAAATTTATCAATAGAAGTTATTCCATTGTGACCTGCACTAGATCCACCAAATTTAGCTTTAATTTTCCCAAATTCCACATCAAGATCATCATGAAAAACAACTACATCGTCTGCATCAATCTTAAAATATTCTATTAGTTCTCTTATACAAATACCTGAATTATTCATAAAGGTTAAAGGCTTAATGGCATAAATTTTTTTATTTGCAATAGTTCCAGTAGTTAACAAACCTTTAAATTTAGGTTTTTGTTTTGAAAGGCTAAATTTTTTATTAATAGAATCTATAATTCTAAATCCAATATTATGTCTATTATTTTCACTGTCGGGTGTTGGATTACCTAATCCTACGAATAAAAGCATAAATTAATAGAATTAAATTTTCAATTTTGATTGATTATTTTTTTTCTTCAGAGGTTTTTTTGTCACCACCATCTTTTTTATCACTTTTGGCTGTGTCTGCTCCTGATTTATCACCATCAGCTGTTGCTGTAGTTGCTCCCTCAGCTCCCTCAGCTCCCTCAGCTCCTTCGGTTGCTTCGGCTTCGGCTGGTTTCTCTGGTTCTTTCATAACAGTTGGTGCCGCTAAAGTGGCTATAACAAAGTCTCTTCCTTGAATAGTAGGAATAACTTCTGGATCCAATTTAATTGATGAAATTTTAAAACTTTCTCCAATATCAACACCATCAAGATCTATCGTTAAACTTTCAGGTATTTTTTCACTTGGGCACTTCAACTCAACTTTTCTTCTTACAATATTTAAAACACCTCCTCTTTTAAGGCCTGGAGACATTTCATTATTTATGAAATTTACTGGAACTTCAATCTTAATTTTTACACCTGGCAAAACTCTCAAAAAATCTACATGAGTAGGCTCATCAGTCAGAATGTGATATTTTATTTCTCTAGGTAAAACATCTTGAGGTTTACCACTAATATTTATGGTTATAATGTTTGATAAAAAATTTTCTTTTTCAATTAGAACTTTAAGTAGTTTTTTTGATATGGAGACTTTTTGATTTTCAACTTTTCCACCATATATAATTGCTGGGACATCGCCACTATTTCTAATAGTATTTAATTGTCCCTTAGTTGTATTACTTCGGATATTTGCTTCTAGAGAATTCATAAAACAGAGTTTTTTACCCCATGGTTATAAATAATCAAGGTAATTATTTGAATAAATCTGATACAGAGGTAGAATTTGAAATTCTTTTTATAGCTTCACCCATGAGGCCAGAAATTGGTAAAACTTCTATGTTTTTAACATTTTTAGTTTTACTTATATTATCAATTGTGTCCGTAATTACTAAATTTTTAATTACTGAGCCTTTAATTTTTTTTACAGCATCTCCACTCAAAACCCCATGAGTAATATAAACATAAACTTCTTTTGCCCCTCTTTCTTTTAAGGCTTTAGCTGCATTAACGATAGTTCCTCCGGAATCAATTATATCATCTACAATAATGCAAGTTTGATCTTTTACATCTCCAATAACATTCATTACTTTAGATTGACCAGGCTTTGGCCTTCTTTTATCAACAATTGCTAGGCCAACACCAAGTAATTTTCCAAGTGCTCTAGCTCTTTCAGTTCCACCCACATCAGGTGCAACACAAATAATTTTTTTACTTTTAATTTTCTTTTTTGCATGGCGAGCAAATATTGGTGTGGCAAATAAATTGTCTACCGGAATATCAAAAAAACCTTGAATTTGACCTGCATGTAAATCTACAGTTACAACTCTGTCAGCACCAGCTTTTGTAATTAAATTTGAAACAAGTTTTGCAGATATAGACGTTCTTGGAACAACTTTTCTATCTTGTCTTGCATATCCAAAATAAGGGATAACAGCAGTTATGTTTTTTGCTGAAGATCTCTTAAGCGCATCCACACACAGTAATAACTCCATCAAGTTATCATTTGCTGGAGATGAAATTGACTGAATAATAAAAATACTATTTCCTCTAATATTTTCATTTATTTCAACATAAATTTCCCCATCTGCAAACTTCTTGATACTTGAGTTTACAAGTTTAGATTTTAAATATTTAGCAATATTTTTACTGAGGACTTTGTTGCTATTTCCAGTTAATAATTTCATTGAAGAAGTTTAATTAATCATAATTATTGAAATATTTCTACCATAATCAGCATGTTTTAATATTAAAGAACGTCTTGCACTAAAGAAATTATTTTTTTTATCAAAAGTATCAATATTTATCGTATCAATATTTGTAATTTTGTTTGATTTAAGTTGGGATTTAACAAAATTCGGTAAATCAAAATAGAGTATATTTTTTTTCTTTTTAAAAAAAAATTTATTTTTTTTATCTTTTTTAAGGAATTTTTTCTTAAAATCCTTTTTTACATTATAATTATTTTGCCCTATACAAGGACCAATAGCAGCAGTAATAGAATTACTCTTACAGCCCTTAGTTAACATAAAGCTGATTACTTTTTTTATTATTCCTTTAAAAGCACCCTTCCAACCTGCATGAATAGCAGCAATTATATTTTTTTTATCGTCATATAATAAAATTGGAATACAATCTGCAGTTAAAATCGCGATAGGTAGCCTTTTTTGATTGGTTATCACTGCATCAGCTCTTATTTTTTTTTTATTAGATTTAAAATCTTTATCTATATAAACAAATTTATTGCTATGAATTTGTTGAAGTAAAAAAATTTTTTTTGATGTCTTACTAATTTTATTTTTTGCAATTTTTAAGTTCTCTTTTATCTTATTTTTTTTATCATTCGATCCAGGTCCACAATTTAAACTTCTATAAATTCCCGCCGATTTACCTCCATTTCTATTAAAAAAACCATGATTAATTTCTTTATATTTTAACAATTTTTTAGAATTGAACAATTTTAGAACCCTAATTTAAATTTGTTTTTTTGATTTTTTATCAACATAACTTTAAATAAATTACCCATTTCTTTTTCATCAATAAGTCTTTTAAGCCTGTAATAAATGTCTGCTTTTTTCAAAAAATTTTGGTTTTTAGATATTATTTCTGCTCTTTTTTTTATTCCCATCTTCAATAGAAATTCCTTTTGTGTTATCAAATTATTTTCCAAACCACCCATCAGTTTTGTAATCTTTTTAAAAAGGTCAAAATTTATATTATGTGTAATATCTACATCTCCAATATTCTTCAAAATGTTGGCGAATTTATGATTAGATGTAGCTTGTAAAGTGTTTTTCATTTTTTTTTCTGTATATCCATAATCTATAATTAAAAGTCCCCCCGTATGCCTTTTTATTATTCCAGATACATCTTTTAAATAATTTAATCCAAGCTCTGAATATTCAATGAAATTTTGATTATGAGAAATTTTGAAATTAATTTTTTTTTCGATTTTTTTTATATTAACTTTTTTTTCAAAAAAAAAAGCTTTATCTATATCTTTTAAATTTACAAATTTCTCAAACCATAAATTTCCTTTTTTTCTAAATTGTTTTATTGCGATTGCATCAAAAAATTCATTTGCAATAAATATACTAGGGTTTTTTTTTATTTTATTAATTCTAGATATCCAAACTATTTTAGTTTTATCTAATTTTTTTTTCTGAATGCTAACTAATGAAGGACTTTTTTCATGAATAATAAAATTGCAGGACTTTAAAAAAACTGGAAAACTTTTAAAGCTTTCAATAAGAATCTTCATCATTTCACCATTTCCAGCCCCAAGTTCAATTAGATTAAATTTTTTAGGTGCTCCTAAGCTTTGCCAGAAACTTATAATCCAAATTGCAATCATTTCAGAAAAAAGCCTTGAAATATTCGGTGCAGTAATAAAATCACCTTCTTTACCAAAAGGATCTTTTTTCATGTAGTAACCAATTTTTTTATTATAAAGAGATAAATCAATAAACTTATCTAAAGAAAGATTATGACTCTTTTTTAATTTCATGCCTAGTAATAAGTAAATAAGTTCCAATTAAAAAAAATATAAAGCTAATCATCTGCCCCATTGTTAGATCTAAAAATAAGTATCCCAATTGTTCATCTGGTACTCTAAAAAATTCAATCACAAATCTGAAAATTGAATAAAAAATTAGAAATAAACCTGAGATAATTCCTGAAATTTTCATAAATCCTCTATTTCTAAAATATATTAAAATAGAAAATAAAACCAACCCCTCAAAAAATGCTTCATACAATTGAGAAGGGTGTCTATACAAATTATCTATCTGAACAAATTTTACAGCCCAGGGAAGATTAGATTCAATCCCATATAATTCAGAATTGATGAAGTTTGCAATTCTTCCAAAAAATATCCCAATGGGTGCCACAAGCGAAACAACATCTAAATAATCAAAAGTGTTTTGATTATTTTTTTTTGCGTACCAGATACTCACAATAATAACTCCTATTAGACCTCCATGAAATGACATTCCACCCTGCCAAATTTTAAATATGTCAAAAAAGTTATTCAAATAGTAGTTTAGATTATAAAAAAGAACATATCCCAATCTACCACCCACGATGATACCTAGGATTATATAAGTTATATAATCATCAAATTTTTCTTTTAAGTTAGGATTTGATATAAAAACTTTTTTACTTAAAGTCCATCCAATCAATATTCCAGCTATATATGCTAATGAATACCATCTAATTTCTAGTGATAAGATTTGAATAGCAATTGGGTTAAAATTATTAATGAACATTTATAAATATACTAATAAAGTATAATAAGTTATTTAATAAATATATGAAAAATTCAAAATTTGTTTTTGATAAAATTGCCAAAGTATTTGAGCAAGGCTTAATTTCATCCAAGGATCTGACCAATGAATTGATGATGCTATTAAAGTCAAAAAGAGATGAAATTGTCTTCAAAATGAAGCTTACTAGCAAAGATGAGTTTGAGGTGCTATCTAAAAGAGTTGATAATTTGGAAAAAAAATTTGAAAAATATCAAACACTTAAAAAACAAAAAATTAAACGGGTAAAAAAATCTTAACGGCAAGTCCATTTAAAGGGGATTTTTCCAATTTAATATTCCCCCCATGTGATCGAACTATATCAGATGTGATAGACAACCCAAGACCCACACTTGATTTGGAGTCAGCTCTCCCTTTATCTATCTTGTAAAATGGTTTGAACACATTTTCAAATTCATTTTCTGGGATTCCAGGCCCATCATCCTCAACTTTGATAAATAAATTGTTATTGTTTTTTGAAAGTTCTATTTTAACTTTGTTTCCATATTTAATTGAATTATCAATTACATTGTTAATACAACGTTGAATTAAATTTTTCCTGCCATTAAAATAAATCCGAGCAGGGATAGTTCCGGAAATATTATCATTATTATACTTTGCAATTATTGCCTCTATTAAGTCACTAAGATCAAAAGACTCATCTTTTTCTAAGTATGAAGAGCTTGTAAATTGAAGATACTCATTGAGCATTTTTTCCATTTCATTGATATCTTCTGCCAATTTGTTAGCTAAATCTTTGTCTTTTATAAAGGCAGTTTGTAATTTCATTCTAGTTAATGGAGTTCTTAAGTCGTGACTGATACCAGATAACATTTCTGATCTTTGATTTAAGTGTCGAACTATCCTTTTTCTCATTTTGTCAAATTCCAAACCTGCCTGTCTTATTTCTGCAGCACCCGCAGGTTTAAACTCTCCAATTTCCTCACCTTTACCAAATTTTGCAGCAGCTTTTGCTAAGGCAGTAATTGGCCTAGTTTGATTTTTTAAAAATATTAATGAAATGATTATCATTATAACAGCAGGAACTGTTATCCATAAACCGAAGATTCTTGCAGATGAACTTGTAATTCTATCTCTTGGAAAAATAAATCTAAAATAACCTGACTGATATTTTATTCTTAAATCTATTAACTCTTTATAGTCTGATGTATTAAACCAAAATAACTCAGAACCAAATCTTGATTTTAATTCTCTTCTCAGTGTTCTATCTACTGGACTAAACCATCTTTCATTATATGAATAATCAAAATTTTCATCATCGATAAACTCTATATTTAAATTTTGATGAACAGAGAAAATATCTTTTATCTCTTGTTTGTCATAATTATCATTATTGTAGACTTCAATAAAAGTTTTAATTTCATTTACAAGTGCTTTAGTCATTCCTTTGTTAGTTTTAATCCAAAGACTATCAAAGAAAACAATTGTAATGGTAAGCTGCATTGCAATTATAGGTATAGCTACAATTAACAAGGCTCTATAGAATAATCTTTTAGGTAAAATATTTTTTACTAATTTACTCAATCCATAAAACATAACCAGCTCCTCTAATAGTTTGTAAGAATTTTGGATTTTTGGGGTCTAATTCAATTTTTTTCCTTAGTCTTGTAATTATTACATCAATTGATCTTTCTTTATCAAGATCAATAAATTTACCTATTTCCTCTCTTGCAAATGTTTTTCCAGGATTATTTATCATTTTTTCTAATATAATTTTTTCTGTATTATTAATCTTGAACTCTAAATCATTTTTAAAGATTAATTGTTTATTTAAATCAATTTTAACATTTTCAAATTCAATAACTCTCTTTAAGTCATTTTTTTTTTGTTTTATTAATTATATTTTGAATTCTTAAAATTAACTCTTTAGGTTCAAATGGTTTTGGCAAATAGTCATCAGCACCTATTTGAAGTCCCTCAATCCTTTCATTAACCTCACCCTTAGCTGTTAATAAAACAATTGGTGTATCAAGATTATTTTTTTGATCTTGTATAAATTCTAAACCACTTTTTCCAGGCATCATTATATCTAAAATTATTAAATCAAATTTAATAATTTTAACTTTTTCATTAGCATCCTCTGCACTTTCTGCGGTAGTCACCAAATAGTTGTTTTCATTTAAATATTTTTTTACTAATGATCTAATCCCATCATCATCGTCCACTACAAGAATATGTGCTAAAAAATTATCCATTTATTATTTTACTTAATACATTATCAAAATTTATCACTTCTTCTGATTTTGAATTTAATAAAGCTTTATAAATTCTTCTTTTTTGATTTTCAAAGATTTCATTAAAAATTTTTTTTCCTTTTTCATTTAAAAAAATATGTTTAATTCTCGTATCTTGGTCATCTTTTTTAAAAAAAATTACTTCTAGTTTAATTAAGTCTTTTATTACCCTATTTAAGCTTTGTTTTGTAACTTTAAGCTTTTTGATTAATTGGGAGATAGAGATCCCCTCATACATAGATAACAGATGAATAACCTTATTATGAGCAAGACCAATAGAGTATTTATCTAAAATTTTTTTTGAATCTGAAAAGGTTTCCCTATATGCCAAAAATAATTTTTCAATTAAGTCTTTTAATTGTTCATCTTTTAAATATAAAAGTTCTTTCATTATAGGTAAGTTATATTGACATATTGTAGATACAAAGATAATTTTAAAAAAAAATTAAATTATTTCACACATGATACCCTACGATAAAAGATCAGGTAAAATTTGGTATAATAATGAGCTTGTTGAATGGGCTGATGCAAAAATTCATGTTCTAAATCATGGACTTCATTATGCAAGTTGTGTTTTTGAAGGAGAAAGAGTTTACGAGGGCTCAATTTTCAAATTGGAGGAACACACCTCTAGACTTTTCTATTCTGCAAAAAGAATGGGGATGACAATTCCTTATACCGAGGATGAGATAAACAACGCATGTAATAAAATTATATCAGTTCAGAATATAAAAAATGGATATGTTAGACCAACTGTTTGGAGGGGTAGTGAAATGATGGCAATTTCTGCACAACAAACAAAAATACATGTAGCTATCGCAACTTGGGAGTGGGGATCATACTTTGATCCAAAATTAAAAGTAGAAGGTATAAGATTAAATATATCAAATTGGAGAAGGCCAGCTCCAAATACAATACCCTGGGATACAAAAGCATCAGGACTTTATATGATTTGCACATTATCCAAGCATGAGGCCGAACAACAAGGCTTTACAGATTCATTGATGCTTGATCATGAGGGAAATGTTGCTGAAGCAACTGGTGCAAATATTTTTTTTAAAGACAAAGAGGGTGCCTTGCATACTCCAATTCCAGACTCTTTTTTAGATGGAATTACTCGAAGAACTGTTATTGAAATAGCGAAATCTAAAAATATTAAAGTTCATGAAAGAAAAATTAATCCTTTAGAACTCTCTAATTTTGTAGGATGTTTCTTGACAGGAACAGCAGCAGAGGTAACGCCTGTATCATGCATAGCTGAAAATAAGTTTAAAGTTTGCAAAACAATAATTGATTTAAATGAAAGCTATCAGGCTTTGGTAAAAAAGAAAAAAGCAGCTTAATCTTTGTTATCTTCAGAAATTGCATGGTCTATTCCTTTACGCATGTATTCATAACCTGTAAAAAGAGTTAAGGCAGCAGAAAGCCACAAAAGAATTATGCCTATAGTTTGTGCATTATAATCTTGAAAATTAATAATTTTATTTCCTGTATTACCAGAAAGTAAAAGTGCAATAGATATCATCTGTAAAACAGTTTTTAATTTTGCAAGATTTGATACTGGAAGCTTAATTTTTCCTTTTGCCAAAAACTCTCTTAAACCAGAAATTAAAATTTCTCTTGTTAAGATAATAATTGCAGCAATAACTTCATAATGACGAATTGTGCCATCCATAACCAGTAATATAAGTGCAGTTGCTACAATAATTTTATCAGCAATTGGATCTAATAATTCACCAAGCTTAGACTCCTCACCTAAAAGCCTTGCTAACATTCCATCTAGAAAATCAGTGAAAGAAGCTACGACGAATAAAATTAGAGCAGTTAAATCTCCGTAAAATCCCGGCAAGTAAAATGCTAGTACAAAAAATGGTACGATCAAAATCCGACCTATTGTTAGTATGTTTGGTATTTTTCTAAGCATATTTATTTTTATTCGTGAAAAAAGTTATATATCTTTTTGGCTACTTTTGCCTCAACACCTTCAACTGACTTTATTTCATCTAGGCTAGCAGATTCAACTGCTCTTGCAGAACCAAAATGGTTTAATAAAGACCTTTTTCTCATTGAGCCAATACCCTCAATTTGGTCTAACAAAGATCTTGTAATACCTTTGGCTCTTTTAGCTCTGTGGGTTGTTATTGCAAACCTATGAGCTTCATCTCTAAGCCTTTGCATAAAAAACAGAGCAGGGTCATTTTTCTCAAATTTAAAGGATTTACCCTCATAAAAAAAAGTTTCATCACCACTATTCCTTAATTTACCCTTAGCAATAGCAATCATGGGTAAATCATGTAAACCAAATTCATCTAATACTTCTTTTGCTGAGGAGTATTGTCCTTTTCCTCCATCAATCAGTATTAAATCTGGTAGTGTTAAATAGTTTCCTTTTTCAAGCATTGCTCTTTTAAATCTTCTTGTTAAAACTTCTTTCATCATAGCAAAGTCGTCTTGCTCAGCACCCTTTGTTTTAATATCAAACTTTCTATATCTTTTTTTTATAAAGCCCTCTTCTCCATAAGTAATTAAGGCCCCAATACTATTTGTCCCCGAAATATGACTGTTATCATAAACTTCAATTAGATTGATATCTGATGATAAATTAAACTTTGTATTAATTTTATCTAATAGTTCTCTATTATTCTGACTTTCATAAAGTTTTCTTGTTAAACTATCTTTGGCATTTTTTATTGCTTGATTAATTACCTTGAGTTTTGAACCTTTTTTTGCAATAGAGATAGCAATTTTCTTATTCTCTTTTTCAGACAATGTTTTTTCTATTAAATTTCTTTCCTTAATTACTTCACTTAATATAATCAATTTTGGCACACTTTTATTTTCATAAAATTGCGTAACAAAAGAATTAAGTATATCTTTCAAATTTTCATCAGGATCATGTTTTGGAAAA
>MDSY01062912.1_pt1 | contig 10121 bp, 5 predicted proteins | sample 811131 | NCBI WGS metagenome assembly MDSY01 (sample SAMN05326643, study PRJNA326480) | marine metagenome | isolation source: seawater | place: Atlantic Ocean: South West | collected 2010
ATTTTTCTCTTTGGAAACAGCGATCAATAAGCGCATAATTTCCTCTGAAGTTTCAGGGTCAAGGTTCCCGGTAGGCTCATCGGCTAAAATTAATTTTGGGTCATTTAATAATGCGCGCGCAATGGATACTCTTTGCTGTTCTCCTCCTGAAAGTTCATGTGGCATTTTTGCTCCTAATTCCTCAAGTCCAACCAGCTTTAGACAAGCTATAGCACGCTCATGAATGTCTTTCTTTTTTTTCCATCCAGTTGCTTTCAGAACAAAATATAGATTTTGTATTATTGTACGGTCCATCAGCAACTGAAAGTCTTGAAATACAATCCCAATTTTTCTTCGAAGCATAGGGATATCCCTTCTTTTTAACTTTCTTAAATTAAACGTATCGAAGTTGCCTTCTCCCTCTTGAAGTGGTAATTCTCCATATAAGGTCTTAAGCAGGCTACTCTTTCCACTTCCCGTTTTTCCGATAAGAAATACGAACTGACCAGCGTCAATAGTGAGCTCTACATCTGAAAGAATTTCACTTCCTTTCTGAAAAATACCAGCGTTTTTAAGAGTAACTACTTCAGACATAAAACTTATGTGTTTATACAAAAGTGCAGAATCATCTTCGTGAAAAATTATTTGGTTGAAATTATCTCTTAACAAGGTGAGGTTTAAAACTTTTGAATCGTGCCTCAACTTGGCTTGATTGTGAATGTAAATTTGTTTAGTGCGAAAAAGTAGAACATTATTTATTTTAGTGGTTATTACCACGCTCCCTTTTCTGGTTTCTTCCCAAAAAACAGATAAGTATACTAGTTTATACGACGGATATTTTCGTGGTGAAGAATTCTATGCTAACCTACAATACGGTGCTGCAAAAAAGGAATTTAGATCGTTTATTAATCTTTGCGATAACTATAATGACCCACTTTATCAAAAGGCATTGTATTATGAAGGATTGTCTGGTTTAGAGCTCTATAATAGTGATGCAATCGACCTTTTGATGAATTACAACAGGCTGTATCCAGAAAATATTCACCGTAGTTTCATCAATTTTAAAATAGGGAATTCATTTTTTCAGGATGAAACCTATGATGATGCGCACCTTTGGCTGAGTAAGCTGACGGCTGGTGATATTGATTCTTCTTTTAAAGAAGAGTTTTATTTTAAGCTCGGTTATTCAGCCCTTCAAAACGAAGATTTTGAATCTGCGATTAATGCGTTTCGAGAAAATCTAAATGGGAGCTCACAATATGCTGCGCCAAGTAAGTACTTTTTTGCCCATTTGTGCTATGAAAGGGGTTCTTATCAGTTAGCATTAGAGCAATTCTTGGCGCTTGAAAAAAACACAGACTATTGTGGTATTGTACCCTATTACATTGTTCAAATTTATCACAAACAGCATAATTATGATGCGGTAATAGATTATGCACCGACTGTTTTGTCTTGTAAGCTCGTCAGCCACGAAAAAGATGTGAATCATATTATAGGAAATGCTTACTATAATAAAAGAATGTACTCAGATGCCTTGAGCTACCTTTTGAAGTTTGCAAAAAAATCGAGGTTGACAAGAGATGATGCATATCAGATTGGATATGCACTTTTTGAAACAAAAGCATACGAGGGAGCTATTGCATACTTGGATCAGGTTGTGCGTGTAGACGATAGCTTAGGTCAAATCTCTATGTACAAAATTGCGGAATGTTATCAGCTTAATGAGCAGTTACTTCCTGCTCGAAGTGCTTTTGAAAATGCATCTCAAATGTCGGCGATTCCAAAAATAAAAGAGGATGCGCTTTATAATTTTGCTGTAATATCTTTTGCCGTAGATATCAATCCCTATGATGAATCAGTTAGGGCATTTGAAAATTATTTATCTGAATACCCGAGCTCTTCGCGAAAAGAGGATGTTTACCAATACCTAATTAATGCTTACAGTTCAACGAGTAATTATAAAAAAGCAATAGAATCGCTTAATAAACTGCCAAAGCTCGATGCACGATTGAAAAGAGTATATCAAACACTTTCCTTCAACCGGGGTGTTGAGTTATTCCAAAAGCGCTTGTACAATTCCTCTATTGCTGCATTTGCTGCTGTGAATGACCACCCTATTGATTTCGAACTCGCCGCTTTATCTCGATATTGGATTGCAGATGCCTATTACAGACAGGACAAAATGCAAGAAGCTATTGCAAATTACAAGCTTTTCATTGCCGCTCCAGCTTCTAATGCAATACCAGAGAAAATAGATGCTTATTACAACATGGCATACGCATACAAAGAGTTGGGCTCTGACACGAGGGCATCAGAGAATTTTAGGATTTATTTGCAGTCGAATCCAAACAATACGCGGAAAGAGGTGGATGCCTGCTTTCGTATTGCAGATATTTTTTACCTAAACAAGGAAAACGCTTTAGCCATTGAGTTTTACCAAAAAGCGCTTTCATATAATACTTCACTCAATGACAAGGCTTTGTATTATCTTGCTAAGACCTATGGCTATAGTGGTCAAGGAACGGTTAAAGTTGAAAAGCTAAAAGAGATATTGACCTCATATGCTGATTCTAAATATTCAATGAATGCTACCTATGAATTGGCAAATACCTACTCTTCTATTGGTAATAATGATGAAGCTTTATTATACTACGATAATCTAATTGTAGACTTCCCCAACTCTCCATTTTTGACACAAGCCAAAATTGGTAAGGCAAACTGTTATCTGAAAAAATGGCAGTATGAGAAAGCAGAGATTGCTTATTTGAAAGTTCTTTCTGAGCATGAAAACGAAAATGATGTTTGTGAAATAGCGGCAAAGGGATTAGTTGATGTGTATACCGCGCAACAAAAACCTCAAAAGGCTGCACAGGTCGTTGACAGGTATAGCTGCATTAACTATACGGATGACGAAAAAGAAAATTTGTTTTATACTCCTGCTCTTCAGGCATATCTTGATACTAATTACACAGAAGCCATTGAGAAGTTTCAGGTATACCTCGGAAGCTTTTCTGAGAATGGACAATATATTGCCGAAACTTATTATTACATGGGGACATCATACCTAGCGGTTAACGATACTTTGAATGGTATTGAAAACTATGAACGCTTCTTAGATGCTACGAGCAATTCATATAGTGAAGCGGCAGCAAGACGTGTTTCAACCCATTATTATGGGCTAAAAGACTATCCAAATGCTTTGCAATATTACCAGCGATTAGAGGATTTAGCTACAACGCCAAGTACCCAATTTATTTCTCGATTTGGAATTATGCGGGCTAGCTATTTTACCGAGGATTATCAAAAAAGCAAGGTTTATGCTACATTAGTTTTAGAAGCGTCAGTTTTAGATGATGCGCAGCAAGCTGAGGCCAATTATGCTTATGGTATTTCTGCGTTCCGTCTTGAACAATATGAAGAGGCCTTGGTTCCATTGAAATGGTTGGTAGACCATACCACAACATTTATGGGGTCAGAAGCTAAATATACCATGGCTTATATACACTTTCTTCAAGATGACCTAAATACGGCGAACGTCGAAATCCAGGAGCTCTTAAAAATGAAACCTAGTTACGATTATTGGATCGCAAAGGCATTGATTTTAAAATCTAAAATCTTCGTGAAGCAAAAGGATTACGTTCAAGCCGAGCAAAATCTTAAATCAGTTAAAGAGCATTACCCGATACAAGATGATGGTATTATTGAAGAGGCAAATTTATTATGGGCGGAGATTATGATCCTAAAAGAAGCTGAGGAAAACAAGGAGGAAGAGAGTCCAGAAACTAAAATTGAAATAAATGAAGAATAGCCGACTATATTTATTGCTTTGCTTTCTTTTTGTCCTTTTCCAAGTAGGCTATTCCCAACCTCCAGATGTTACTATTGATGGTAAGGGAAGTAGACAGGTAGAGCCGGCGAACCGGCTTACGCTATCTCCTCAAATTATAGATACTGTTAAACCTTCTGCCGTTGCTTCATATCCCTTGTTGGCGTACTTATATCCTACACAAATTAGGCTCACGCCTATTAAAGCAGCGGAAATTGAAACTACGGAAAAGCTTCGTCAGCTTTATCCCTTTTATGCTAAAATAGGAATGGGATCAGGGGTGATGCCTTTAGGTCAATTCATATATAATTCAACGAGGTCAAAAGGGTATCAATATGGCGTAAAGGTTGACCACATTAGCTCTTTTGCAAAAATAAAGGATAGAAATAGTATAGCTTACGCTCCGGCAAATTATGATAGAACAGGTGCCACTTTATATGGTAAAATAGTAGATAACACCTACATGATTAATGGGGAATTCAATTATTTAAACAATGGTTTTAATTATTACGGCATTCCGTCTGATACGATTGATAAATCATTGATTTCACAGCGGTTTCAGAGGATCGGCACCAACATAGGTTATGTTTCTGACTTTGGTGACAGTGCTGTAATGAATTATGCTGTGGATTTGGGATATCATTATTTACAAACCGCATTGCCATTTGAAGATTCTTTGGACGAATGGAGGACAGCAGAGCACAACGCAAAGCTAAATATCAAAGGTTGGTATAATTATAAATCAGAGGAGTTTTATGCTAATTTGGGGATGCGTTTGAATAATTATCGTTTTGGAGTTGAGGATTCAATTGTTAGTTTGCCTTTGGATTCGGGCCGTATAAGATCCAATACAATAGTTGATTTTAAGCCAGGTGTATTGACACAACTAATGGAAAATAGATTTAAACTAGATTTAGGGTTTTCAATGGCCTTGGACATAGGTGAGGAGACACAGTTTTTTATCTATCCACACGCCGAAATTAAGTATTCTCTGTTTAACGATATATTCATTCCGTTCGCGGGAATACGAGGAGGGCTATCACAAAATTCGTTCTCATCTTTATCGCAAACGAATCAATTTTTAGCACCTTCTGTAAAACTTATAAACGAAAACAACCCCTATGATATTTATGGTGGAATAAAAGGGACATTAAGTAAAAGAATGGGCTTTAATGCAAATGTGAGCTTTAAGAAAATCACCAATAAAGCATTCTTTGTCACCGATACATTGTCCGCATTTAGGAATAAGTTTGGATTGATATATGATACGCTTAACCATACGCGCATTGAGGCGTCTCTTTTTTATCAACTCGATGAAAAATTAAAGATTGATGGCTTGGCGCGCTATAATTCATACGAAACCTTAAATGAGGCATATGCATGGAATTTACCTGTTTTAGAGTTTCAGTTCAGAGCGGCATATAATTTATTTGATAAGTTCATGTTTAATTTGGATGGGCATATCGAAACCGGCAGAAAGGCATTGGTTTATGAAATGCTCGACGGCGCGGAAGAGATCGATGGTCAATATTATATTGGTCTTGGTGGAATTGTTGATTTTAATTTAGGGATTTCATATAGATACAATAAGCGAGTTACTGCTTTCTTGCAACTCAATAATATGCTGTCTCAGCGTTACAATGAGTGGTACAATTACCCTGTTCAACCTATACAGGTAATGGGTGGCGTCTCATTTAGATTCTAAATTAAATAGAAGTGAAATCAGAAGCGATTTTCTTGGTCAAAAAGGGAGATGCGAAGGATGCTTTTTTGCGAAAAGAGATTACTTTACCTGCACTTAAAAAAGGAGAGGTCATTATTAAAAGTGAAGCATTTGGTTTGAATTACGCCGATGTGATGGCGCGTAACGGCCTGTACCGAGAAGCACCACCGATGCCATGTGTAATTGGATATGAAGTAGTCGGAGAGGTTTTATCTATAGGGCCAGAAGGGAATGCTGATTTAATTGGGAAACGAGTGCTTGCATTTTGTAGATTTGGCGGCTACGGCCGGCACGTTATTACAACCGAACTGGCTTTGGTATTGATTGATGACTTGCCGTCTTCGGAGGTTTTAGCGTTGAGTACTCAAGGTGTAACAGCGTATTACATGACCGACTATCTTGCTCCTATTCAGCCTGGTGAGCGTGTTTTGATTCATGCGGCAGCAGGTGGAGTTGGCACACTTTTGGTTCAGCTTGCAAAGCGAAGAGGAGCAGAAGTTATTGCTAAAGTAGGTTCAACTGAAAAAGAAGTAATCGTTAAAAATCTTGGTGCAGATCAGGTAATCAATTACAAAACAAAAGATTATGTTGAGGAGATAAATAGCACGACCAAGCTTGATGTGAGCTTTAACCCCGTAGGAGGTTCAACATTTAAAAAAGATTGGAATCATTTGGCCCCAGGCGGGAAACTTTATTTATTTGGAGGTGCCGAGCTTTCTAGTCGTTTTGGTATTTTTTCTTCTTTAAATTTTCTGAGGAAGATGGGAATTCTTATACCGGCTGCTTTGATGATGACTTCGAAAAGTATATTAGGTGTAAATATGTTGAAAATTGCTGATGAAAAGCCTGCAATTATGCAAGATTGCTTAATTCAACTTATGGAGCTCTATTTGCATAAAAAGATCAAAGTTATTGTAGATAAAGTATACAATGTCAACGATATTTCATCAGCCCACACATATCTAGAGAGCGGATCCTCGATCGGAAAAATTTCTATTGTTTGGGATTAGCTTTTCTTGACGAAAAGTCCGGATAGACGGGATTTGATTTGTTCACGGAAGAGAAACATCAAAATTAAATACGGAATTATCATTAGAAAAAGAATACCCGAGTTGATGTTGCTTCCAAAAGAAGCCTCCTCCAAACCACTCCCTTGCTCCGCTAATAGCTTACATTGAGAGCAACCCTGTGCCCAAATTGATTGGGTCGTCGTTACGATTAAAACAAGAAAAAGCAACACTTTAATTTTCAAAATTTGTCCTCCTAATTATATAGTTCAAAGGTACAAAATGCTTTATGCAAAACAAAATACCCTAACTTTACATTATGAAAAATTTATTGTTTGTTTGCTCAATGATAAGCGTCCTCTTTGCTTGTGGCGATGTAGAGGAAGCAGCTTTAAAAAGTACAGATACTCTTGTCGCAGTGCCTAATGAATCTTATGCTGAATCAAGAATTCGTTTGAATCAAACCCTTGAAGCTTCACCCAATAATGTTAAATCCTTATTAGAAAGTGCAAGTCTAGCTTTAGAGCACTACGACTATGCTTTGGCATATTCTGATGCAGCTAAGGCATTTCGCATAGACAGCACGAGCAACCGCGCAAGAATGATGTACGCATTGGCGATCATCAATCAAGGAAATAGAACTGTTTCTGACATCAGCAGAGCACAAAGGTATTTACAAATTGTTGTCCAAAATGAGGCCCAAAATGCAAAGGCGATGGTTGGTCTTGCAAACACATATGCCTTACAGCAAGATTTTGACGAAGCGAGAATTTGGATTGATAATGCACTTGATCAGTCTCCTAAATTTTTTGATGCACATGTTTTAAAAGGGAGTATGTATAAGGTTTTATCTGCCGCTTTAAATGGCGAAGATGGATCTCAATCTCTTTCTCGAGCCTACATGGATTCTGCCATCAATACCTACTCGAGGGTAAGTCAATATTATCCAGATAAACCAGAAATTTATATTGAATTAGGCATATTGTTTCAGCAGTTGAATAATGAACGTTGCGTGGATCATTTTTACTCCGCTGTGCAGCTGGAACCAAAAAATATTGATTACAAATATGCTCTAGCATATGCTTATGGATTATTTGGTCAAGAGCGATTGGCAATGCATGTTTACGAGGAAATGCAGGAGCTTGATTCTTTGTATTCTGAGGCTTACTGCCAGATGGGTCAGATTTACCAGAAAAAATATGGTGAACTAGATAGCGCATTGAATATGTATAGAGAAGTCGTCGCTATTGATCCGAATCATATAGATGCTTATGTGAACATGGGTGTTATTTATGCTGAAAAAAAAGCGTACACAAGGGCATTGAAGAGTTATTCTAAAGCACTTTCAATTCTACCGGAAGACAGAGGGCCTTTTATGCCTCTTAGTTCCTTTGTTGAAAATCAGAATTTAGCAAGGGAATATGCTGATGAAATCAAAGATAAATTGTGAAAAAAGTTGAAATAATTAGCGCAATTCTTGGAGATGCAGCACTTCCATTAGTGGGCTTTTTATTTTGGGATTGGGGATTTTATTTTATAGTCTTATTCTTTCTTTTCGACCTGGGTATTCGTATACTTTTTTTAAGGAAAAAAACAGCTCTTTTACCCTCTATTATTTTACCAAAAGGATTTTTTTTGAAAGGCATTGGATTGGTTATATTGGAGATAGCGCTTTTACATTTACTCGTTTATTTTAGTTTCAAGTCCATAAGCTTTATCGCTGAATTTTGGGCCTTTTTGAGTTATGAGGAACTTGGAATTGCACAAGGTGTTCTCTTGCTTCCATTGCTTTTTTTGAATGAGATAATCCGAATAAGGAATGAAAAAAAAATAGGAGTTCCACAGAATGTACGTTTTGAAATTTTGAAAAACAGCCAGCTTGCGGGATTATTTCGAATTTTGTTTTGGTCGATTCTACTCCTGGTAACAGTGCTTTTTTCAATATCCGAAACGACTCTTGTTTCGATTCTAATTTTAACCCTATGTATTCAGCCATTTTGGATCTACAGAAATATATCATGAAGCGAAGGGGTTTAGAGGGATAATTTAAATTTTACCTTATTTTTGTTAAGCTACATTTACTATGGAGAAAAATCAAGAGTTACAAAATAAAAGAAATAAATCCTTCGAGGGAGGAGGTGCTGAACGTCTTCAGCGTCAGCACAAACAAGGTAAGCTCAGTGCAAGAGAGCGTATTACTGTTCTTCTAGACGAATCAAGCTTCCACGAAATTGGTGGATTTGTAGAGCATCGCTCAACTGCATTTGGCTTGGATAAGCAGAAAATCCCAGGAGACGGTGTTGTTTCTGGATATGGAACAATTCATGGAAGGCTAGTCTATGTTTTTTCTCAGGATTTTACTGTCTTGGGAGGTTCTCTTTCGGAAACCCATGCTGCAAAAATTTGTAGAATCATGGATATGGCGCTTAAAAACGGTGCTCCGCTTATCGGATTAAATGATTCGGGTGGAGCGAGAATACAAGAAGGAGTGGTGTCTCTTGCAGGATATGCTGACATTTTCTACCGAAATACAAGAGCTTCTGGAGTCATTCCTCAGCTTTCTGTGATTATGGGGCCTTGTGCAGGTGGTGCTGTTTATTCACCAGCTTTGACAGATTTTGTTTTTATGGTAGAGGATACTTCCTACATGTTTGTAACAGGTCCTAATGTGGTTAAAACAGTGACCCATGAGGAGGTAAGCTCTGAGGATTTAGGTGGCGCAAAGACGCATGCTGAAAAATCAGGAGTAAACCATTTTACTTCAGGAAATGATGTTGAGTGCTTAAAAAGTGTTAGAGATTTGATGAGCTATCTTCCTCAAAACGCAGAGGAGGAAGCACCGCATCCTAGTTCTTTTACATTTGACCTTAAAAAAGAAGAAGCTATAAGTGAAATTCTACCTGAGAATTCAAGCATTCCCTATGATATTAGAAAAGTAATTGATAGTGTTATTGATGATGCATCTTTTAGAGAGGTCCACAAGGATTTTGCAACAAATATAGTAGTTGGTTTTGCCCGTGTTGAGGGACGAACAATTGGTGTAGTTGCCAATCAACCCGCATCTCTTGCTGGAGTTTTGGATATAGATTCGTCCCGGAAAGGTGCTCGTTTTGTGCGTTTCTGTGATTCATTTAATATTCCTTTACTTGTATTTGAGGATGTTCCAGGATTCCTCCCAGGAACGGATCAAGAGTGGAGAGGTATTATTACACATGGTGCAAAGCTATTGTATGCATTCTCTGAGGCCACTGTTCCGAGAATTACGGTCATCACGCGTAAGGCGTATGGAGGAGCATTTGATGTGATGAACTCAAAAAGTATAGGATCTGACTTAAACTTTGCATGGCCGACGGCTGAAATCGCTGTTATGGGAGCCAAAGGTGCCGCAGAGATTATCTTTAAAAGAGAGATTGCAAATAGTGACGATCCGCAAAAAAAATGGCTTGAGAAAGAGGCTGAATACGCCGAGCTTTTCGCTAATCCATATAGAGCAGCTGAAAGGGGAATAGTTGATGAGGTTATTTTTCCCAACGAGACCCGAAGCAGAGTTATATCAGGATTCAAAATGCTGGAAAATAAAAATGAG
>MDSY01142593.1_pt1 | contig 10121 bp, 11 predicted proteins | sample 811131 | NCBI WGS metagenome assembly MDSY01 (sample SAMN05326643, study PRJNA326480) | marine metagenome | isolation source: seawater | place: Atlantic Ocean: South West | collected 2010
ATTCAAAAGAATGCCACATATTTTTAATATCTGCCCAACTTCCAATAGGATGTGATGTGTCTGAAATAACAAAACTTTTAATTATTTCTTTTGCTATATTTGGTTCTACAAAAGACAATTTGTGAAGTATCGCAAACGATATCGCCTTTTCTCCTTTACCATCTATGATATCACGCGTATTTAACAATATTTTTAAAAGTAAAATCTTTTTATCTTTGTTTTTTGCTGAAATAAATGTTTCCATAAAATTATCTGCCAAATTATTTATCGATTCTTTTGATTGAAGTCTTACCAACTGAAAATATAACTGAACAATTTTTTCATCAATATTGATATTCCATTTATACTCGTAGTGTAAATTTTCACCTAATTGTTTGCTATTGTACATATTTAATGCACTTACTAGTTCAGACATAATATTAAATATCTATAATATTATGTCTTTATTATGTCTTTTTATTTCTTTTTGTTTTTTTATGAGTGGAATGTAAAAATATCCTTTTTGTTTGATTTTTTTTATCGGTATTTGATTCTACAAATACAAAAAATAAACTATTTAAATCCTCAAACATAGATATTGTTTGGTCGAAACTAATATCATCTAATGATTTTATCGATTTTAAAAACATATTTGTATTTGTATCTTGATTTAAATAATCTATTACATTATCTGAATCCAGGTTTATATTATATTTAAGTATAGATATTAACTTGATATTTTTATTTTCTTTATATTTATTTATTAGAGAGATCAATTGATTCTTTTTTAAAATATTCTTTTCCTCTAGTAGAAAATTTTCTTCATGTATGTTATCTAGAATTAAATTTTTATTTATCAATAAAAAATATACCTTTACATATTTTACATCATCTTTATAAAAATTATTATAGGCGACCTCTTCTATTTCATAATTTTCAATCCATTTATTATCTAACTCCATTAAAAAAAAATAATATTTTTTGTTTTGTAACTAAACTAATCTGTTATATATTCATCATCACTCTCAATAATATATTCATTCTCATTATCTGTTTCAAATTGTTTACAATATTCTTCGTATTCTTTTTCTTCTTTTTTTGCTAAAGCCCATCCATCTAGTTCTCCTGTTTCTTGATAATATTCCCATGATTCCTTTTCTAATCTTGCCTCCCATTTATCACAAATATCACCGAAATTATTATACATCTTTACCATATTTTCATGGTGCTTTTGTTCTTCCATTAGTACCCATTCTTGTTCGGTAAATGTTTCTTGAAAACTATTATACCAATTTTTATTATCTCTACTATATAATGTTTTACCTGGAATAATTATACTTGAAGGAGGATTATGTTTTATCGTTTCCATATAATTGTCCCAATATTTGCCTTGTGGTTTGGAATGTTTTCTTAAAACAGGACCAATCCAAATATTTCCACGCCAATATTTGGGCAATTTTGTATAAATTATATCTTTATCTTCTTCTTTTTTTATATTACATTTTTCTAAGTAACTTAATTCTTTGATATTTTTATTATTTTCTGTTTGTGCTGTTAATGCTGTCATGTCTGGAAAGTCAGTTTCATCGTTTATATTTATATTATCTTGTTTATTTACATTATTTTTAAAAGTTATATCATTTACATCATTATATCGATGGTTTTTATTTCCATCTCTATTATATCTTTTTCTAGAATTATTATTTCTTTTTTTGGTAAAAGAGTTTGAGTTTTCTGAAGCCAATGAGGAAAACCTAGAGTTTTCCTGTCTTTTTTTGTTAAAATCCATTTTATATTAAATACTTTATTGTTGTTTTTAATAAATATATAAATAGTTTTACAAATCAATTTTTTTTAAATAAGTATTTAATTAAATTTATTTAAAGAAAAAATAACAATTATATTATCTCCTAACAGCAATTATAAAATTACAATAATAATTTCTTTTAGTTGTAAATGATTAAATATTATAATTACAGGAGATAGTAAATAAAAATTGAATTATATTTTTCTTTAAATAAAATATTTAAAAATGACACAACAACCTAGTATTTGTATTCCCAAAGTGAGTAAAGATATTTCTAAAAAGTTTATTTATAATGTTTTTAATAATTTACAATTTGGAAGTATTAAGAATATCGATATAGTATATTATAATAAATCGCGAAATTATAATTTTACCCGCGTATTTATTCATTTTAACAAGTGGTATACTGATATTCCAATTATAAAAACATATCAAGATCGATTATTAAATGGCGAAAATTTGTCAATAGTCTATAATGATCCCTGGTTTTGGAAATTATTTTTATATCAACCTTCTATTACATAAAAATATTTGAATAATATAATTTTTTTACACATAAAAATAAAGTATATATTTATTTCATATATGGTTTTGTTTGAAATAAATAAAATAGATTCAACAACATATTCTGTTCCTATTTATAATCCAATTTTTACCGACTGTTTGACACTATTTAATATTGAAAATAAAAAAGAAAATGAAAATCATACCGGTATTAAATGTAATTCAATTACATTCTTACATGATTTTTTATTAGAGTTTCAAGACAGTTTAATTACATACGATTACGCATATTGTTTTAGTCAAAACATTGTAAAACAATTATTATATTTAGAAAAACAGAAAAAAACAATACACGCATTAGCGTTAGATGATTTTGTAGTTATTAATAAATCGTTTATTGTGTTTGTAAATTTTAAAAAAATTGTTGATATTCATGATAATAATATCACAATTCATACACCATATTCTAAGAATAATAATAACTTTTTTATTACAAAAGAAATGAAAGATAATAAAAGTTTACCTTTAAAACTGAGTTCTAAAAATGTTTATATAAGTTTAGCTTACCTTGTACTTTACTGTTTATATGGGAAACATTATTTTGATAATAAACAAAACATTGATTTAATTTCTAATTTGTTAGGTACAAAATTGTATTATTTTCTTAAAAATTGTTTAACAGAAACCGATGAAAATAGGCATATTTGTTTTTTTTAATTTCTTATTGTATATCATATAAGATGACAATAGCTACATTTAAAAAAAAAACTATGGCCAAATATAATAATCACACTGTTAATAATAACCAAAGAATAGTATTATTTTCAAGAGGAGCTGGCGATAATAAACAAAATGTATTTACTGGACCAACATCAGCATTTACATTAAATGGAAAAGTGAGATCAAGAAGTTATATCGGAAAAACATATCAAATGTCAAATCGTCCAGGTAAAGCATCTAATTATTGTTGTGCTGATTCTTCTCAAACAGTTAAACCAACTGTATCTACAGCCAGAGAAGTGATGAGAGGTAGAAAGCTTTGGAAAAAGCGAACTTTTACTAGATCTGAAATACCCGCTGAATATGAAATGCCATCTCAAGGTCAATTACAACATATTTGTAACAATTGGGTAATGGTAAAAGAAAACAACGGAGGCTCTATGTCTAATACAGCTAATACTGATTCTGGATCTCAAGGTATGTATGTTGATCATAAAGCTTCAAAGGCGATATTATGCTCATTAAAATCTAATATCACAAGTTCAAGAGATTGTTCTTCTAATAGTTCTTGTCCAAATTCAAGAATTGGAGGAAAATTATTACCTCTAGCCAATACCATGCCTTTTACAAAAAATATATCAAAAGGAAATCCTTACTCTTCTGGAATGTATACCAGAATTAATAGTTCATTAAAATCTAGTAAATCTCATGTAGGATATAATAAACCATTTCCTTTCCGTAATCAAATATCTAGTTATGAAACATGTGGCGTTAATTATATACAAGCCAATGATAATGAATTACTGAATACTTATTACAAAGATCAAAATAATGTACCTCCTAGATGCGGTTAACTTATTACAGATATTATTATACATATTTAAAGATAAATAATATTAAATATGTATTAATATGACTTCTGAAACAAATAATTTCAATTATTTAATGGTTTATGTTGAGGGCGATAATGAACTAAAAGAATTATACCGTACAAAAATTGACGAACACAATAATAAAATTGCTGATAATATCTATCCAGATGCTGGATTTGATTTATTTTGTCCAGTAAAAAGTCCTGTTTATTATGGTTCTCCAGGAAAGATTGATTTAAAAATTAAATGTGCAATGTATAAGAACTCGTCTTGGATTAATAATGGTTTTAATATCGAAAAAACATATTTAAGTTATTATATGTATCCTAGATCTAGTATAAGTAAAACTAATCTTAGACTTGCTAATAGTGTAGGTATTATTGATTCAGGATATCGTGGTAACTTGTGCGCTGTTGTTGATAATATAAATGATCATGAGGTTGCTATTGTTGATAAACATCAAAGATTATTTCAAATTTGTTCTCCAACCTTATCTCCGCTTGTTGTTAAGTTGATAGATGATATTGATTTTTTTGAAACTACGATAAGAGGAAGTGGTGGTTTCGGTTCGACTGGTCATTAAATCTATACATTATACCGCTATCGTTACAACAGTAATGAGAAAAATGTAGATCATAATTATTCTTTTTTATTATATTATTTATTATATCAGAATATTTTTGCATATTTTCACAAGAATATGGTATATCACATAAGTGTAAAGACATACAATCTCCCTTGTATATTTTTTTATTATTTATATTATTATATAAATAACTATTGTATTTTTTTTGTATTTCTCTAGATATTACATTGGATTGAATATCAATTATAATATCTGATTTTAAATAATCATTAAATATATTTCTAATAATATCTATCGGTATATTTTGTTGTTTTCCTAATTGTACAAGAGGCACATAGTATTTTAATATATCCATAATAAATAATATACTATTTTCTTAATATATTATTTATTTTAGTTTTTAATGATTAATACTTTTGTATTTTTTTGTGAAATATTTTTTGTTGTATGATAATCATAAACCAGTTTATTACAAAGTAAATCGAAACTTGCTTTTTTTGATTCGTCGTATTCTAATACTTTTATACAATCTTTACAAACAAATACATTATAAGTTTTTGATGAATAAATTCCTTCCACCAATTTTAAAAACATAAGATTACCTGTTATTGTATTTTTACAATATTTACAATTCTGTAGCCATCCATCTTCAGGTATACTTTCCATAGTAGATCTATGAAAAAATGAAATTTCTTTTTTTTTATACATTGCTATCTATATATATTTTACATATATTTTGTTTATCATTAATTAACTTTTCAGAAATTTTAATGAATTTCGTCATTCCGTAATTAGTTAAACAAAATTAAGCCATTTCGTGCATGTTTTCCTGTGATGGTCACTTTTTATCTGCCTGTCATTTTTTACCTCCTGATTGTGTTGATATTGTTTCAAATATTACCGCATCATTTTGGTCTAAATCAGATATTATTTTTTTAACTGTTGGTTTTATATCGATTTCGCCTTCATTTGCGAATGAATACGACATTTTAAATCCTTCATTCCATGAAGATTCAACATCAGAATCTTTATTCATGGTTTTCAACATTTGTCTTTTACTTTGGCGGTCTCTTTTTGTATGACCTAGTTTATGTACTCTTTCTGTAGAAAATCCTTGTTTTTCTAACTCTAAAATAAACTTTCCAATATCTGTTCCTATATAATTTTCGTTGTAAATATTGAGTAGTTTTTCCAATTCTTTTTCTTTTTCTGATTCATCTATCATGTCATCAAAATTGTCTCTTTTATCCCAATATTTTTTAAGCTCAGTTACTTTTCTTGGTGTATCTAAATTATGTAATGTCTTTTCTGTAAGTTCAACCCACATTAAATCTTCCATTTCAGTATCATCACTAAATTTAAATTTTAAATTATTGTCTGCTAATCTTTTAAGTGTATCGTCTTCATGTTGGATTTCTCCGTTTAATTTTGGTAAATGTCTAAACCCATATTTTCTATAGTAATTAATAATATACATAAGTGATGATAAAGTCAAACCATAATATTCTTTACTTCTAGCTAGATCTTTGACATTATCTAATAATTTTCTACCAAAACTTACATTAGGTAAATCTTGTCCTAATCTTTTTGGTCGTCTAGGATTCGAACAAATAGCATCAATATATAATGAATTCTCTGCTTCATCTTCATCTGTGCCTTCTGGTAATATATTTAAATCATCACACATTACAAATCCATTTAATACGGCATTTTTGTATTTATAACCAGAAAATACATAAAGTAATATAATAATGTCTGTATCATATGTTAATTTATCTTTATCAAAGAAACCTTTATTTATTTTACTACTACATGTATAATTTTGATTTTGAATTATAATATCTCCAGCTTTTTTCCATTCTTCCATTCTTGAATCTTCAATAGTATCTATATCATCTCTATCACCATCTGTATTAAAACGATCAGGATTGAAATACTTACATATAAAATACGGTGTATTTTCTCTTTCTATATCGTTATTAGGTAAATTAACTTCCTTGAAATTTTTATCGTAAAAACTAATTACATCCGGCAATGGAACAATATATGTATATTGTTTATTTATTCCTATTGCTGTTCTAGTAAATAATTCTTTTGTATCATCAGAAATCGGCATTATATATATATTTTTATGATATTTTTATATATATATAAACATGAGTGATTCTGCTAAACACGATGATGACGAAAATGTTACAATGGAGATTAATAATAAAGATAATGAACAAAATAATGAATTAAATAACGAACAAGCCAATGAGCAAGTTAATGAGCAAGTTAATGAGCAGGTTAATGAGCAAGTTAATGAGCAAGTTAATGAGCAGGCTAATGAGCAGGCTAATGAGCAGACTAATGGGCAGGTTAATGAGCAGGTTAATGAGCAGGTTAATGAGCAAGTCAACGAGCAGGTTAACGATCAAATTAATGTTAATGTAAATGTAAATGTTAGTAATAATTCAGATGATTCTCAAGAAACAGAAATAGATGAAGAAACAAATACTGAATACTATAAACAAAAAATAAAATTATTTGAAAAAATGACATTATTTAAGACATTTTTAAAATGGAAAAATTATACTTCTTATTTTAAAGATATTTCTCCTCGTGCGTTAGAAAATTTTAAAGAATATGAAAAAATTGATAATTCTAGTAATAATAGTAGCATTGGAAGCAGCTTTAATCATTCTATACCCAGTATTGGTTATTCTGAAGTAGATACAGATGATGATCCAGAGGAATGTCAGATGCAATATTTAGAAATTCCTAATATCACATTCCAAGATAACAAGGGTAATATAAGTTTTCCTTCCGTAATTGATTTAGAAAATTATAATAAAAAATTCAAAAAATTAAACTATGATGCTGTAGAAAAAGAAATAAATAAATATTATCTAGAACAAAATCATAAATTTTCAGCAGCATTGGATATATTAGCTAGTTATTTAAAAGGTCAAAAAATTATTTACATGGAGGCAAAATATTATTGTGAAGTTGAATTAAATAAATTAATGATGCCTGCTATATTTTTATCAGCAATGGCTACTGTTGTTTCTGAAATGGTATACAGATATACTTGGGGAAGATATACATTAACAATAATTAATGCTACCATTGCTTTTTTATTAGCGTTAGTCAACTATTTTAAATATGACGCATCTTCTGAAGCACACAAAACATCATCTCATCAATATGATAAATTACAATCATCTGTTGAATTTACTTCAGGAGATGTATTATTATTTAAAAGTTATGATAATACAATGTCTAATGAAAAAATAAATGAAATTTATAAAGATATACAATCAACTGTTGATAAAACATTACAAAACGCACAAGATAAAATAGGAGAAATAAAAGAAACAAATCAATTTATTATACCAAGAATTATTCGTTATCGATATCCAGTTATTTATAATACAAATGTGTTTTCTATCATTAAAAAAATAGACGATCTAAGAAAAAAAAACATAACAATATTAAAAAATGTTAAAAATGAAATTCGATTTATAAATATTATTCAACATGATCAACACAAAAAAGGTAAAGTAATGACAAAAGAGCACAGATTTCAATTACAAAGATTATTCGATGAAAAGAAAAGAGTGTTAAAAGAAATCTTATTATTGAAGAGTGCTTTTTCAATGATTGATCAAATGTTTCGACAAGAAATTATAAATGCTGAAAAAATAAAGAAACGAGGATGGATAGCTAATATTTTCTGTCCTTATAAACTAGTTGATTATAATACATTTCATAATAATAACTATACATGTTATGAACAATTAAGAAAATTATTAGGTATAAAACAAGATTATTTAATTGATCCTGAAAAACTCAATCCATTTTTAGATATATTAATAGATCCTTTTAGAGAAAGAGAAACTAAAAACGAAAACCAAGAATTAAAACAACTTAAAAATTTATGGTTTAGATCTGAAGAATCAGGATGGATTTCACAACAAGAGGCATTGAATGATATGAAAAATGATCTAGATCAAAAAGAAAAGGAACTTATAGATCTTGAAAAAGGAGAAGTTAGAAATAATAGAAATTATATTTTAGATATGTTACGGGATTAGTCTCAAAATATAATATAATAAGTGTATATTATGTTTTCTAATTGGAGAAATTTGCCATATGAATTGTTATTTCATGAAATTAAATCCTTTCTTTTTTGTAATTGTAGTAAATGTAACACAGAATATATGTTTGATGATGTATGTTTTAATATTTACCTAAAAAAATATACTTCTGTTTTTGAGGATGATTTTTATATTATAACACCCGATGCTATATATTTTAAAATATTATGTAATAAATGTCATTTTGATTTTTTAAAGCAAAACTATTTTCCAATTGGCAGAGAGAAATACAATAAAACAAAAAATTTAATTAGTTAATCAGTTAAATATAAATATCTCTTTTACGCTCTTGTATCTTTTCGATGTGGTTATCAATACATTTCTCGTTTCCCTCGTTATCAAAATCAGCCATAATGTAACGATATACATAGACCTTGTTTTGTTGTCCAATCCTATGACATCTCCCAACGGCTTGATCCTCAATTGCTGGATTCCAATTTGGACTTGTTATGTAAATCTCTGAATAATTTTGTAGGTTAATACCTTCAGAACATGTATATATCTGGAGTATTAAGATATCAAATGTTTTGCTTAGGATTTTTTTTCGTTCAGAGTGAGTAGTCCGACCATCAATTATTTCAACACTATATCCCATGGCTTTAGTTTGGTCATAAAGATAATTCATTTCTACCCTAAAACTACAAAATACTAGTTTTGATCGACCGTTGTTTCTATCCCGTAAATCGTTACATATTTTGTTCATTTTACTACTACTTTCAACTGCTTCATTAAATGAATAATAATCATCATCTAATGAACAAAACTCACGGGTTACCTCCATTTTATTTTTGAGTAACTTCGGCATGATACACATTTGACGACATTGAAGAATCAGTGGTAATTGTTCAAGCATTGACATGTAATTACCTAATTTTCTATCATCTATATCTAAATCAATATTTGTAAATGATAAACGACTATGTAGTTCTTTACTAATAGTTTTCTCAGGTTGTTGTTGGCTTTCAATATCAAACTCATAAGGGACATGTATGTTTGTTGATTCTACATCAGGTAATTCAATACTGCATTCTATTTTTGTTCGTTTTAAAATATAATCTTCCATGTAATTTTTGTAATTTTTATGTATATCTTTTAAACCAATTAATCGAAATAGATTCTTAACATCACGAATGCTGTTATGAATAGGTGTTCCTGTTACTAACCAAGTATAAGTTCTTATAAGTTTACTTTGTATGTTCCAAAGTCTAGTGTTACTATTCTTTAAATGATGAGCTTCATCATAAATAACTCTGTCCCAATTTTTATTAAAAAGTAAACACAAATCTGTTGTTAACTGTCCATAAGTTGTTAATGTAATTGGAGCTAAATTTAGTAAATCTAAATCAATTTGTTGCTTTTCTTTACCGTAATAAACTAATGGCTGAAATCCTAATGTTCGTTTAATCTCATTTTCCCACTGAACCAATAGGCTTACTGGTAACACAATAAGCGTATTTGTTTTTAAGTTGGAAACAATTAGCCCTAGCATCTGAATAGTCTTACCTAATCCC
>MDSY01098857.1_pt1 | contig 10120 bp, 10 predicted proteins | sample 811131 | NCBI WGS metagenome assembly MDSY01 (sample SAMN05326643, study PRJNA326480) | marine metagenome | isolation source: seawater | place: Atlantic Ocean: South West | collected 2010
CTGCAGAGGCTACGATTACTAAATTATAATTAAGATCTTTTTGTGCATAAAAATGCGTAAATGTAGCCATTAAAGACACCAAACAACCGCCAGCATCATTACTTCCCAATCCATATAGTTTTCCAGACTCTACCTGTGCTTTAAATGGGTCTTTGGTGTAACCGTTATTGGGTTTGACGGTGTCGTGATGGGAATTTAATAATAGTGTAGGTTTTGATGCGTTAAAATACCTATTAACTGCCCAAATATTGTTTTGGTTGCGATTAAATGGAATGTCATTAACGTTAAACCACTTTTCAATACGTTTTGCAGTGTGGTGTTCTTCTGATGAAAACGAAGGTATTTCAATCAGATCTTTTAATAATTGAATAGCGTCGCTAGTTAAATTTTTTGAGCTCATTTTATAGTAAGTGTTGTGAAAACTGCTTTTGAATCAAGCAACATTTCTGGTGTTCCGATGCAAACTTTTGAAACATGATGTTCTAACGCATGGAAACAGTTATTTAATTTCGGTAGCATCCCAGAAAATATTAATTGGGCGTCTAATAATTTTTTATAGGTCGATTTGGTAATGGTTTGAATCACAGAATTATGATCGTTAACATCTTTTAAAACCCCCTTTTTTTCAAAGCAATAATAGAGTTCAACTTGAAATTCTTTCGCAAACGCAATTGCCAATTCAGAAGCTATTGTATCGGCATTGGTATTTAATAGCTGTCCTTTGTTGTCATGAGTAATAGCACAGAACACAGGCGTCACGGAGTGTGATAAGAGGGGCATCAAGATTGAAGTATCTACCGTATTCACATCCCCAACAAAACCATAGTCTATGGATGACACGGGTCGTTTTTCTGCACTAATAGTATTACCATCTGCTCCAGTAAACCCAATAGCATTGCATTTAAAAGCTTGTAGCTGTGCTACCATTGTTTTATTGATTTTACCTGCATACACCATAGTGATGAGTTCTAAAGTTGCAGCATCTGTGACGCGTCTTCCTTCAATCATTTTCACCTCCATCCCTGTTTGCTCAGCCAAGGCAGTCGCTGATTTTCCTCCACCATGAACAAGAATCTTAGGCCCTTGAATTGAGGATAACGTTTTGAGAAATGAATAGAGGGCTTTTGGATTATCAATGACATTTCCGCCGATTTTAACAATCTTAAGTGTTTTCTTTTTATTCATTTTCTAGAATTTTTTTCAACACTAGTTGTGCCGCATAGGTTCTATTATTTGATTGTGCAATCACTGCAGATTGCTCACTATCTAAGACTGCGTCTTCTACGACTACATTACGTCGAACAGGTAAGCAGTGCATAAACGTTGCGGTGCCCAATTTTTCTTTAGTCATCATCCAACTAGCATCTTGAGAGGTGATTGTTCCATACGCCTCGTAATTACTCCAATTTTTAACATATACAAAGTCTGCCGATTTTAGCGCGTCATTTTGCGAATAGCTAACTGGGGTGTCTTTTACAATGCTGGGATCTAAATCATAGCCTTCGGGATGAACGATGCTAAAATCAACTTTGGAAGCCTGCATTATTTCAATGAATGAATTAGGGACTGCATGGGGCAATGCTTTGGGATGGGGTGCCCAAGAAAGGACCACTTTAGGCGTTTTTTTTGTTTTCAATTCTTCAATCGTAATGGCGTCTGCCAAGGCTTGAAGCGGATGACCCGTAGCACTTTCCATGTTTACGATTGGAACCGTCGCGTACTTAACAAAACTAGTTAGTACCCATTCTGACTGGTCATTGGCCTTGTTGATCAAAGACGGAAATGCTCTCACTGCTAAAATATCAGCATATTGAGAAATCACTTGTGCCGCTTCTTTAACGTGTTCAGAAGTCTCTAAATTCATAACCACACCCGATTCAAATTCCAATTCCCAAGAATCAGTAACATTTAATACCGTAACCTCCATGCCTAAATGCTTAGCAGCTTTCTCGGTACTTAATCGAGTTCGAAGACTGGCATTAAAAAACAACATGACTAGAGTTTTTTGAGTCCCTAAGTTTTTGTGCTTATAGGGTTCTGATTTTAACGCGATTGCTTGCTTAACTGCAGATTGAATTGAAGGAAGGTCGTTAAGGGTTAAATAGTGTTTCATAATTCTTTAGCTAAAGCGTTAAAAAATGTATCAATATGTTCCGTTTGAATTGTTAGTGGTGGTAAAATCCGAATCAGATTGGGATTCTTGGAGCTTCCAGTAAATAAAAAATGATCAAAAAGTAATTTTTTACGAAGTTCAGCTACTGGGAAATCAAATTCTAAGCCCAACATCAAACCACGACCTTTTAGTTGTTTTAACTTAGGAATTGACTTTGCTTTTTCAATAAAGTAAGCCGACATCGCTTTGGCATTTTGCATTAGTTTGTCTGATTCTAAAACCTCTAAAACTGCTAGGGTGGCGGTACTAGCCAAATGGTTGCCGCCAAAAGTTGTTCCCAGCAATCCATAAGACGCATTAATTGAAGGATGAATTAGAATCCCCCCTACAGGGAAGCCATTCCCCATTCCCTTGGCCATTGAAATAATATGAGGAGTGAGGCCGTGTTTTTGGAATGCGAAAAAGTCACCAGTTCGTCCAAAGCCAGACTGAACCTCATCAGCAATTAAAACAGTATGATACTTATTACATAACCGTTCTAAGCCTTTGTAAAATTCTGTAGTGCTTTCGTCTAAGCCACCAACTCCTTGAACACACTCAATAATAATAGCGCAAATAGGTTCCGCTTTTAAGGTCTGTTCAACCAACTCTAAATTTCCAAGCGGAAAAAAACGTACTTGTTGTTGGGCATTTAATGGCGCGATAATTTTTGGATTATCAGTTGCAGCAACACAAGCTGAAGTTCGTCCATGAAAAGAATTATCAAACGCTATCACAGTTGCTTTATTGGTGTGAAAAGAAGCTAATTTCAACGCATTTTCATTTGCTTCTGCTCCAGAACTACACATAAACAAGTTATAATCCGTACAGTCCGAAAGTTGTTCAAGACGGTCTGCTAAGCGCGTTTGAATTGGGTTTTGCACGGCGTTGCTATAAAAACCAATCTTATGAAGTTGATCCGTTAGTGCATTTACATAAACAGGGTGTGAATGTCCTATTGAAATCACTGCATGACCACCATACAAGTCCAAATACTGTTTTCCAGCATCATCATATATAAAAACGTCATCAGCCTTAACAGGAGTCACATCAAAAAGTGGATACACATCAAATAAACTCATAATTAGTGGACTTTAATACTATTAATTTTTTCAAAGGAAGCGATCATCCCTTGAATAAGGGAGGAACTCAACCCTTTGTGTTCCATTTCGTTAAGCCCTTCAATAGTACAGCCATTTGGGGTGGTCACTCTATCAATTTCTTGTTCTGGATGATTTCCCGAAGTGATTAATAAGTTAGCCGCACCTTCACAAGTAAACATGGCTAGATTTTGAGCTTCTTTAGCATCAAAACCAAGCTGAATAGCCGCTTGCGTAGTGGCGCGAATTAAGCGCATCCAAAAGGCAATACCACTGGCACACACAACGGTAGCGGCTTGCATTTGCTGTTCAGGAATGGTAATAGTTGTTCCCAAGCGGTTAAAGATAGCTTCAGCAATCGCGAGACGTTGCGCCCCAGCTTTATTACTACAAAGGCAGGTCATAGATTTACCCACAGCAATCGCTGTATTAGGCATGGCACGAATTATAAACTGATGGTCACCAACAAGACTTTCAATTCTGGAAATTGAGAATCCTGTTATGGTAGAGATTAAAACATGTTTTTCTGTTAAAAACGGAGTGATCTCATTTAGTATGTTCTCCAAATGAGCCGGCTGAACAGCCAGAATAATAATATCCGATTTTTGAATAGCTTCTTTATTATTAGCTGTTAAAAACACATTTTGATAGCCTTCAAAATCCACTAAACCACTTACATTTCTTTTAGTAAGATATAAGGTGGTAATTGCATTGTTTTTTATGAGCCCATTTGCAATAGAGCTTCCTAAGTTTCCGGTTCCAATGATCGCTGTTTTCATATTTTGTATAAGGTATATTTTAAGGTTAATTCGTCTCCTGTATTAATCTCTTTTGTAGTTTTTATATATTTAAGATCTTTTTCTGAAAATGACTTTAAATTTGGATCTTCACTATGATTAATAAACCCACCCAAAGGGGTTCTGATACAATTATTTTCAAAACGGGAATCTTGAACATGAATCACACCTAAAACAGTGTTTTCTGATATGTGTTGCGTTGCAAACAAGCCGAGTCCATCAATCTTAGATTTTAAAATGGTTAGCCCATGTGGTAGTGGTTTATAGCTCATAATTTAAAAATAATTTGCTTTTAATTGTAGTCCTAAATGGGCTTCGAACCCATACATCAAATTCATGTTTTGTACTGCTTGACCAGAAGCGCCTTTGAGTAAATTATCAATCACACTAGTAACAAGTAGCTTACCATCATGTACTTCTAAATGAAGTAAACATTTATTGGTATTAACAACTTGTTTTAAGTGTATACTAGTGTCAGAGATGAAAGTAAACTCTGCTTCTTTATAGTAGTTTTTAAAAAGGGATATAGCAGTTTCCAAAGTACCTTCATAGGTTGTATAAATAGTGGCGAATATTCCTCTGGAGAAATTGCCTCGGTTTGGGATAAAATGAATAATACTATCCAAATCTTGCTGTAGTAAATTAACCGATTGATGAATTTCTCCTAGATGTTGGTGGTTAAATGCTTTGTAATGTGAAAAGTTATCTACCCGCCATGTAAAATGAGTCGTAGGCGATAAGGCCGTCCCCGCGCCGGTTGCGCCGGTGACAGCATTGACATGAATGGCATCCTTAATTAAACTGCTGGCGGCTAAAGGCAAAATTGCCAACTGAATGGCCGTTGCAAAACAACCTGGATTGGCAATGTATTGAGCAGATTGTATGGCCTCCTTATTTAATTCTGTCAGGCCATATACAAACGGCATCTCTTGAAAAACAGCATCTTCCGTTAGCCTAAAGTCGTTAGATAAATCAATGATTTTCGTCGTTTTAGAAAACGCGTTTTTTTCTAAAAAAATCTTAGAATTTCCATGTCCCAAACAAAGAAATAAAATATCTACATCTGTTTTGATTGAATCAGTAAATAATTGATCAGTAGTCCCTTCTAAATCTTGATGAATTGTGCTTATTTTTTTACCAGTACTAGAGGTACTATATACAAAGTTGATAGTAACTTTAGAGTGCCCTAATAGGAGTCTAATCAGTTCTCCAGCTGTATATCCAGCTCCCCCTATAATTCCTGCTTGTATCATATGTCTGAATTTACTTGTTGATGAATTTTATTTTGATTGCCGTTAATTTTAATAAAGCCCTTCGCCTCCTCGGCGGTCCAGCCAGAATTAACCTCTCCATAGCTCCCAAACTTAGCATTCATTAAATCGTGTGGAGATTTAATCCCATTAATTGAAAAATGATACGGTTTCAATACCACCTCAACAACCCCAGAAACACTTGTTTGGCTAGAGGTTAAAAACGCTTCCATATCACGCATAACAGGATCCAAATACTGACCTTCATGTAAATGCATTCCATAAAAATTAGACACATAATCTTTATGCTGAAGTTGCCACTTTGTTAATGTATGTTTTTCAAGTAAGTGATGGGCCTTAATGGTAATGAGAGCGGCAGCCGCTTCAAATCCTACGCGTCCTTTAATGCCTACAATGGTATCCCCTACATGAACATCCCTTCCAATGGCATACTTAGAACCTATATCATTAAGCTGTTGAATTAGCACTTCAGAAGCGTTCTCTTTGCTGTCAATAGCCGTTAATTCTCCTTTTTCAAAAGTGAGCGCTATAGTTTGAGGGGTTTTTGCTTTTAACTGAGATGGATAAGCCGATTCTGGCAATGCTAAATAAGAGGTCAGGGTTTCATCTCCCCCAACGCTTGTACCCCACAATCCTTTGTTAATCGAATACTTTGCTTTTTCCCAATCCAAATTAATTCCGTTAGATTTTAAATAAGAAATTTCCTCTTGACGCGTTAACTTTTGATCTCTAATTGGCGTAACAATTTCAATTTCTGGAGCTAGAGTTTGGAAAATCATATCAAATCGAACTTGATCATTTCCAGCACCTGTACTGCCATGTGCAATAAATTTGGCATCAATGGACTTGGCATACTCAATAATTTCAATGGCTTGCACAATACGCTCGGCACTTACAGATAATGGATAGGTATTATTTTTTAAAACATTTCCGTAAATTAAGTATTTGACTACTTTTTGATAAAAGGTAGTCACAGCTTGAATGTTATTATAGGTCGTAACTCCCATTTTGTAGGCATTAGCCTCAATGGTTTTGATATCTTTTTTAGAAAAGCCACCGGTATTGACGCTTACAGCATGAACTTCATAGCCTTGTTTTGATAAAGAGACTGCACAATAAGAGGTATCTAAACCACCACTGTAGGCAATTACTAATTTTTTTAAATTTTTCATTTTTTAGTTTTTTTCAGAAATAAGCTTTGTTTGATGCTTTTTAATCTTAGAAATGTTTTTTCTTTTACTCTGTCAGCTTTAGGGGTTCGTTCAGACTTGGGGTCAAATAACATCCCTGTACACAAACACATGGCTTCAGAAGTCCGCTGTAAAACATCATAATTTTTACAAGTCTGACAGCCCTTCCAAAAGCTAGGTTCATTGGTGAGTTCAGAAAAAGTAACCGGCTTATACCCAAGGCTACTATTTAATTTCATGACCGCAAGTCCGGTCGTAATGCTAAAAATTTTAGAAGTTGGATATTTAGTTCTTGAATGCTTAAAAACCACTTTCTTAATTCTCTTAGCTAATCCTTGGTTTCTAAATTCAGGAACAACGATAAGGCCTGAGTTGGCTACAAATTTATCGTGGTTCCAAGTTTCTATGTAACAAAAGCCCGCAAACGCAGTACCTTCTAAAGCAATAACAGCATTCCCATTTTGCATTTTGGATATAATATACTCTGGAGAACGCTTGGCAATCCCTGTCCCTCTTACTTGTGCTGCTGCTTCAATAGCTTCACATATAGTGTGGGCGTAAATTGTATGTGACTTATCTGCAATAATGATATTCATTATTTAAGATTTTAATTAATGTTTTTTTGAAAGGATTTAAAAAGGGAACCCGGACACACCTGAGTTCAGAAACTACATAAACACCCTAAGGGCGACAGCGCGTAACACAAGGACATGTAAAACCAGGGCTACAAGGCGTAACCGGAATTGTAAAGATGGTTTTGTAAGTATTTAGGTCCATATAGTTTAATTAATTAACAAGCAATGCTATTTAATTATGTTGTAAATATATAAATTATTTGAAGTGAGATTTAAATAAAGGGGAATTTAAAGATACTTTTTCGATATTCTAAAAATAGTATCGAAAACAATATTAATAATTTAATTTATTTTCTGATTTATGAATAAACTGTAGATTGTCTTAGAAAAATCTAGCGACGTCTCATGCGATTATTTCTAAACTCTACCATTTTTTCATTGATTATGGTTCGGTATTCTAACTTGGTAACTTCTTTTCCTTTGCTAGGTGCTTCAATTTCAATGACTTCATTAGGATTAAGAACTAACTTTGAACACAACATGGTGGTGTTGTCAGCACTTACTTCTAAGATTAAGCCAGGAAGCCCCCAATATTCTAAGGGTCCATGTCGCACAGGTATTTGCGGAGCGTACCACGCTTCTACTAGTGTCATCTTAATTTCTTTTGTTTGGGTGGAGTCGGTTTCCGTTTCGTTCGTATCATTAAGCTTATCCCATGAAAATGAATACCATGTTAGTTCATTAGTTGGAATTGTTGCAGTTGCTTTAAAACAATCGTAATTGCCAATTTTTTTTGAGTCCGATTCAAGTTTCCATTCAATAGGCTGTAACACATCATTGACAAGAAACTTTTTTCCATAAAACTCTTGTTCTTGTAGCTGTGTGTTTGTTTTTACATTTTTATACTGTTTACCTGGGGCAAAGTTTTTACCCCATGAATCCGTAGCGCCAGAAATAGCATCTAACTGATCTTCTTCTACAAACAAGGATTCTTCTTTATTAAAAGACAATACGTATCCTTTTTCAAGTCTATTTTTCATACGTGCAGCAATTTGCTTTTTTTGAGCTTCGCTCAACCTAGCACCCCAATTACCTAATTCCATTTTTGATTTAGAAAAATAATAGGCTCTTGCTTGAAACTCTTGAGCGGATTTACTAGTCCCTACACTTGTAGAGATTAGAAAAACAAAGACCAACGATAGAACTGAAAAAAAACTTGACTTCATTTGTAAGGAGATTAAATTGATTGTTTAACAAACATACTATCTAGACACACAAAAATAGTGATGTTTATCATAAAATTAACGCTTCAATTTGTAAAAGTAGACCCGAAAATCTGTTTACTTATAAAAATCAAGCATTAGATTATTCATTTCTTAGATTTTGTTCCCAATCCCAAGAAGATTGAACCATAGACTCTAATCCAAGTTTAGCTTCCCAATTTAAAAGCTTCTTCGCTAAGGCTGTGGAAGCGTAAAGCTCTGCCACATCACCCTCTCTTCTACTAGTGACTTCGTAGTTAAGTGGCTTACCACTTACTGTCTCAAAGGCTTTGATAACCTCTAAAACAGAATAGCCAATTCCAGTCCCTAAGTTAATCGTTTCAATATTGCTTTGAGCGTGGTCACTTAAAAGTCTACTAACAGCCTTTACATGCGCATCAGCCAGGTCGACTACGTGAATATAATCACGTACAGCTGTTCCATCTTTTGTGGGGTAATCATCCCCAAACACACTGAGCTTTTCTCGCATACCAGCAGCAGTTTGAGTAATGTAAGGCATTAAGTTATTTGGAACTCCTGATGGAAATTCTCCTATAAACCCTGATGAATGCGCCCCAATAGGATTGAAATAACGTAATAAAATTGTAGAAAAATCAGGATGTGCACTACAAACGTCTTCTAGTATTTCTTCGGCTATTCTTTTTGAATTACCATAAGGAGAAAATGGGCGTTGTGTGGGTGTTTGTTCTCCAATTGGCATGACAGATGGGTTTCCGTAAACCGTCGCTGACGAAGAAAATATAAAGTTAGAAACTCCAAATTCTTGCATCGATATTAAAACATTAATTAACGATACAAAATTATTATTATAATACATCAATGGATTCTGAATAGACTCAGCTACGGCTTTATGCGCTGCAAAGTGGATCACAGCCGCCGCATCTTTGTGAGATTCAAAGAAATCTTTGGTAGCTGTTGCAGACTTTAAATCTATATGCACAAACTCAGGCTTAACAGCTGTAATTTTTTCTATACGATCTAAAATTTTTATGGTTGAGTTAGATAAATCATCGGCAATGACCACCTCAAAATTATTAGCTAGTAGCTCTATGATTGTATGGGAACCTATGTACCCACAACCCCCTGTCACAATTATCTTTTGTTTCATGATATAAAATTAAAGGTTAAAGATAATAAACTATTCGAATGTATCTATTCTTTTAAATAGAGTATTACACTAACGGAACACTTTCGTTACACCACACGACCTCTTATTACATCACCCTTTAGTTTCCACGAATTTATAACGTAATTAGAGCTGAACCTTACAAAAGGATTGGTAATCTTTCCTTGTGGTAAGTATCTGTTTAATATGAGCACGAATGTAGTAAGCTTGTGTAATACAAACGACATCAAAAAAAATTACATTTTAATTAAAAACTGATATGATTAGAAACTTATTTATTATGTTGATATTAATTTTAATAGCACATCAACAAAAGTTGAATGCTCAACGTTATTACGATGTAGGACTTCCTATGGTAGCATTTTATGCTGATAGCATTTCTAATAAAAAAATAACTCCGGACTTAACAAATCCATTTTTGAACACGGATTCAATAACCCAGTCTGACCCAGTTACTTATTCAGGAAGTCTTAATCAAGAAAGTCATGGCTTTTTTAGAGGCGACCTATACTTTGATGACCATACAGGTACTCATATTGATGCACCAAATCATTTCGTACATGAAAACAATGATCAAATCAAACAACTATCTGTTGGAGAACTTACTGTAGATCAATTAACCGGGC
>MDSY01116601.1_pt1 | contig 10120 bp, 10 predicted proteins | sample 811131 | NCBI WGS metagenome assembly MDSY01 (sample SAMN05326643, study PRJNA326480) | marine metagenome | isolation source: seawater | place: Atlantic Ocean: South West | collected 2010
ATGGATCATCGCTTTCTACGCGCGCGTCATGTCGAATAAAAACAGATCGTGGATAGACGCGATCGCCTGCAATACAGCAATTGCTTTTAGTGATGATCGGGCAGAGAAGTATTTTCTCTCTGCAGGTCTTTCCGTTCGTAAACCTTGGGGCAGATGGAGTGATGGTTCAGCTGTTGAATTGTTGTTGTTGCCAGAAGAAGGCTGCCACCCCGATACACTGCAGCTGGATGTGTCTCCATATTTGAATCGTGATCATCCTCAGCAAACAGCGGACATTTTCGTCAATGAGAATCTTGTAGAGCAAATCAGTCTATCCTTTGGAATGGATAATCCCAAATATTTCCTAATCCAATTGCCAGAATTTGTATCTGAGAAAATTAAAGTGCGCTTTGAGGTCAAAAACCCCATATCCCCGCACGCCTTGGGGATTTCTAAAGACACACGGGCTCTGGGTTTTCGTTTTAGAAGTATTAAACTTGTTTCACCTACAGTAGACCCCGCTATCTTATGACTACTGTTGCGCCCGCCCTCTAAGCCTACCTAGTGCGGGGTTTTTATTGCCTGACAATCAACGCCAACGCGGCGGGATTAGTAGAACTGGCTTTTCCAAGGGCTATCCTTAAGGGCTCCGCAAGCACACAAGTCGGATCTTAGGGGCAGGTTAGGTCAACCTCTCTACTGCTCCACTGACCTGTAGCTGCCCGTGTTGAACAGCGATCCGCAAACCGTGTTACTGCGTCAGCGCAAACTGCAAGTCCAGAGTAACCGGAACAGCACTACTGATGGACTGCAAGCCGGCGATATTCTTTAGCGCTGTTACACCAGCCTGTAGCCCAAAGTCGGCAGCGTTGATGACGACGGGGCGCGCGGTAAAAACGCGCAAGCTGCCGTCACGCTCTCCCGCTGCTACAACGTCAATACTCACTGTTTTTTCTTGACCATGTAGAGCAAGCGCAACAGGCACGCTAACGGTTACAACGCCACCGGCCGCTGCCGCCGCAAGTATGGCCGGGTCAATCTGTGCTGTTATCTGCGCGCTTGGGAACGTGACTGTCTCAAACAACAGTTCGCGCATACGCTCATTACGCACCTCCACCAACGTCTCCACACTGTCGAGAGTGACTCGCACCTGAACGTTGCCCGCCGCGCCAATAGACCCTGCCAAAGACGCGAAGCTGTGAACCTCGCCTAGGCTGTCATTCTTAATCGAGACAAAATTTATCGAGGAGTTTGTGTTGTCGAGCTCCCAATCCGCGCAAGCCGGACCGAAGTACATCAGCAACACAGTGGCCAATAACAGCTGCTGAATTTTTTTTACGGTCATCATACTAATACTCCTGTATCGGCCCGCTACCGCGGCCGGTCCTGAATGAGCCCAAAGCGAGGTTATACAAACCACAGTGATCGGCGCGAATGAAAATGGGCTATCTACTTCTTATTGGCTTTTTTTTCTTTTTTTTCACTGCGTTTTTCTTTCAGTGTTTTCTCAGCCTTCTTTTTGACAGCCTTTTTCGAATCCTGGCCCTTTGCCATAAATGTCTCCCCTAACGTTATTGAAAAAGATACTAATTGTCACACTCTCGAAGAGTAAGTGGCTCTTTCTGATCTACACTCATATCCTCCCATTTCAAATTCTCGACAAATCAACGGACGCTGCTTATAAATACTACACGTCATACTGTTTCTATCCAAGGCCGAACACCACCCATCTTTCAGACGATTCATCGTCCTACCGCCCCACTCATCTTCGACAACATATTTGCTAGGAACCCCTGTCTCAGTTAACAGTATTACCTCTAGGCGACAGCAGCAGGCGCTGCAATTTAAACAGCTAACATTTTCCTCAGACAGCGTTTTCGCTTGAATTTTCATAACGTGGCTAACTAATTTTGCTAACAGGCTGATATTTTCATTGTAAGCAACCCGAACAAATTTAGAGTGGGAGCCCGGTGATTAAGCAGCGGCCATGGCCTAACGTCTATGTCGAATCAAAAATCATAACGCGGCCTCTGCAAGGCCTCCTTTTTCCTGCAGCCACGCTTTGCGATCGGGCGCGCGTTTTTTAGCGAGTAACATATCCATCATTTCGTTAGTGCCGTCTCCAGCATCCAGCACCAACCGCACAAGACGTCGGGTGTCAGGGTCCATCGTCGTTTCACGCAGTTGCAACGGATTCATTTCGCCAAGACCTTTGAAGCGCTGCACATTAACCTTACCTTTTTTCTTTTCTGCCTCAATACGATCCAAAATGCTCTGCTTTTCCGCTTCATCAAGGGCATAGAACACTTCCTTCCCAACATCAACGCGAAACAGCGGCGGCATGGCCACATAAACGTGTCCAGCCGCCACTAGGGGCCGAAAATGGCGGACAAACAGCGCACAGATTAGTGTAGCAATGTGCAGGCCGTCCGAGTCTGCATCTGCCAGGATGCAAATTTTATGATAGCGCAGGCCTGAGAGGTCATCGCTAGCGGGATCGACGCCAAGGGCGATTGAAATATTATGCACTTCTTGAGAGGCAAGTATCTCTTGTGAGTCGACCTCCCAGGTATTCAAGATCTTCCCGCGCAGGGGTAAAATGGCCTGAAATTCTCTGCTGCGCGCCTGCTTAGCAGAGCCGCCGGCAGAATCTCCCTCCACTAAAAAGAGTTCACTGCGAGACGGATCTCCCCCGGAACAATCGGCCAACTTGCCAGGCAGTGCAGGACCAGCCGTTACTTTTTTTCGCGTTACCTGCTTAGCCAGACGCAGGCGGCCCTGGGCATTGCTGATGCATAACTCCGCCAGCTTTTCGGCTTCTTCTGTGTGTTGATTGAGCCAAAGGCTAAAGGCATCTTTGACGACACCGGAGACAAACGCCGCAGCCTCGCGGGAGGACAGACGCTCTTTCGTTTGACCCGAGAACTGCGGGTCACTTAATTTTGAAGAAAGCACATAGCAGCAGCGCTCCCAAATGTCGTCAGGCGCGAGCTTAACGCCTCGCGGCATCAAGCTGCGCAGTTCACAAAACTCGCGCATCGCATCCAGCAGTCCGGTGCGCATGCCGTTGACGTGGGTTCCCCCCTGAATCGTGGGAATAAGATTGACATAGGACTCCGCTGTAATGTCGCCGCCTTCTGGCAGCCACTGCACGGCCCAGTCAACGCCTTCATTACTGCCACTGAAGCTACCCACGAACGGCTCTTCAGGAATAACCGGGAAGTCAATGGTGGCGTCTGCCAGATAGTCTTTGAGCCCATCTTCAAAATACCACTCTTCCGCCTCACCTTTTTTTTCGTCCTTAAACTTTACTCGCAGGCCAGGACAAAGCACCGCCTTAGCGCGCAATACATGCCGTAATCTAGATACCGAAAAGTTAACGGAATCGAAATACTGGGAATCGGGCATAAACGTCAGCTTGGTGCCGGTATTGCGCTTACCGCAACTGCCCACAACCGCTAGCTCCGTTTTCTTTTCTCCACCCGCGAAGGTCATGCTATAAATGTTACCGTCGCGGCGGATGACGACTTCTAACGCGCTAGACAACGCATTGACTACCGACACCCCAACGCCGTGTAACCCACCACTGAACTGGTAATTTTTGTCGGAAAACTTGCCCCCCGCGTGCAGCGTGTTGAGAATAACTTCCACACCTGGCTTACCTTCTCCGGGGTGCAGGTCAACCGGCATACCGCGACCATCGTCAGCCACCGTTACGGAACCATCCTTGTTTAGGCAAACGTCGATCTCGCTCGCGTGCCCACCCAAGGCCTCGTCAACGCTGTTATCGATGACCTCCTGTGCGAGGTGGTTCGGGCGAGTCGTATCTGTGTACATGCCAGGGCGCTTGCGCACCGGCTCCAACCCAGTAAGGACTTCAATGTCTTCGGCGGTATATTGGCTCATTGTGATAACTTATCGTGCGTTGCGGTGGAGTTCAGTCTGACCACTATTGTACAGTGAGGCTCGCGCAGTGCGAGCTATAAGTAACCCCCTGAATCCAGGTCGACGGTAAATTGCGTATCCAACACTCTGGACACGCCTGTTTCAAGACGGCCATCGATATGTAATTCCAGCCAGCGATACCCCGGCGACTGATTATCAACTTTGAAGCTTTTACTGCCCGGTGCGAATTGAACACAGGTGGACGGCGAGGCCAACAGTCGCACGCCATTGCGAAAGCGGTCGACCTCCTGATGGATATGACCCCATAGCACTGCTTTAACGCCAGGATAGCGGTCGAGGACGTCAAAGAAGGCATCGGCGTCAGCGACCATCTGCTGATCCAGCCAATCACTACCAATTTTTACCGGCTGATGATGAAGACACACGAGCGTGTGTCGCCCTGCCTCCTGAGCCGAATGCAGTGCCTGCTCCAGCACTATTAGCTCGGCCTCTCCCAACTCGCCCCCAACCTCACCGACAACCTGAGAGTTGAGCAACAAAATTTGCCAGCGCGACAACCTGATCTCTCTGCATAGACGCGCGGGGTTCGTCGCAGCGAGTTCCATCGCCACTCGATCATCATGATTGCCCGGCAACCAATAATTAACATCGGTCAACTGGTCAAAATACGCCTGTAGACGCTGATAGGCAGGGCCTGCACCGCCGTCCGACAAATCTCCAGTCCCCAGCAATAGATCAATGTTCGTGCGCTCTTGTTGAACCAGCTTGATGACGGACTGCAAGGAGTGGTCTGTATCCATGCCCAGCAAAGTGCCTCCGCGCGAGCGACAGAGGTGCGTATCAGTCAGTTGCACAAGCTGAACAACCTCACCCTGGACATCGACGGATTCAATATGGTGTTGAGGCATTCCAGCGCCGCCTTGTCAGGTGTCAGTCGCGGTCACGCCAATTACATCAAGCGCAGTGCGTCCGTTTTGCAGGCAATGCTCCAGCCAGTCCGCCAAAAAGCGGTTCTGCTGAAATTTTTCATCCTGCGCAAACATGTGGTCATTGGGATAATTATATCGAACCGCTACTCGACGATGTGACTGGAACATGCCCACTTCCAGCATGCGGGCGTCGTGATAAGCCCTCACTTCGACATTCAATAAGCCTAACCAGCGTGAGTCTGAAGATTGTTGGTGAATGTGAAAAATCGTGGTGTAACGACAACGCTCTACGACTGTCAGCCGCACTTTGGCAGAACCCACCATAAGGTCTCGCACATTACAGTTCTCATAATCAGGAAAAAGGCGCTTAAGGCGAAGATAATTGGCATCGCAAATGGCGTGCAACGCCGTCAAATCAAGTTTAAATAATTGTTTAGTGGGATTTTGCAAAACTGTGCCCGTGGGTTCTTCCCTTTTAAGTTAATGAAAACTGCGGCACGGTGAACAAACTTCACCCACCAACAGTCGCAGACCTTTACCTAAGATCGCATAAACCACAGCGAACTGCACCCTTTGCGTTCCTGTTTCAATGCATGCACAGTGCCCGAGAGACTGGTATACTATTTCGCACAAAAATAGCTAAGTCAGCCTCTGGATTGTTACATGAAAAACCTGGTTATTGCTCTTTCTTCACTGGCACTTTTTCTCTCATCTGTCGGTTTACAGGCAGACTCGCTGCGTGATATCTACGAACTAGCGTTAGAAAACGATGCACAGTTAAAGTCCGAGGAGGCGGTCTATCTGGCAAAACGAGAAACTGAAAATTTAAGCCTCTCAGCACTGCTGCCGCAAGTGGGCGCTGCTTATTCCTACCAGAACGCAAGTGGTGATGACGATGGCTTTGGCTTCGGGGGCGCAGGAGGCGTGGACGAGGTTATCGTCTATCCTGATCAGTCCAGCAGTCGCGATATCGATAGTGAGGGCTACGTGATTTCCCTGGAGCAAGCGCTGTTCGACCTGACGGCCTGGTTCAGTTTTCAATCAGGCAAGCAAGTCACCAAAGAAGCGGAGGCCACCTTTGCCGCAAATCAGCAGAACCTGATCGTCAGAGTTGTCGAGGCCTATCTTCTGGTGCTGCGGGCACAGGATAATCTGGCGGCTTCACAAGCCCAAGAACGCGCATTCGAACGCCAGTTAGAGCAGACGCAGCAGCGCTTCGAAGTCGGTCTCATTGCCATCACCGACGTGTATGAAGCGAGAGCCGCAAGAGACCTCGCTGAGGTAGAGCGCATTGTGGATGAGAACGATGTGTCTGTTGCGCTGGAGCGGCTCTCAGTTCTGACCGGCCAGCGGCAGAGTAATCTCAATGTTCTGGTGGAAGACTTTAAAATTCGTCCTCCAGATCCGCTGGACCGCGCTGCTTGGGTCGATTTTGCACTACAAAACAACTTTGAGCTGCGAGCCTCCACTTACAGAGAAGAGGCTGCGCGCCAAACAGCGAAGGCGAACAAGATGGAGCACGCCCCCAAAGTCAAAGGCGGCTATGAGTATTCAGACTTTGATATCGATGGGGACATCGATGTCGAGCCGGTTAACCCCTTAATTCCCCCGCCGAAAAGTAACGTAACAGAACACGTGTGGCAGGTAACGGTCAGTGTCCCGCTATACAGCGGCGGCGCTATAAGCGCTAATAGACGACGCGCAGCCCAAGAGTTTAGCGCGGCAAGGGAACAACGCATCAACCTATCGCGCAACACGGTCACTAGCACGAGGTCTCTGCATATGACGGTACTGAGCGATGTGTCACGTATTGCCGCTCGCAAACAGAGCATCATTTCCTCAAAGAGCTCCGTAGATGCAACAGAAGCGGGCTACGAGGTTGGAACACGCAACGTCGTGGATGTGCTCAATGCCCAGAACTCACTGTTTCGAGCAAAGCGAGATTACGCCAATAGCCGATACGATTATATTCTTAACTTGATGCGTCTGCATGAAAAAGCCGGACTGCTGAGCCCAGAGGACATTCTAAAGCTGGACTCGTTTCTCGTTCCTCCAACCGCGCCATCGGCTTCAACCGTTGTTGGGTCACCGTAAGAACCGCTTGCAAGCGCTCGTTGCGTGGAATGCTGCGGGCAGCATGAATGGCCGTATGGCTATGCACCTGCCAGCGCCTAGCAAAGCCGCTAACTTGCCATCGCTATGAAGAGTTGTCCCGTATGATTCCCGATCTACCCGCGGACATCGACCAGATCAAGGGCTTCCTTGCTGCAGATGAGGCACAGGCTCTGTTCGAACAGGCTCTTCGTGCCAGCGCATTAGGGCCGGTGCTGGAGATCGGCAGTTACTGTGGCAAGTCTACTCTCTATTTGGGATTGGCGTGTCGAGCTAACAGCAGCACGGTATTTGCGCTGGATCACCACCGCGGCTCCGAAGAACACCAGCAAGGCGAGTTTTTTCACGATCCAGATCTATACGATGCTGGCGAAGGTGTCGTCGATACCTTTCGAGAGTTTCGGCGCAACATACGCCGTGCCGGACTGGACGAAACCGTCGTCCCAATTGTCGCTGGCTCAGAGGCCGCGGCAAAACACTGGCAAACTCCGTTGGCAATGGTTTTTATCGATGGCGGTCACAGTCTGGACGCGGCGCTCACGGACTACCGCTGCTGGATGCCGCACCTAATGCGCGGCGGCGTGCTAGCAATACACGATTTATTTGACGACCCACACACAGGCGGTCAAGCGCCTTATGCGGTCTATCGCATGGCGCTGGCCTCTGGTTTGTTTGAAAGCCTAGGACAAGTCAACAGCCTAGGTTTGTTGCTACGACTTTAGTCTTGTGCAGACCCGACGTTAGTCGACTAGACTGCGGCGCTCCGGCACATCATTAGCGGACTGATCCAACAAACGCACACCGCAAAACAATCCAGCGGCCGGTGTGTGCTTAGTAAGAGCATCGGCCGCTAGCAGAATGGCTGCGGCCGTCCAGGTAGGCCTTTCATCCGGCCACAGCAAATCTTCAACCAGTTGATACCCGGTCCAATAAGAGCCATCACTGGCGCGCCACTGCTGCAACCAACTGTAAACCTCGACTGCGCGCGCATGATCCCCAGCGGCCAGTAAAGCCATCACCAGCTCACAGGTTTCAGCAATAGTCACCCACGGCTGCTGCTTTTCACAGCGACACCCAAGCTTGTCTTCTACAAACTCATCCCAACGCAACACAAGACGAGCGCGGGCGTCAGCGCCGGTATATACGCCACTCAGCACCGGATAAAACCAGTCCATAGAATAGCGTGACTTGGTTTCCCACGTTCGGTCAAAGCGCTCCGGCTTCTGGCGCAAAGCTTTGCCCAAACGATCGCGCGCGATCAACCAATGGCTGCGGACCTCACCGAGCGTCACGGCGATGTTGTGTGCACATTCCAGGCTTTTGTAAATCGAACTGCAACCCGTCACCAACGCATCACCCTTTGGCTTCCCGGCACCATCCACAGCCCAGTCAATTTCGCCATGCTCAGACTGCAAAGACAATACGAAACCGATCGATTTATCAACCATTGGCCACATCGCTTGCAGGAAGCCGTCATCGGCACTGATTAAGTAATGGTGCCAGACACCGGTAGCGATGTAGGCTACAAAATTCGACTCACGCCGGCTGGCATTGTCGATTTCATGGCCGCGATAAGATGCCCACCAGCTGCCATCGTCTAGCTGCATTTCGGCCAACCACTGGTAAGCATTGCGGGCCGCGTCTAGCTCCCCGCCTATAGAGAGACCCATTGCCGATTCCACATGATCCCAAGGATCGGTGTAACCGCCGTCAAACCAAGGAATCTCGCCGCTGTCGCGCTGGCAGCCAAGAATAAAGTCTACGGTCGGACGCAGGAACTCCTCAGGGAATAAGCCTGGGCTAAGATATAGACCACTCATGATTTGGCATCCTTGCGAAAATACATCACTACACTTTTACCCATTAACGGGTTCATGCACTTCTCCAGTATCCGAGTCAGCGCTGGATTCTCCATTAAGTCCCATACCAACAAGCGATGGTATTGGGTGACCAGCCAGTTTGTATCCTGATTCTTCCAAAACAGGCACTTTAGCCACCAAAAGGGCACGTGCAGCGCATGCGCCCAATGATGATGATAATGTTTAAAACCTAAATGCTCAATTTCCGCTCGCAGCTCATTACTGCGAAAAATACGCAGATGACCACCGGGCACATTATAGTAGCCCTCACTGAGCGCCCAGCAAATCTGCTCCGGCCAGCGGCGCGGGACGCTGGCGCAAAAAAGACCGCCAGGCTTGAGCACCCGCTCGATTTCAACCAATGCACGGTGATAATCTGGGATGTGCTCTAACACCTCGCTACAAATAATTTTGTCGAAGGTATTATCGGCGAAGGGCAGTTGCAGTGCACTTGCAGAGGACAGGCCAAACGACTTAGCGCCATTTTCAGGCGCATCAAAGTCGACAAACCGTTCACGGGTTATCTTCAGGTCATCCAGAGACAGATCCACACCGACAGACTGCACATCGGCCTCGAGGTAAGCGGATATAACATGACGACCTTCACCACAGCCGAGGTCTAGAACGACGTCGTTCGGCTTCAGGGGCAGGCGCGCGAAGTCAACCGTCTTCACGGGACAATACCTCATTGTAATAGTCTGTCATCTGTCTGGCGCAGACCTGCCAGCAAAAATTCTCTTCAATGCGCTGCTTGCCTCGCGCACCCAGCTCAGCGCGGGTCTGCGGGTCCTGCAGCAGGGTATCAATTGCCGCTACCAGAGCATCGACATTCTTTACTGGCACGATAACGCCGGCATCGCCTACCACTTCAGGTAACGCGCCACCATCAGTCGACACCACAGGGACACCGCATGCCATAGCCTCACCTGCGGGCAGACCGAAGCCCTCATAGACTGACGGTACTATTGCGATCGCCGCCTCGGCATAATAATGCACCATCTGCTCAGTGCTGATGCCTTTAACAAATTGCACCTTGTCCGCCAGGCCCAAACGATGCACCAGTCTTTCCGTCTGGCCACCGGGGTTAGGCTTGCTCACCAACAGCAACTCTAGATCGGGATACCGCTCAAGCAGCCGGGCGTAGGCATGCAGTAAATAACGCAGGCCCTTGAGCGGAGCATCTGCAGAGCAAGTAGCCATCAGGCGCAACGGATTACGCACCACATCCGGCAACGGTTTGAAGGTATCGATATCAATACCGTTGTAAGCCAGACTAATGCCCGCCGGCTGCAACCCAAAATCTCGGGCAATATCCTGACGCGAGCAATCCGACAC
>MDSY01049544.1_pt1 | contig 10119 bp, 9 predicted proteins | sample 811131 | NCBI WGS metagenome assembly MDSY01 (sample SAMN05326643, study PRJNA326480) | marine metagenome | isolation source: seawater | place: Atlantic Ocean: South West | collected 2010
AAATTTGGGTTATAAGAAAATCGTTTTATCTGATGACAAGAAATTGTTTAATAAGGGTCTAAAGAATATTAAATCAGTACCTTTGTTAAGAAAAAGATTAAAGGACTTAATTTATCAAAACCTAGGAACAGATTTAAGAATAAATGATCCGAAAATTCCAAAAAATTGGTCTTCCAGATACAATCCTAAAAAAAAGTTTTTTCATGATAATGAGTATAAAATTTATATAAATAGATTGAATATATTAAATAAATTAAAAAAAAATAATTTTTAAAGAATGAAAAGTATTAAAAATGTTTATATAGTTCATGCAGTTGACACAGAGGGCCCACTTTATGAAAGTCCTAAAGCTACTTTTGAACGAGCACGTGAATTGTTGAATATAAATACAAAAGATTATTCATTAGCTAATTTAAAAAAATTAAAAAACGGAATTGGTTACACTGGCAAATTAAAGAAAAAAATCCAAAAAATTTTTAATTCTCATCTTATTGAATATAATACAAATTGGAGCAAAATTAATAAAATGCTTAAAAGAATTTCCTCAAAACCATTTAGAAATTCCATAAAAGATGATTCAAAAAATCAATACGTTTTAACCTGGCATTGTGTAGACCATGTTAATTATAAATTTAATCCTCGAAAAAGAGACATTGGTTATGGAAAAATATTTAAATTTTATAAAAACTTTATAAATAAGAATAAAATTAAAGATAAAATTGCTTTTCATTATCATCCCATGTCTACTTATAAAGAGGCTAATAGAAACGCAACTTTATGGCACAGATCAGAAAATTTATATCAAATATTATCTAGAAGAATAATTGATTATCAATGGTTTCCTGTTGCAAATAGAGCAGGTTTTCATGTTGAAAGACCAGATAGTCATTTATTTTTAGAGCAGTATATTCCTTTTGATTTATCCAATACTAATAAAAAAGAAAAAAAAATTAACAGCACTGAGGCTAAATCAGCGTCAGGATGGGATTGGAGAAGAGCACCGAGTGATTGGGAAATATACAATCCAAGTCATGATGACTATCAGATAAAAGGAAATTGTAGACGTTATATTGGAAGAGTTTTGTCAATTAATAACCGAACAGAATCTATTGACCAAAAAGAAGTAGATAAAGCCTTCAAAAGAGCACAAAATGGGAAAAATACAATGTTGGCTGTCACAAGCCATGATTTTAGAAATATAGAGACAGAAATTTTAGAATTCCATTCTTATATAAAAAATTCAAAGAAAAAATATCCAAAAGTAAAATTTTTCTTTTTAGATACTGTATCTGCATTTCAAAAAACATTAAATATAGAGAACAATAAGGATAAACTTAAATTAAAAATCACTAAAACTGGAAAACATAGCTTTAGAATTAAAGCAATAAAAGGAAAAGTTTTTGGCCCACAACCTTTTTTAGCAATAAAATTTAAAAACAATGAATATTTTCATGATAATTTAGATTTTAGTCTAAAAAAAAATGAATGGTTTTATACTTTAGGTCCAGACACTGTTAAACCAAAAGATGTAAAAATAATTGCAGTAGGAGCTGCAGATAAAAATGGAAATTATCATACAACACAAATAAAAATTTAATGAGAGAAAAATTTATAATAGTTATGTATCACCATATTAGAAAAAAAAATGAGAATTTTTTTCCTAAATTAAATTCACTTGACTTCAATCTATTTAAAAAACAATTGAATTTTTTAGAAAAAAAATATCATATAATGAATAATCAAGATTTGTTTGATTATTTTACAAAAAAAAAAAAGTTTGATAAAAAATCTTGCTTATTAACTTTTGATGATGGATACCTAAATCATTATACAAATGTTTACCCAGAATTAAAAAAAAGAAAATTACAAGGATTTTTTTTTCCACCTTCAAAAGCAATTTTAAAAAGAAAGTTAATGGATAGTAATAAAGCACATTTATTATTGGCATCAAACGTTTCTATAAAAAAACTAAACGAAGAGCTTGAAAAAATATTTTATAAATTTAAATTAGAAAATCAGATTAAGAAAAAGTTTTCTGAACTAGTTATAAAATATAAACATGCATTTGGATTCGATAATGCTGAAACAATTTTTTTTAAAAGAATGACACAACATGTAATTCCAGATAATTATAGGGAGAAAACTTTTAAAATTTTATTTAAAAAGTTTATTGGTATAAAAGAAAGGTTATTGGCAAATAAGTTGTACATAAATACAACACAAGCAAAAAAAATGGTTAAAGGCGGCATGTTTTTCGGTAATCACTGTGACGATCACTTGTGGCTTGAAAACCAATCTGAAAAAAAACAGACCCAAGAGATACTTGGGGGGTTAAAGTTTCTTAAATCAATTGGAATGAATACAGATAAATGGATTATGTGCTACCCTTATGGATCGTATAACAAGACTACAATTAAAATTCTTAAAAAAAATAATTGTTTTATGGGATTAACCTCAAAAAATAAGGTATTTGAAAAAAATATTGATTCAAAATTTGAAATACCACGAATTGATTGTAATAATGTTTTTGAATATTAAATTATAAAAAAAATGAAAATTCTTATTACTGGTGGGTTTGGTTATGTAGGCACTAAACTTGCAACATTTTTAGCTAAAAAAGGGCATCAAATATTTATAATTGATAATCTTTTACAAAAAAATTTGAATAAAAAAATTTTATCAAAAAAAATAAAATTTTTTAGGATAGATATAAACAATCATCAAAAAGTTTCTAAAAATTTGAAAGATAATGACTATGATATTGTAATACATTTGGCAGCTATTGTTGGAGATCCAGCTAGCAAGCTATTTCCTGATCTAACCATCAAAACAAACTTAGTTTCCTCAAAACACTTATTCAATCTTTGTAAGAAAAATAAAATTAAAAAATTTTTTTTCTTTTCAACATGTAGTAATTACGGTCTATCTGATGGAAAATCTTTATTAAATGAAATGTCTCCCCTTAAACCTCTATCAATTTATGCAAAAACAAAAGTCGATTTTGAAAAATTTTTACTAAAAGATAAAAACAAAATATCCAAAATAATTTTAAGGATATCTACATTATATGGCTGCTCATACAGAATGAGATATGATCTTACAATCAACGAATTCACAAAATATCTCTCTTTAAAAAAAAAATTAAGTGTTTTTGATGCAGATACTTGGAGACCTTATATTCATCTAGAAGATCTATCAAATATTGTTAATTTTCTATTAAACTACAAAATAAAAAATAATGTTGAGGTTTATAACACTGGAATTATAGGGGCAAATTACACTAAAAGAGACATTTGTGATGAAATTATAAAACAAATACCAAATAAATCAAAATATCTTTCCTATAGTGAAAAACCTTCAGCAGATAAAAGAAATTATAAAGTAGATTTTTCTAAGATAACCAAACTTAAAATAAAAAATAAATATAATTTAAAAAGAGGCATTAAAGAAATAATTCATGATTTAAAAATAAATAAATATCATCGTAAATTTATTAAAAAATTCTCAAATATCTAAGTGAAAAATTTATCAAAAAAAATAGTCAATCAATTAAAATTATTTTTAAAAAAAAGCAATTATAATCTTCATGAACCTGAGCTCAATTTTAGGGATCTGCATCACCTAAATCAATGTTTCAAATCAGGCATGATCTCTACCGCAGGAAAATATGTTACAAAATTTGAAAATGAGATAAAAAAAACTACTAAATCAAAATATGTAGTCTCTGTTACTAGTGGTACTGTTGGTTTATTTATATCTTTGAAAGTTCTTAATATTAAAAAAAACGATGAGGTTATTGTTCCAGCAATTACCTTCGTTGCAACAGCAAATGCGGTAGCACAATGTGATGCTATCCCTCATTTTGCTGATATAGAAAACACTACTTTTGGAATTGATGCAACTAAGCTGGATAAATATCTTTCAAAAGCAACTTATATAAAAAAAAATATTTGTTATAATAGAAAAACTAAAAAGATAATTAGAGCTATTATTCCAGTCCATATTTTTGGACATCCTTGCAAAATTGATCAAATAATTAAAGTAGCTAAAAAATATAAATTAGCTGTAATAGAAGATGCTGCTGAGGCTATAGGAAGTTTTTATAAAAAAAGACACGTAGGAAATTTTGGAGCAATTGGTGTTTTAAGTTTTAATGGAAATAAAATAATTACTTGTGGTGGTGGAGGTGCGGTCATAACAAACAATAAAATTTTATACAAAAAAATAAAACATATTTGCTCAACAGCTAAAGTTAATCATCCATATAGATATATACATGATGAAATTGCCTACAACTTTAGATTACCAGCTATAAATGCTGCATTAGGATATGCGCAAATTTTAAGATTAAAAAAATTAATAACAAAGAAAACTAAACTTTATAAAATTTATAAAAAAATTTTTTCAAATATAAATGATGTTGATATTGTTAATTCTCCAAAAAATTGTTCTAGTAATTTTTGGCTTCAAACAATTAGGCTTTCAAATGATGCAAAAAAATTTAAAACTAAAATCATAAAAGAGTGTCAACTAGCAGGATTAAAGGTGAGACCTCTTTGGGATATACTTCCAAAATTAAGAATGTATAAAAATTGCCCCAGCATGAATCTGGATAATTCCAAAAAAGCATATGACACAGTTATTAATATTCCTAGTAGTAGTTCGATTATAAAATGAAAGAAAAAATTAAATTAATTTTGTTTGGTGCTGGGGGACATGCTCTTTCTGTAATAGATGTAATAGAGTCCACAAATAAGTTTAAGATTTTATTTTGTCTAGATAATTATGAAGGAACAATTGGTAAATATAAAGTTTATAAACAAAGAAAAAATTTAAGTTATTATAAAAAATTTACGAATAAAGTTTTTATTTCAATAGGCCAAATTAAAACAGCTAAAATTAGGATGTTATTATATAAAAGATTAATAAAAAATAAGTTTATACTACCAAATATTATATCTCCAACAGCGTACGTTTCAAAGAACTCTGAAATAAAGAATGGAACTATTGTTATGCATCATGTGTTGATTAACTCATTATGTGAAATTGGGGAGAATTGTATAATAAATTCAAAATCATTAATCGAACATGGTGTAAAAATTGAAAATAACTGTCATATTGCCACTGGAGGAATTATTAATGGTGATTGTTATATTAAAAAAGAAACATTCATAGGAAGCAATTCCACAATAATTCAAGGAAAAATTGTTGGATCCAATTCAATAATTGGGTCTGGAAAAACGTTAAAAAAAAATCTTCCAAGTAACTCTACTTATAAATAAATGAAAAACCCAATAATTATAGCTGAAATTGGAGTAAATCATTGTGGCCGATATAATTTAGCTAAGAAAATGATCGATTCAGCAAAAAAATTTGGAGCTGATTATGTGAAGTTTCAAACTTTTAATCCAGATTTACTTTCAACTAAAAATGCTGAATTAGCCAATTATCAAAGAAAAAATACAAAATTTAAAAGTCAACATAAAATGCTAAAACAGCTAACATTAAGTAAAAATGAAATTAAAAAACTTTTTAAATATTGTAAAAAAAAAAAAATAGGTTTTTTATCAACTGCATTTGATTTAGAAAGTGCAAAATTTCTTTTACAATTTAAAATGGATTATGCAAAAATACCTTCGGGAGAAATTACCAACTACCCATTGATTAATTTTTTATCAAGAAATTATAAGAAAATAATTATTTCTACAGGGATGTCTAGTTTAAAAGAAATTTCTTGGGCACTTAAAATTGTTAAAAAAAATAAAATTAAAAAAGAAAATTTAATTTTGCTTCATTGCACTTCTGAATATCCAGCTCCAATAGATGAATTAAATTTATTAGCTATAAAACTGCTAGAAAAAAAATATAAATTAGATATAGGATATTCTGATCATTCAACAAGCATGATGATACCAATAATTGCTACAAGTCTAGGAGCAAAACTAATAGAAAAACATTTTACGTTGAATAAAAAATTTAAGGGACCAGATCACAAGTCCTCTATTAATGAAGAGGAATTCGCTAGATTAATTAGTGACATAAAACTTACAAAATCAGCTCTAGGTGATCATAAAAAAAAATGCACTAAATCTGAACTTAAAAATAAAAAAATTGTTCGTAAATCAATATATGCATTCAAAAATATAAAAAAAAATGAAAAATTTAGTGAAAAAAATTTAATTACTATGAGACCAGACATAGGGATTAGTGCAATTCACTGGCAAGAAATAATTGGTAAAAAAGCAAATAAAAATTTCAAAAAATTAGATTTAATTAAAATTTAGATTAAGAATGATTAACATTGGTATTTTCACATCATCTCGTTCAGACTTTGGTATACTAAAAAAAATAGCTATTAAAATTGAAAAAAATAAGAAGTATAGACTTAAGATTATTGCCACTGGGTCACATCTTTCAAAATATTTTGGTCACACAATTAATGAAATAAAAAAAAATAGATTTTCTAACATTATATGCTTAAAAAATTTAATATTAAAAAATGGTGAAATAGATATTTTGGAATCAAACAAAAAACTTATCAAAGGTATATATGACCATCTTGAAAATATTAATATAGATTACATGATAATGCTTGGTGATAGATATGAGTTACTACCAATTAGTACATATTGTTTCTTAAAAAAAATTAAAATCATACATATACATGGTGGTGAAGTTACACTAGGGGCTATTGACAATAAAATAAGAAATATGGTTTCAATGCTTTCAGATTATCATTTTGTTGCTACAAAAAAATCTAAAATTAAACTGGAAAAATTCGATATCGATAAAAAAACAATATTCTGTATAGGTGCTCCTGGTATTGAAGGTATAAATAAAAACTTATACGAAAAAAATTTTTTAGAAAAAAAATTTAATTTTAGATTTTCAAAAAAAAATATAATGATATCGATTCACCCCGAAACTCTTTCAAAAAAATCAATAGAATATCTTGAAGTTTTGTTAGACAGCTTGAAAGAGTTTCCTTTAGTAAAATTTATTTTTACTTCACCTGCAGCTGATCACGAAGGTTATCTAATGAAAAAAAGAATAATTAAATTTGTAAAAAGAAATAAAAATTGTTTATTTTTTGACTCCTTAGGACACAAAGATTATTTATCGTTTGTAAATATATGTAATTTAGTTGTAGGCAACTCATCATCAGGTATTATTGAAATACCTTCCTTGAACAAGATAAGCATAAACTTAGGAAAGAGGCAATTGGGTAGAGAAAGATCGGACTCTGTAAAAAATGTTGATTTCAAAAAAACTTTAATTGTTAAAGAAATAAAAAAATATCTTAATAAAAAAAATACTGTAAAATTTAAAAACCCATATGAATTATTTAACAAACCTAGCGCCAAGTTCTTAGAAATTATTCAAAAATGTTTATAGAAAAGAGACTATTAAAAAAAATTACTATTAGTCAAAAATTATCAATCAAAAAAACTCTTAAGATTATTGACAAATCATCTTTACAAATAGCCCTGGTGGTAAATCAAAAAAATCAATTAATTGGAACCGTGACCGATGGTGATATTAGAAGAGCTTTAATTAAAGGTAAAAAATTAAATTCAACAATAAAAGATGTAATAAATTATAAACCAATGTATTTAAACGAATATACAAGCCTTCAAGAGTGTATTGATTATACAAATAGAGAGGACATAAATCATTTGCCACTAGTAGATAAAGATAAAATTTTAAAAAAAATCTTCATTTTAAAAAATACATATAAGAAAGTAAAAAAAATTAAAAATACATTTGTAATAATGGCTGGCGGAAAAGGTACTAGACTAGGAAATTTAACAAAAAAAACTCCCAAACCACTTCTAAAAATTGGAGAGAAGACATTAATTGAAGAAATAATAGATAATGCAAAAAAAGCAGGAATAAAGAACTTCATAATTACTACATTTTATTTGAAGAAAAAAATACTAAATTTCTTTAAAAAAAAAAATTATCCTAAAAATTTTAAATTTATAAATGAAGATAAACCGAGTGGAACAGCTGGAAGTTTAAAAAAAATTAATCAAAAAATTTATAGTGTGGAATTTCCAATAATAGTGTCTAATTGTGATACTATCACAGATATAGACTATAAAGAATTAATTAGGTTCCATAAAAAAAATAGAGCTGATTTAACATTGTGTTCTAAAAAACTTTTGGAGGAAGTTCCTTACGGTATTATCGAGTCAAAAAAAAATATTTTTACTGGTATAAAAGAAAAGCCAATAAATAATCTTAATATAAATGCAGGTATTTATGTAATTAGTAAAAAATGCTTAGATTTGCTAAATGATGAAAAAATTTTAGATATGAATATATTAATAGAAAATTTAAAAAAAAAAAATTACAAGATAATAGTTTTTCCTATTATAAATTACTGGGAAGATTTTGGAAGTAATATTAATTATTTAAAAAAATTTAATAAATGAACCAATTCTCAAAAATTATTTGTGAAACAGCATGTTCCCATCAAGGTTCAGTAAATAGATTAAAAAATTATATAAATTTTGCAGGAATAAATAAGGTAGACTTTATACAATTTCAAATTTGGAAAAAAGAAAATATTTCCACAAAAGATAATCCAAATTTTAGCACACTTACAAAACTTGAAATTTTTTATAAGGACTGGAAAAAAATAATAAATTATACAAAAAAAAAATACCCCGATCTAAGTATTATTGCTTGTGTTTACGATGATGAAACTTTGAATTTTTGTGCTAAACAAAAAATTAAACATTTTAAGCTACACGCATCAGACATAAATAATTATGACCTTTTAGAGTCTTTAAGAAAACTAAAAGCTAAAGTAAATTTAAGTGTGGGTAGTTCATCAATGAATGAAATTAAAAATGCAATAAAGATAATACCTAAAAAAAATTTATGCTTAATGTATGGTATGCAATTATTCCCAACAGATCACAATATAATTAACTTACAAAACTTAAATAAATTACAAAAAAAATTTAGAGTTAAAATAGGCTATCAAGATCATACAGACCCTAAAAAATTATTATCTTATATTTTGCCTTTATTTTCTTTGGGTCTGGGTGTTCAATATATTGAAAAACATATAACTGATTTAAGATCAAAAAAAAGAGCAGATTCTGAGGCCGCTTTTACAATTAAAGAATATAGTAAATTTATATATTTATACAAAGCAGTTAAGCAAAGTGTATTTTCAGAAAAAATAAAACATGATGAAGCATTAGCTAAATACAAAAATTATTATAAAAAAATTGTAATAGCTAAAAAAAAAATTCTTCCTAAACAAAAATTTAGCAAACTTAATTTGTCTTTAAAGTGGTCAAAAATTAAAAAGGATTGTTATTTTGACATTAAAAAGCTATTAGGAAAAAAATCTAAAAAAAATTTTAAAATTAATGAACCAATCATTCTTTAGTGATGGAGTATAAAATTCTAATTACTGCAAGATTAAAGTCTAAAAGATTAAAAAATAAGATAATAAGAAAAATTAATAAAAATCAAACTATCATTGAATATATAATTAAAAAATTAAAAAAAAATTTTAAACATAAAAATATAATATTAATTACATCAAAAAATAAACAAGATGATAAATTATGTAAGATTTGCAAACAGCAAAATATTAAATTCTTTAGAGGCTCAGCTATAGATGTTTTAAAAAGAATAAATGACACATGTCAGAAGTTTAAATTTAAAAATATTATAACTATAACGGCTGACAATCCGTTAATAGATATAAAAAATTTAAAAATGCTTTTTAACAATCATTGTAAAAATAATAACGATTTTTCTGAAAGCATAGGTATGCCCGTAGGAACTTATGGGTATTGCCTAAAAGTTTCAGCAGTAAACAAGATACTTAAAACAAAAAAAATTAAAGATACAGAAATTTGGGGTGATTTTTTTAGAAAAAATAAAAATTTTAATTGTAAAAAATATTTCTTTAAAAACTATAGTGACATTAAAGATTTAAGATTAACAGTAGACTATAAAAAAGATTTACTGCTAATTAGAAAAATTTTAAAAATTTCAAAAAATAATTATCCAACAATAGATAATATTTATAAAATTTGGATAAAAAATAATGCAATTTTTGAAATAAATAAAAACTTATACCAGAAGAAA
>MDSY01127431.1_pt1 | contig 10117 bp, 8 predicted proteins | sample 811131 | NCBI WGS metagenome assembly MDSY01 (sample SAMN05326643, study PRJNA326480) | marine metagenome | isolation source: seawater | place: Atlantic Ocean: South West | collected 2010
AAAAAACTTATATCATTTTTTTTTGCCCTATCTAATGGCTTTACACCGTTGATTATAAAATTATTAAAGATCTTATTATTAGGAAATAATTTATTTAAATATATATTTTTTTTTTTAAAAAAAAAAATTGAACTCATTTAAAATTTAATCAAGTTTTAACGTCTTAATCTTTGCATTAAGTCTGCTAGTGATATCTTTGGTGATATCTAATTTTTCATCTGCAAGAATTAATACTTTTTTATCAATTACCATTTTGACCTGTTTTTCAACCATATATTCTTTTACAACAGGATTTAAATTTTTCAATAATTGAGATCTGGCTTTTGATCTTTTATCGGAGACTGATTTTACTAATTTACTTCTTTTTTTTTGCAAATCAGACACTTTTTTTCTTAATTCTGATACTTTTTTTTTATATTCATCTTTGGCAAGAATTTTTTTTTGTTGAATAATTTTTTTTTCTTCCTCACGTATAATTTTTTCTTGCTTAGTCAGATCATTAATACCGTTGTCTAACTCTTTTTTTAATTGAGTTTGAGCTTTTTTACCTGCTTCACTTTGATTTAAAACATATTTGAAGTCTAAATAGCGTGGGAGGTCGGCCATTAATAAATTTGGTATAAAAAAAATTAAAATTAATGAAAGAAAAATTTTCTTATAGTTTTTCATTATTAGAATGTTGTTCCTAAATTAAATGTGAAGCTCTCCGTTACATCAGTATCTGCTTTTTTAAGATTTGTCGATAATATAAAGCTCATTGGGCCTATAGGAGAATTCCACCCTACAGATACGCCCGCTGACGATCGAAGTGTATTAGTTTCATCAATGGTATTATCATAATCTACGCCCCAAACATTAGCTATATCTATAAACGTTCCTACTTCAGCTCTTGAGCTATCTGGAAGAAAGTTTGGAAAATTAGCTTCAAAATTTATTGCAGCAGCGTAGTTTCCACCTACGTGATCTGTTCCATCGATTGGACCTACTTTTCCTTTTTCAAAACCCCTTAATCTTTTAGAGTTTAGAAAACGTCTCTCGTTAAGTCTAACGTCTTCATCGGCAATTCCATTTATTGCTGACAGAAAAAATTTACTTGCTGTAACAACATCTTCAGTTAAAAGTTTATAATTACTTAAACTTACTGTATTTGTGATAGCTTTTTTATCTGCAAAAATTGGTAGCCTCTGGTTAAAAGATGAAATATAACCGCTTGTTGGCATAAAAGCTCTATCTCTTTTATCCCTTGTAAAACCATAAGATGCAGCAATTTCAGTAAATTCGCCTGCTTGTTTTTTTAATGTATCTGAAGCACCGCTTTGAGCTCTTAAATCATCGTAACTAGCAGAAAGACCTAGGTTTAAATAAACATCTTTAAATTGTTCAAAAGCAGTATTAACACCAGAACTTACAATTGAATTTTCATAACCTTGATTTGGTTTGTCATTAGTCACGCTACTAACATAATAACTTATACTATTTCCAGTAAAATTATAATCGTTATCTGTGTAGCTAAATTTTCCACTTAAAGACTCAGAGTTCACATCTATAGAGAAGTCAACTTTGTTACCTGTTCCAAGCCAATTATTTTCTGTTACTACAAACGCAAATGAGCCTCCAGAGGTTCCAATTCCAGCACCAGCGCTAATTTCTCCTGTAGGTTTTTCTTCAACATTAATCGTTATTTTTTTTTGATTTTGAACTTTCGAGTCAGCAACTTTTAAAGTTACATCACTGAATATACCTAAAGATTTTAATTTTGAGATAGATTTATTGAGAGCTAATTCTGAAAATGGGTCACCTTCATCTAATAAAAGCTTACCTCTAATCACTGCCTCATTGGTTACATTGTTTCCTGTAATATCTATTCTTTCTACTAAAATTTTATCAGTTTCAAATATATTAAATTTAATTTCTATTCCATCGTTCTCTACAATTGTTTCAACGTTATGCTCAACAAATTGAATGTTTTTTGCTTCGATCAGTAAATCAATTCGATCTAATAATTTTTTTATTGAAAATGGGGAGTAATAATTACCAATGTATTTGTTATAATCTTTTTGCAATGTCTCAAATATTTTTTTATCAAAAACAGGATCAACATTTGTAGATATTTTTTTTATGATATATCTTGTTCCTGCATCAATGGTAAATGTAATATCAATGTCATTATTTTTATTTATATTTGCTGATTTGGAATTAATATTAACATCATAATATCCTATAGATTTGTAATAGTTCTTTAGCAATCTTTCATCCAATAAAACTAATCTCTCACTAAATTTAGTATTTCTTGATATGACTTTCCAGAATTTATGTTCTTCGCTTGCTATTATATCGCGTAATCTTTTATCACTAACTTTTTTATCTCCTGCAAAGTTTATTGAAGAGATTCTAGTTTCTTGCCCAATATCTATGTCTATAATTAAATCAATTACATCTTCAAATTTTTTAACTTTTGCCTGAATTTTAGCAGAATTAAATCCTACAGAAGAGTAATAATTTTTAATTAATTCAATATCGTTAGAAAGATTAGATTTTATAAAAGATTCTTTTTCTTTTAGAGAAATAACTTTTTTAATCTGATCGCCTCTTTTTTTACTTTTTTCACCAAGAATAATTATCTGATTAATCGTGAGAAATTCTTTTAAATTTATTATCAAGATATTATTAGATAATTTTAAGTCAACATTTTCAAAAAAATTTGTTTTATAAAGACTATTTAAAATGTCATTAAGTTTTTTTTCATTGTAATCTTCGTTAATTTTAATATCTCCATAAATCTTAATAGTTTCGTCGCTTACCTTTTTATTTCCTACAATCTGAATATCCTTGACTATCTCTGCTTTAGCAAAAGTAGTAAAAAGGATAAAAAACAAAATAGTATTTAAAAATTTTAACATAAATTGTTATTAATTTTTTCTAGTGTTAGACGTCTTGCCCATTCATCAATTTCTTTTATTTGATTAATATTTTTAGGATTTCTTATAGCATATTTTTTGTAATTTCTATTGTTCAGAATGGTCATTATAATTTTATTAATACTTAAAAAATCTATCTTTTTAGCAAGAAATTGCTCAACTAATATTTCATTAGATGCATTGATAATTATAGAGGTAGAGGGATGCTCATTTAATCTATCTTTTAACTTAATTATGGGAAAAGTTGTTTTATTTATATTTTCAAATGTAAGATTTTCTATGGGTTTCATATTAGGTTTTTTTTTTAATTTATAAAAATCTTTAATATCTAAATTTTTTTCAAATATTGCATTAGCTAAAGGTATAATCATTGTGGTTTCATGGTAAATAAAATTTGTAAGGCCATTTTTTAATTTTATAATGGCATGCACTAAAGAATCGGGATGAATTAAAATATCTAGCTTATTATTAGGAATATTAAAAAGTTTTTGGGCTTCAATAAGTTCTAATATCTTATTCATTAAGGTTGAGGAATCAACAGATATCTTTTTTCCCATTTTCCATTTTGGATGCTTAAGGGCATCTTTTGGCTTAATTTTTTTTAGTTGATTAATAGTATAGTTCAAAAATGGACCACCTGACGCTGTTATATAAATTTTTTTAATGTCTTTGAGTTTGTGATGCTCAAGCAGTTTTGCTATTGAAAAATGCTCAGAGTCAATGGGAACTATTTTAGTCTTATTTTTAATGGCAGCTCTTTTAATCAAATCCCAACCGCAAATGATTGATTCCTTGTTAGCAATTAAAATTTTTTTACAAAATCGTATAGCGGAAATAGTTGGACTTAAACCAGCTAGTCCAGGTATCGCTGCAATAACAATATTATTTTTTTTATAATCTCTTATTTTCTCAAAATTATTTAAAATTATAATTTTTTTTTTTTTAAATTTCTGTTTAATTTTTTTATAGACGAAACGATCTGTAATAATAAAATAGTTAGGGTTATATTTTTTAATTTGTTTGATAATTGAATTATAATTTTTGTTAGCGGATAATAAATATACATTAAAAAAATTTTTTTTTTTATCTATTATTTCAAAAACTGATTTACCTATTGAACCTGTTGAACCTAATATTGAGATATTTTTTTTCATTTAATAGAATAATTTTAATACTAAAAAACCTATTGGTATTCCAAAAAATATACCATCCAACCTATCTAAAACTCCTCCATGTCCTGGAAAAATATTTCCAGTATCTTTAACCTTAGCTCTTCTTTTAAGAAAAGAAAAAAATAAATCTCCAATTTGACATGATATTGAAGTAATGATTGCTACTAAAAATATTTCGAAATTTATATTATTAGTAAAATAAAAAATTGATAAAGAGAAAAATAAACAGGTAAAAATTAATGATCCAATCGCACCTGAAATAGTTTTTTTTGGACTAATTTTTGTCAACTTAGGCCCTTTAAATATCTTTCCAAAAATAAATCCTCCAATATCAGAGCCCACACAACTTATTAATAAAGAAAAAATAATAATTTTTAATTGTAAAAAATGAGAAAAGATTAAGAATATTGAACAAAAAGCAAAAACATAAAATATAAAAAATAAATTCATTATAGAGAAATAAAAACTGTTGATTTTCACCTTTTTTATTAAACTATTAAATTCTATAATAGAAAAAATTCCAAGTACAATTAATGTGTAGACTAATATTTTATCAAAATTTAAAATTAAATAAAATAATAAGAAAAGAAAAAATGACGTGATAATTCTTTTTTTTAAATCAGTATTCATATCGCTCCAAAGTTTCTTTTACTTCTTTTATAACTATTAATTACTTTTATTAAATCGTTTCTATTAAAGTCAGGCCATAATTTATTTAAGAAAAATAATTCTGCGTAAGCTAATTGCCAAAGCATGAAATTACTTAGTCTTTTATGGCCACCTGTTCTTATCAGAATATCCGGATTTGGAAGATTTTTAGTGTAAAGATTTTTTTCAAAATTTTTAATACTCAATTTTTTTTTATTTTTTTTAAAAGCATTAAATATCTCATTTTTTGATCCATAATTGATAGCCAAATTAACAATAATTTTTTTGTTTTTTTTTGTTAAATTTATTGTTTTATTTATTGAAATTTTTACATCTGAATTTAGTTTTTTTAAATCACCAAAAATATTTATCTTTATTCCTTGATTTATTATATTTTTAATTTCTATAGAAAAATAATTTTTTATAAGTTTAAATAAAAAATCAATTTCTTTTTTTGGGCGCTTCCAATTTTCCGAGGAAAACACATAAAATGTTACAATGGGTATATTTAAATCTATAGAACTCTTAACTATATTTTTAACTGTTTCTACACCTTTAAGGTGTCCAAAGTTTCTACCTTTTCCTCTTTTTCTTCCCCATCTGCCATTACCATCCATGATAAAGGCTACATGGTTAAGCTTGTTCATATTTGGATGATCTCTTTTTCTTTTTCTGCTAAAATTTTCTCTAAATCTTCTATGTTTGTATCAGTTAATTTTTGAATATTTTTTTCAAAGTTTTTATTATCATCTTCAGAAATAATCTTATCCTTTAGTTTTTTTTTTAAATCTTCGTTTGCTTCTCTTCTTATATTTCTAATAGCTACCTTGTATTTTTCTCCCATATTTTTTAAAACTTTAATTAAGTCTTTTCTTCGTTCTTCGGTTAAATCAGGAATTCTCAATCTTATTATTTGACCGTCAATTTGAGGATTTATTCCTAGCTCTGATTTTTGTAATGCGCTTTCAATTAAAGTGGTATTTGTTTTATCCCAAACTTGTATAGAGATCAGTCTTGCTTCTGGTACACTTACAGTAGCTAATTGGTCGATTGGCATGAACTGACCATAAACATCAACTTTAATGGAGTCTAACATGTTTGTATTAGCTCTCCCAGTTCGAAGTGTAGTTGTTTCTTTTTTAAAAGATTGGATGCTTTTATTCATCTTAGATGAATAATTACTCTCAATAAACTCGTTACTCACCTATTAAACTCCTTCTCCAACTTTGTATTTGACAAAGTCTAGAACTTTAATTTCTTTATCTAAAGAGTTTTCTTTTAGTATATCTGAAACTTTCTTTTTTGGATCCATAATCCATAATTGATTTAATAAACAATTATCATTTAAAAATTTAGATATTTTACCTTTTGAAATTTTTTCTACTATTTCTGAGGGTTTTCCTGAATTGGCAATCTCAGCTTTAATTATTTCTAATTCTTTATCTATAATATTTTTATCAATCTCTTCTTTTTTAATCGCTAGTGGATTTGAAGCAACAATGTGCATTGCTATTTTTACGCCAATCTCATTATTTTTACCATCTTCAATTCCTTCTAATTTTACTACAGCAATTATCTTGCCTATATTTTTTTCAACAGCAGAGTGAACGTAAAAAAAATTAGATCCATTGCTATTATTAAAAAATTTTACCCTTCTAATTGTAATTTTTTCACCAATTTTAGCTATAAGATTTACAAGATTGTCTTTGACTAAATTGCCATTAGCCATCTTCGATTCATTTAACTTATCTAAATTTCCTTTTGAAGAAAAGTTTATATCTGAGAGTTCTTTACAAAAGTTTATGAAGTCTTGATTTTTTGCAACAAAATCTGTTTCCGAGTTGATTTCTATTATTGATATTTGTCCATCATTTTCTTTGACTAAAGCTAAACCTTCAGATGCTGTTCTACTCATTTTTTTTGATGCTTTTGCTATTCCTTTTTTTCTTAAGAATTCAACAGATTTTTCTATATCTCCTTTTGTTTCGTCTAAAGCAATCTTACAATCTTTAAATCCAACACCAGTCATTTCTCTGAGTTTTTTAATATTATCTAGTAAATCTTTGTTTGACATTTAGTAATTTTAAGGATTATTTTTTTTTGGCTTCAGGTTTTTTAGCTTTTTCCTCTTTTTCTTCTTCACCTTTAATAAATTTTTCCGCATCTTTAATTGTATTTTTTAATAGTTCGCAGTAAAGATTAATTGATCTTCTGGCATCATCGTTGCCGGGAATAGGAAAGTTTATACCTGTGGGATCGGAATTAGTATCTAATACTGCTATGATGGGTATGCCTAATTTTTTTGCTTCGGCGACTGCTAAAGATTCTATGTTAGTGTCAATTATAAATATTAAGTCAGGTGTTTTTTTCATTTCTGCTATACCACCGAGAGACCTGTGAAGTTTTTCTTTTTCTTTGCCAAATTTTAAAATTTCTTTTTTTGTAAATCCTTGGTTTTCTTTTGCTAACTGCTCATTTAATTTTTTAAGTCTTTTTATTGAGTTTTGAATAGTATTCCAATTAGTAAGCATACCTCCTAACCATCTATAGTTTACAAAAAATTGATCTGTTTCTAATGCAAGTTCACTTACTTGTTCTGATGCTTGTTTTTTTGTAGAAACAATAAGTAATTTTCCTCCACTTGATATTACTTTATGTACTTGGGTAAGTGCATTCTTGATAAAATCAACTGTTTGCGTCAAATCTATTATGTGTATTGAATTTTTTTCTCCAAAAATGTATTGCTTCATTTTTGGATTCCATCTTAATGTTTTGTGACCAAGATGTACGCCAGCTTCTAATAATTGTTTTATGTCAACTTTTGGTACGTTCATATTTTTCCGGTTAATCCACCACAGCAATTCCAATTTAATGGACCGGTAGGGCATTGCCCTTGTAACTGTGTGCGAAATTAGTTACTGATATATACAAACAAGCTAAAAAATCAATACTCTAAACAGTTATTTTTTCTACGTATTCCTTAGCTTTTAGAGCTTTGAAGTGACTTAAATCAAATTTTCTATTATTTTGCAGGGAGTAATAAGATTGTTTATTCTCATTTTTAATAATTAGATTTATCTCTGTTTCTCCGTTATCAGATAAAAGTTCACTGATTTCATTTAAATTATAATTACTTTTAAGCTCAATCGTAACTTTTGAATAAGGTTTATTAATTACTTCATCAAGGCTTAATATTTTTCTTACATTAATTCTTTTCTTTGTAGGATTTCCTATAATTTTATCTTTTTGTAACGTTAATACAAAGGACTCAGACTCTTTAAGTTTATCTCTATTTGAGACAAGTATTTCGGCGAATAGAAAAAGTTCAAATTCACCTTTTTTATCACTAAATTTTACTATTGCATAAGGGGTGCCTTTTGCGCTTTTCTTTTCAATAATTGACATAATAGTTCCTGCAACTAAACTTTCACTGCTTTCATCTTCATAAAATTGATTGTAGGGTGTTATTTTTAATTGATTGAATACTTCTTCATATTCATTTAGTGGATGATCAGATAAATAAAAACCTAAAGATTTAAATTCTTCTGATAGAAGTTCTTTTTGCTTCCACGATTCATGCGGCAAAAAATCAAAATCCTCTTTTTTAGTATCTTGCTCATCAAATAAATTTTTCTGGTGGCTATTTTTATCCTCATTAATGTTTTTTATTTGTTGAATTATTTTTGGAATCGACATTAAAATCTTATTTCTATCTTTATCGAATTCATCAAAAACTCCTGCTTTTACAAACCCTTCTAACTGGAGTTTATTAACATCTTTTGTGTTTACTCTATTAACAAAATCAACAAATGATTTAAATTTACCTTTTTTTTCTCTTTCATTTACAATGTTTGATACTGCTTCAAATCCAACATTTTTAATTGCTCCTAGGCCATAAAAAAGTTTACCATCAATTGCTTTAAATTCTGAGAAAGATTTATTTATTGATGGTCTAATTATTTCTATATTAAGTCTTTTTAATTCTTCAACAAATTCTCTTAATTTGGATGTATTTGTTAATTCTGTAGACATTGTTGCAGCTATGAAATCTTCTTTATGATAAGTTTTTAAATATGCTGTTTGATAAGCTATCAAAGCGTAAGCAGCAGCATGACTTTTGTTAAAACCGTATTGAGCAAATGGTTCAATTTTAGTAAATACAAAATTAGCGACATCTTTTGCAATTCCATTTTTTAAAGCTCCACTGATAAATCTCTCTTTTTGCTTATCTAGTTCAGCTTTCTTTTTCTTACCCATTGCACGTCTTAAAATATCCGCTTCTCCGGCTGTAAAACCAGCTAATGTCTGTGCAATTTGCATTACTTGCTCCTGGTAAATAATTATTCCGTAGGTTGGTTTTAGTATTTCTTTTAATGTTGGATGAATATAATCAGGTTCTTTAATTCCATTTTTGCAATCATTATAAATTGGAATATTACTCATAGGTCCTGGTCTGTATAAAGCTACAAGTGCAATAATATCGTCAAATTTATTTGGTTTCATTTGTTTAATTGAATCTCTCATCCCAGCACTTTCAAGTTGAAATAAACCTGTTGTTTCACCAGTAGACAACAGTGAATAGACTTTTTTATCATTTTGATTGATTGACCTTATATCTAATTCGATATTTTTTAGTTTTAATCTTTTTATAGTCTTGTCAATTACAGTTAAAGTTTTTAAACCTAACAAATCAAACTTCACTAAACCTGCATTTTCTGCTGAATACATATCGTATTGAGTTGAGGGTAAAATTAAATCGGAACTTTGATCTACATACAGTGGAAATTGTTCAGCTAATTTATTTCCAGCTATCACCACCCCTGCTGCATGAGTTGCCATGTTTCGATTTAAACCCTCAAGTTTCAAAGATAAATCTAAAAGTTTTTTAACTTTTTTATTGTTTCTAATTTCTTCTTTAAATCTAGGTTCTCTATCTATTGACTCTTGAAGAGAAAGTGGCCTCGACGGATCAAAAGGTACCATCTTGCAAAGTCTATCAACGTACCCATAAGATAATCCTAATACTCTTCCAACATCTCTTAGAACCATTCTAGCCTTAAGTTTTCCGAAAGTAATAATATGGGCAACTCCACCCTTATATTTATTTTTTAAGTACTCAAAAACTTGATCTCTTTTCTCCTCACAAAAATCGATATCGAAATCAGGCATAGAAATTCGATCTGGATTTAAAAATCTCTCAAAAATTAAGTCATATTCAATTGGATCAAGATCGGTAATGTCTAAACAATAGGCTACAAGAGAACCTGCGCCAGATCCTCTTCCAGGACCAACTGGAATTGAGTTTTTTTTAGCCCATTTTATATAGTCTGATACAATTAGAAAATAGCTAGCATAGTTCATAGTATTTATAATATTTAT
>MDSY01030578.1_pt1 | contig 10113 bp, 11 predicted proteins | sample 811131 | NCBI WGS metagenome assembly MDSY01 (sample SAMN05326643, study PRJNA326480) | marine metagenome | isolation source: seawater | place: Atlantic Ocean: South West | collected 2010
AAGAAAAAGAGGTAGACCAATCATTAGAAGAAAAAGAGGTAGACCAATCATTAGAAGAAAAAGAGGTAGACCAATCATTAGAAGAAAAAGAAAAATATACGAATGAAATAGAAATGCGTGAAATATATTTTAATAATAAATTTTATTTTTTAATCAAAAATAAAATTTATTTTAAGAAAAAAAATGGAGAAAAAGGTAAATTATTAGGTAATGTAATAAATGATGAAAACGGAATAATAATTGGTATAAAGAAAAAAAAAAATAAGAATTAAAGTTCTAAAAAGCGAAATACTATATTTTTAAAATTATGAATTTCTTTATTATATAAATTTTTATAATCTTTATTTTTAAAATAAAAAATAATTTTATTTTCTAAATGGTCTAAAAAAAGTTCTATTTCTTTATCTAAATTATGTGAAAAATATTGTTGAAGGTATATATCTATTATAATTAAATAAATTTTTATAAGATTAATGGATTTATCTAAATTTTTTTCTTCCAATATAAATTTATTAATTCTACAAAATAAAAAATTATCAATATCAATAGTTTGGTAAATATTATATATAGATTCAAATATAGGTACTAATATTTTAAAATTATTTTCAATATTATTAATATTATCATCTTTTAATATACTATTTATTATTATTTTGTTTAAGAAGCTGGATTTTCTTATATTGTAAAAATTATTATTTTTTGCACTATAATTTAAATTCATTTTTAAAATATTATCAATATTGGTATTCCCTATCGTTTTTTTATATGTAAAAATAATTGCATCATTTAATTTAGAAGTTGAATGTACTATATAATTTGGGGTTTGACTTGAGATAATAATAAATTCACCAAATAGGATAGCGGCTCTTTCCATAAAAAAAATAGTAATTTTTATATTATAACATGATAATAATATAGTCCACGATATATGAAATAACATATTACTAATAGATTCTATTTCACTATTAAAATTAATTTCGTTTTGAAATAAAAATTTTTTTTTTAAATAAAACATATATTTGAAAAAATTATTAATAAAAATATTATTAATTAGATTTATATTAATATCGTAAATATTTAATTTTTCATCATTTATTATATTTATTTCAGAAGACATAATATTATAAACTATTTTATTTCGTTAATAAAAAATAATATAGTACTATTAAAAATATTTTTAGATATTTAAATTTAATTATTACAATAAATTAAAAAATATATAATGTCGGATTATCTATCCTACAATATAATAATATAAAAAAAATTTTTTCTTTATTTATAGTATGATTTGTAAAAATTTTATTCTAATTTCTGTGATATTTATTCTTTTTTTGAATATCTATTCACAAAAAGAAAAATTCACATCAATATCTTCTAAAAGGACTGGGATAGTAAGTATGGTAACAAAACAACCCGATTTTCACTTTTGGATAGATTATCATTTAAATATTTTAGGAATAGATCATATATTCCTAAGAGTCGAGGATGCGCCCGAGTATAAAAATATAATTGATAAATACCCAAATAGAATAACCGCCAGTTATCACAAAAAAAAAAATATTAATACAAAAAATAATTATCATACAATAATGGATAGACAGAAAGACCATGTAAATAAAACTTGTAAAAAAGCAAAAAAATTAAATATTGATTACCTTTTTCATTGTGACTCCGATGAATTAATTCATGTTATATCACCTAAATGTAATTTAAAAGAAAATTTTAAAAAATATTTATCAAATATTGAAGATATAGATTCCTGTATTAAATGTATCCATTTTAAAAATTTTGAAGCAGTTTTCCCAAAATTAAGTGAAAAATGTTTTACAACAAATAAATTTATTGATTGTAAAAAAGGAGGTTGTTTATCATATGCAAATGGTAAATCGTGTGGTCTTGTAAAAAAAGGAGCAATTTTTAGAGGTCCTCATTATTTTAGTGGTAAAGTTTATAATATGCCAGATAATAAAATAGTAATTTTACATTATGATTCTTGTACTTTTAAACAATGGTTTACTAAATTTAATTTATTAAAATATACAGATAAGAAAAAATTAAATAAGATACCATTTCCTTTTTATAAAAAATCAATAGAACACGTTAATAAATGTAAAGATGAAGATGAACTATGTAAATCTTTTTATAAAAAAAAAAAAATAATTCCATATAAAAAATCAATAAATCTTAAATATTTTAATCCATATATGAGTAATTAATCATATGAGTATTTAATCAAAGGATACAACATATATTTGATTTTTTTTTTTTAATATTTAAGATATTTTTTTGGCATAAAGGAACTACCTGATAAACAATATATTTTTCACTATCTTTAACTCTTTCCTTCGAATATATATAAAAATCAAAGATTCTAACAATTTGTTTTAAAATAGTTATTACTTTTTTCTCATTTAGATTATCTAAATATTTTGATGATTTACATGGTAAATAATATTTTTCAAATTTTTTTTTATTTTTATTAATTTTTTCAACTGTTTTAAATTCTACTAAATTCCTTTTAGTAAAAATTTTTGTATCATTAATATTTTCTAGATTAAAACAATCTAGTAAAATAGATAAAATGTCTAAATCTGGTTTTTTACAAAATAATTGGTTAAGAGCCATTAAAAATAAATAAGATTTAAATTATAATAAATAACCATATAATAAATAACTATTGTACGAAATTATTATATTTAACTATCAAACATATTTTAATCTCATACAATTCTCTAAAGTATTCTTATTTGATATAGGTTTTTCACGTTTAAGTCTTAAATCATTATTTTTTTTCTTGATACTTTCTTTATTCATAGGTATATAATTATCTTTTTTTATTATTGAATCTTTTTTAACTTCTTCTAATGAAGCGATAATAGATACCATTGGAGGAAAAACTATTTTATAGTTTTTATAGTTATTAGTATTACATTGTCTGAACTCTTCTATTGATAGTTTACCCCCAAAACTTTTTAAAGCTAATCGAGGAGCCGCTAATTTTATTATAAGTTCCGGTATTTCAAAAATAATAGAATATAAATAATTTAATAAACTATATCTTTCCCATATATCTTTATCATTATCTTTTGAATCAAAATTATAACTTGCCGCACATTCTGGAGAACAAAAATTACCAAATACATAAAATTTTTTATCCATCAAACTATAGGGAATCGCACAAGGAATACTCTCGAAATTATAACAACACCATAGACATTTTATATTTGAACTTTTAGGCCATTCCTGTCTTTTATTATACTCATTAAAATATACCATAATGGGTGATATATTTTTTTTTTGAATATTATAATTTAATACCGATACATTAGTTGTTTCGTTATATCTTTTTATTATATTATTTGTTTCATTATATCGTTTTATATTATTTTTTCCATTTTCAGAATTTTTAATATCATTATTTACTAAATTAAAATTATCTTTTATTTTATTATTATTTGTATCTAATGTCTCATAATCTATATTATTAAAATCCGGGTCATAAGGTACAGGAACACTATCTAAAATATTAGGATTATATTTTAATATACTATCAAATGCTAAATTATCATTAATATTATTAGAATTCGTTTTTAAATGTATAATAGAATCCTTAATATCTGCAGAATCAAACAAATTAACATTATTATTTATATCTTTAACTTCTTTTGGTTTTCTTCCTCTTTTTTTAGGTATTTTATGTTCATTTATTTTATTTTTTGGTTTTCTGCCTCTTTTTTTAGGTGCATTTATATTTTTAGTATTATTTTCTATACTTTCAACCATAAAATAAAAAATTAATAAATCTTTAAATATTTAAATATTTAAATTAATTATTAAAATGATTTCTACAAGTAGGAATATACATATTACTTTCCCCTACTAATTTTTGATTTTGAGAATTTACTATTCTTTTTGAAAAAACGGCAGCAGTTCCATCTTTACATATCATACAAAGTGCTTTTAACATAGTAATATTTTCTGCATGTGGAACTAATTTACAAATATCTCCAAAAGTATTTCTATCAGAATCTCCGTTCAATCCAGTTACATAGACTATTTTATTATCATTGTCTGCCGCATTGGTACAAAAATTATATAAATCAGTAAAAAACTGGGCCTCATCTATAAAAATAATTTGAGCTTTAATATATATTTCTTGAGTCTTTATACTATTAAGACTACTAAGAGAAATACATTTAATTTGTTGTTTATCATGCGAGGATATTACAGACTCCCCATATCTATTGTCTGAAATATTATTTATTACTAATATATTTTTACTTCCCAAAGTTTTATATCTTTTAATTATTCTCATGGTTTCTGTTGATTTCCCAGAAAACATGCATCCTATAATTAAATTTATTGACCCTCCTTTTAAAGACATTTCTAAATTCATAATGTCTGTAAAAAGAATCAATTTTAAAATTTTAAGTTGAAAATAAAAAATTTTAAAATTAATTACATATGACTGAATTATAACTGCTTTAAATAGGAATGTAATAAATCTATTCATCATCGTCGGATGATTCAATAAGTTCGTCGTCATCATCATCATTTTCATTTTCATCATCCGAATCATCAATAAAGGAATAACTTTCAATAGTAGTTGGAGCATCAATCATAGTTTGACAAACAGTCCACGAACAATAAATCTTACCACTAATAATCCAAATACCAGAACATTTAATAAGAGCGGCCAATGTAGAACCTTTCACAAATAATTCTTCAAGTGGTTTATCTAATTTTTGCTTTGAAAAATCATAAATATCAAATCCAGGTTTACCATCTCTAACAGGTAGTTTTAGTTTCATAGTAGGAGGATATTTACCATCTAACTCACCCGTTTCTTTATCTTTTGATAGTTTAATATTTGTTGTAAATAGTGCAGAAACTACATCTTGATGAACTTTTTTCTTTTTTAACCAGGTCATACTATTATCAACCGCGGTATTTACAATTAATTTATCAAGTTTCTCCATATTTTCATAAAATCCTTGAATCTTAGGATTAGTTTCCATATCCCTAAAAGAAATCTCAACAGAATACTTAGGATATTCACCCTTATCATAAATACTCATATTATAAGGGAGAGTTACCTTTGGTGTTTGGATAATAATCGGATTATTATTATAATTTAGGTAAATACATTTACCACCATTCTCATTAGTTTTGGGGTCTGACAATGAAAGTTTTTTAGAGTCAACATTATGTGCTTTAATAATATATTTTGGATTCATAATTATACCTAGGCTTCGATTTATGTATTCTTCTCCAAAAAAAATCTTTAAATCAATTTTTTTTTCCTTTTAATTTTATCTATTTTAATTATATGGATTAAAAGAAACACCGCATCCACAACTACTCGCTATTTTTTTATCAGGAGTAAATGTAAATTTGTTTTCAAAAACCCCCCTTTTATAATCTTCATTAATAAAATCTATAGTAGTTCCTATTAATAACATTTCAGATAAAGGGTCTATATATAATTTTATATTTTCATTTTTAATAACATTTACATTCTTCTGAAGGAAAATAGTTTTATCATATTCATTTTGATTAAATAATTTTAGATCATAACTAAAACCATTACATCCACCACTTTTAGCAGATAAATAAAAACAATAAGCATTTTCATTATGAATAATATTCCTCATTTTATCCCAAGCATTTTTAGTTACATTTAGTGGTATAACTTTATTAATTTTTAATGTAGATAAATATCTGATCATATTAATCTTTATTATTAAATAATAATAATTTTTTAATTCATAAATTAAAAACTAAAAAATTATTATTATAATAAAAATTATTCACAATTAAATTCTTTATCAAAATTCCATACTCCATGACCGTCGGGTCCGATTAATTCCAATTGGGTTATATATCTTGTGATTTCATTCATTGCATTAACCTGCTCTTCTAGATATTCCCCCTCAATAAAATCAGTAAATTGTGGGTCATTACATTTATCACCTATTTTATGTAATTCTAGAAGATTTTTATAAACAATCTGTTCCATATCTAGAGCTTTTTTAAAAGACTCCAACACATTTTTTATTAAACTATCAGGTCCTTTATTAATATAACCCAAAGAAGCTTCCAAAACACCATTTAATTTTACTTCTCCTCCTCTTATATTTTGATATTCCATAAATTTATGCGCGTGTTTTCTTTCTTCTAAAGAAGATTTTTTAAAAAAATCGGCAATATTTTTTAAAGATACATCACTTCTATCAAAATAACTCCACATAAGATGATATTGATATGATGCCCAATATTCTACACCAATTTGTTTATTTATAATATCTTCACACTCTTTGTTCCAATTTCCATTATTACAATTTTTCATATGTAAATATAAAAAATATTTTTTAAATTGATATAAAACTTAAATTATATTTGGATTATAATCAATATTTAAACTTTCTTTCGGATTCCTTGTCATAAGAAAAAAATTTATTAAAATTGAATTAGAATAATTCATTAAAATTACAAAAATAATTTATGTCTATAATTAAAAAAAATAATATTTTAAATAATAAAGTTATTGTAAAGATGGTAATATTATAGAAGTAACAAGGAATTAAATAGGAGGAAAATATTGAATCAAACTTAATTCGATTAAAATAATTTTTGACGCGGTCCATGGTTTCCAAGGATTTTCTTTTCCAAAACTACATTTACCCCCCCAACTATTACAAATATTTATTTTTACATTTTCTTTATCTCTACATACTGAAAAAGATGTGGCATGTTTTGAGTGTGTAACTCCACCTATTTTTATTTTATTAGGATATTTTAAAGTAAAATAACCACCTAATACTGAAGGATTATCTTTTGCTAAATTTGAAAGCCAATTTGTCTCTAATCCCCATTTTCCCCGTTGAGATGATTTTATACCATATAATTCAGGAACTCTCATATTTGAAAGGGAATTCGCACGTTTATCAACACTAAAAATAACTCTTGTTCTATAACAAATACCTTTTTTTAAATTTTCTTCAGTTAGTAAATTATATTTTCTTAAAATTTCATTTAATATTTTATGTTTATCATAATCATTATTGATTTCTTTTAATAAATTTTCTTTTGGTATGTTGTAATTATCTCTAAGCCAATTACATTTTTCCACAACTTTTTTTAAAAAAGTATCTAAATTATTTTTAAAATTCAGATTAGGTTTAAATATTTTCCCATATGGGTATGAAAAATTTTGATTTAAATAATAAATATTATTTGTATTCATTATACATTTAAATAATAAAAAAGGAAATGCCCCAATATTAAATGCTAAACTAATTTGTATACTATTTTTCCCGTCATATGCGCGATGTAGTGATTTATGTTTTTTATGTTTAGAGCGATATGAATCCCAAATATCTTTAGGAGGAAGTTTACAGTATTGTTCCATTCTATTTTGACAAACTAAAAGTCCATCGCAAAATTTTTGATGGTCTTCTTTTAAAAGATTATATAAGGGTTTAACTTTAATCAGTAATAAAAATATGGAAACAAACCAACAAGAAGCCCCGTATTGACAAATAGTTGTTGTATCACACGATGATTTATCTTCTATAATTTTTTTTTTCGATTCCAATTTTGTTTCTATTTTTATTACTTTTTTAGAAATTTTTTTATTTTTATCTTCACAATTACCAGTTGTTGGATTTCGTCTAGTTCCGTTAGGACATCTTTTTTTTATTTTTTTTTCAATACTTTTTGATAAAGAACCAGTTTGTTTAATAATTTTTGTTTCTTTTTTAGTTGTTTCTGTTTTTATTTTATTACACCTTTTAGTTTTAGGATTTCTTCTAGACCCCTTCGGACATCTTTTTCTTATTTGTTCAGGCATTTACTATATATTAATATAATAAAAAAAATAGTTAAAATTATTTTTATCTTTTAACCTTTTTAGGTGTTTTTTTAACCTTTGTAGGTGTTTTTTTAACCTTTTTAGTTTTTTCCCTAAATTTAGCAATACCTATCAGACCATTATTATTTGATAAACTTATATTATTAGTATTCAAATCATCTACATATCCAATACTGTTATTATATTGAGAATTACTATATTGAGAATTACTATATTGAGTTTCATGATTACTATATTGAGTTTCATGATTACTATCTGTTTTATCGCCGGTTGGATTACCGGCGTAAAATCCATTTTCTAATATTGATTCTAGATTATCATAAGGAGTAATATGTAAATAATATTTGTCCAACCCTTCAAATTTGTTTATAAAATAATCTAAAAACTCATCCAACCCTTCTATATTTGCATTAATCATAAATCCATCATTTGTTGTTTCAATGTTTTCAATATTATTATTATCCGCAAGAAAAATATTATCATCTATTTCAATATCCTTATGAATAGAAAGAATACCCTCATAAAAATATTCATAATCCAAGTGATATTGTTTTATTTTTTGATTTTTTTCTTTAAAAATAACTACTGCTATTTTTGAATCCATACTTTGTCCTATAAAATCTGCGATTGTAAAAGATACCTTCTTAAACCAGTCATTATTTTTTCTTTCATATTGATTTATATATTCTCCCAAATTATAAAAAAATATAGGTTTTATATTATTCATACAATATTTAAATAAAATAAATTGATTCTTAAAATATATTCTATTATTATTGTAATGATTATAAAGAATAAAGTTTTCCCTTCAATAATTTTTTTATCAATATGGTCTAATTTATTTTATCAAATAGCAAAAATAAAAAATAATAAACAAGAAACAGAATTAGATAAATTAAATCAGTATTTTAGTTTTTAGGCTTGGTTTTTTTACAAAAGGAACAAATCTTACACCCATTAATTCTTCTTCTTTAATATTGGAACCATTTTTTGTATATCTATAAAGAACTTCTTTATTAGGTGTTTTTTTATTTTTTATAGGTATAACACATATCCCTCCATTTGGAGATAGTTGATTTAATAATTCATCCGGAATTTTTTTATTGGCGCCACAAGTTACTAAAATTTTATCATATGGTGCTTTCTCGAGATAACCATTATTTCCATCTCCGTGAAGAAATGTAATATTATTTTTTAATATTTTATTTTTAATTAAAAAATTATATACTTCTCTTGAACCTTCCACTAATTCTAAGATAACATCCATCGTAAATACTTCTTTGGATAATTTACTTACTAAACTGGCATGATAACCATACCCCGTTCCTACTTCAAATACTCTATCTGTTTTCTTTAAATTTAAAAATTCAATCATTTTACATACCAAACTTGGCTGAGATATTGTTTGGTCGTATCCAATAGGATGTGGTTTATCATTATATGTTTTTTCTATATAAAGAAAAGGCATAAACAATTCTCTGGGTATTGTCATAAAAGCATTAAGAGTGTCCTTTCTAATTCTTCTACGTATTACTTCGTATAATCTACATCTTTTTAAAGCTAAATTACTATGTAATAGTAAAGTATTTAAATTTCTTTTTTTAACTATTCCACTATAATCTTTAGGACCTTTATTCGTAAAATCTTCTTGTGGACCATCAAAGTAAGTAAGAGGCACGAAATTCACACCTAAATGTCGTGACCTAGTCATTTTCCCTTTTTTTTTAACATATTTATAAACGTGTTCTATTTTTTTACCCTTTTTATAATAAATTATAGGAATAACTAGAACACCTCCTTCTTTTAATTGTTCTGTTATACCGTCTGGTATTCCTGCTAAATTTCCAGCTGCAAAAATAATTCTATCATAGGGACCATTTTTTTTATAACCTAACGCACCATCCCCTCTAATTAAAGTAATATTATTTTTTAATATTTTCCTAAGTTTTAAAATATCCATAATTTTTTTGGCATCCTTTATTAGTGGTTTTAAATTTTCCATGGTTGTTATATTTTTTACCATTGTAGATATAATAGAAGTATTAAAACCAGTTCCGGTTCCTATTTCAAGAACATTATCAATCGGTCTTAGATCTAATAATTGTAACATATTACATATTAAACTTGGTTGCGTTGTTACTTGTTTATAATTTATTGGTAAAGGTATATCTTTATATACTCTAAAGTGATGTTTCTTTTCAACAAAACATTCTCTTGGTATTTTTGAAAAAGCATGTATG
>MDSY01060618.1_pt1 | contig 10111 bp, 10 predicted proteins | sample 811131 | NCBI WGS metagenome assembly MDSY01 (sample SAMN05326643, study PRJNA326480) | marine metagenome | isolation source: seawater | place: Atlantic Ocean: South West | collected 2010
CGATATCAAAAGCATAAGCGACTCTTTCAAAAAAGATTTAAATTTATTTAATGGAAAGGATTCATTTTCCAACTTTTTTCAGGCAGTCAGAAAAAAAAAATGAAAGAATGGGCTTTGGAGACTATCTCCTGTCTACAAAACTGTTAAACGATGAAAAAAAAGAATTACTAACTTTATTAGGATTCAAGATTCACGAAGAATAAATCTCTATAATAAAAAGGATGAAAGACCTAAAAGATAAAATATCTGACAAAGCATATTATGTAACTCAAGAACAAGGTACTGAACCTGCTTTTACCGGAGAATTACTAGACGTAAAAGAAGATGGTGTTTTTAAATGCGTTTGTTGTGGAAATCCTCTCTTTGTCACTAAAACTAAATTCGAGTCTGGTACGGGGTGGCCAAGTTTTTGGCAACCAATAAATGAGGCTGCAGTTAAAAATGTTGAAGATAGGAGTCATGGAATGATAAGAGTTGAGGTGCAATGTGGAAATTGTAATGCTCATTTAGGGCATGTTTTCCCAGATGGCCCTCAGCCAACAGGATTGAGATATTGTATGAATTCTGTTGCCATGACTTTCGAACCTGATGAGTAAAATTTGGCAATCTTCAGCTGGGTTTTCTTTTTTTACACTTATTTCAAGAATTTTTGGATATCTAAGAGATCTTGTTTTGACATCTCTCCTGGGCGCTAGTTCTGCTCATGACGTTTTTGTTGTAATTTTTAGAATTCCAAATGTCTTTAGAAGTTTTTTTGGAGAGGGAGCCTTAGCGCAGTCTTTGGTTCCTAGCATCATAGAAGTTAAAGAAAATTTAAATTCGTTTTTAAATCAAGTTTTTACACTTTTGTTTGTAACGTTGTTATCTTTTGTAACAATCGCAGAGCTTTTTCCAAGTTTTTTTATTTCAATATTTGCACCCGGATTTTATGAAGATCCAGATAAATACCAATCAGCTTCAGATTTTCTAAGAATAGTTTTTCCTTATATTTTATTAATTTCGTTTACAGCTTTTTTTGGAGCCATTCAAAATTCAAAAAAGATTTTTCAAATTGTTGCTGCGACTCCAATTATTTTTAATATAACTCTGATCTGTTTTGCTTTATTTTCTAATGAATTTAACTTACACATTTTGGGAATTGCAATTTTAATTGCCGGACTAATTCAACTTGGAATAAATTTCTTCGTTGTTGTTTATTTTAATTACTTTCCAAAGATAGTTTTAAACTTTGATAAAGAAATTTTAAGATCTTTTTTTAATAAGTTAATTCCTGCTTTTTTTGCCGCAGGAATTTATCAACTAAATGTTTTAGTTGATACAATTTTTGCTTCTTTTTTAATCACGGGCAGCCCAACTTGGCTTTATCTTTCTGAAAGACTAATTCAGTTTCCGCTCGGATTATTTGGGGTAGCCGTTGCATTGGTAGCATTACCTAATATCACTGAATTATTTCTTGAAAAAAAAATGGAAGAATTAACATATCAGTGCAGGAAATTGTTAAAAGTATTGTTTTTTTTAGGACTCTTTTGCGTTCTAGGTGCTTTCTTATTTGGAGAATTAGCTATCAAATTACTTTTCTTGAGAGGAGAGTTCACCTCTTTTGATGTTGGAATGACTTTTCTTGCCTTACAAGGATATGCTTTTTCAATGCTATTTATCTTGCCTCAAAAATTCTTCAATAGTATTTTTTTTGCGATTTCAAAAGCAAATATGGTTGTAGTGACAGGGTTAGTGTCTTTAATTTCAAATATAATTTTTAATTATTATTTCATTTATCAATTAGATTATGGTCATTTTGGTTTGGCTTTAGCAACGTCAATTAGTTCAGGGATTATTTTTTTATTTAGTTATATTTGGCTTCGTAATCAAGGAATTTTAAGATCGAATTAATATGTATTTAATAAGGGATATACATAACATAGATTTCTTTAATAAAAAGTTTTCTTCAAAACCTTTAATAGCAACAATTGGGAATTTTGATGGCCTTCATTTAGGTCATAAAGAAATTATTAAAAAGATGAAACAAATCGGCGACAAGGATAATTTGCAATCTCTAGTGATATTTACTGAACCACATGCAAAGGAATTTTTCGCTGAGCAAAAGGCTTTAGCAGAACAACCTACTCGTATTTCTCCATGGAGAGATAAATGTAAAAGATTAAAAGAAAATAAAGTTGATTATGGTTTTTTTCTTAGATTCAACAAAAAACTACAAAATATGTCTCCCGAAGAGTTTATTGATAAGATTCTTTCAAAATTAAATATTAAATACCTAATGGTTGGCGATGATTTTAAATTTGGTAAAGAAAGAAGCGGAGATTTTGATTTTCTATCTAACTGGGGATCGAATAACCAGATCAAGGTTGATAGAATTCCAACTCATAGTTTTGAAGGTAGAAGAGTAAGCAGCACTTGGATAAGAGAGAGTATTGCCGATGGAAATTTTGAATTAGCTGAGAAATTATTAGACAGAAGGTATACATTTTCAGGCAAAGTTGTTTTTGGAAATAGGGTAGGAAGAACAATTGGAATTCCAACTGCAAATATTTGGGTACCAAAGAGTAATTTGCCAATTAAGGGCGTTTATGCGGTAAAAGCTTTGGTAAAAGGTGAAACTTTTAATGGAATTGCTAATATGGGTGTAAGACCAACAGTGGGGGGCACATCTCCCGTCCTAGAAATTCACATATTTGATTTTAACGAAGAAATATATGGTCACAGAATAGAAGTTGAGTTTTATCAGAAAATAAGAGAAGAAAGGAAATTTGAAAACTTAAATAAATTAAAAGAACAAATTAATTTAGATATAGAAGAAACCAGAAAATATTTTTCTTAAGCAAATGAAGAAATTAAAGGAAACATTAAATTTGCCTAGTACTGGCTTTTCTATGAAAGCTAATTTAGCTCAGAAAGAACCTGAAATATTAAAATTTTGGGAAGAAATGGACTTATATTCAAAAATTTCAGAAAAAAATAAAAACAAACCAAAATTTATTTTGCATGATGGGCCCCCTTATGCAAACGGATCCATTCATTTAGGGCATGTGGTTAATAAAGTTCTTAAAGATATAATAATTAAATCAAAAGTCTTCTCAGGTTTTAATTCGCCTTATGTGCCGGGTTGGGATTGTCATGGGCTTCCTATTGAGTTGAATGTAGAAAAAAAATCTGGAAAAGCAAACATAGATATTTCTCCAAAAGAATTTAGATCACAATGTAGAGAATACGCCAATCAACAAATTGCTATCCAAAGAAATGATTTCAAAAGATTAGGCGTGCTAGCTGATTGGAAAAATCCATACAAAACCATGGACTTTAAATTTGAAGCTAACATCATAAGATCATTAGGAAAAATTATTGAACAAGGACACCTCCATCGTGGCTCTAAACCAGTTTATTGGTGTGAAGAATGTGGTTCAGCTTTAGCAGAGGCAGAAGTTGAATATGCAGATAAAGAATCTAAAGCTATTGATTTTTTATTTCCTATTAAACCTGATCAAACAAAAGCTATTCTTAATAATGCTTCTTCAGAAAATATTTTTGTGGCTTCTTGGACCACCACTCCTTGGACTATTCCAAGTAATAAAGCGATATGCTTTAACTCTAAATTTTCATACGAATTAATAGAGCTCAAATTTAAAGGAAAAATTTTAAATTTAATAATTTGTTCTGATCTTATTGACGTGACTTTGGAAAGATATGAATTAGATAAATATAAAAAATTAGGCAAAGTAACTGGAGATGAGCTTGCAGGCTTAATTTGTCATCATCCCTTTTTAGATCAGGAGTCTCCTTTGATTTCTGGAGATCACGTTACGAAAGAAATGGGAACTGGGTTTGTACACACCGCTCCTGCCCATGGGTTAGAGGATTACGAAGCTTGTAAAGATACAGATATAGATTTAACTAGTCCTGTTAAAGCAGATGGAAAATTTAGAAATGATATTCCTTACGTAGGAGGGCAAAACATTAAAGAAGCTAATGATACTGTAATAAATCTTTTGACCGAGAAAAACCTAATCTTGGCCAACAAAAAATATCTTCATAGTGTTTCAACTTGTTGGAGGCATAAGATTCCACTTTTTTATAGAGCTACTCCGCAATGGTTTATTTCGATGAAGAAATCGGATCTCCTAAAAAATAGCGAAAATATGATTGAAGAAATAAATTGGCTACCTGATTGGGGTAAATCAAGAATATCTTCAATGATGACTGATAGACCTGATTGGTGTGTTTCAAGACAAAGAACTTGGGGCGTTCCTCTTCCATTGGTTATTCATAAAGAAACAGGGGAGTTGCACAAAGATAGTTTGGAAATAATCAATAGAATTGCAAAAAAAGTTGAATCAGAAGGAGTTGAAGCTTGGTTTTCTGAAGACATCAAAAACATTTTAGATAAGGATCATGAAGAATACGAGAAGGTTACGGACATATTAGATGTTTGGTTTGATTCGGGTGTAACTCATAATTGCGTCTTGAAAGAAAATGAGAATTTAAATCATCCCGCTGATTTATATTTGGAGGGCTCAGATCAGCATAGAGGATGGTTTCAATCATCTTTATTGTCATCTGTCGCTATTTACAAAGATACTCCTTATAGAACTGCACTTACTCACGGTTTTGTTGTTGATTCAAAAGGGAAAAAGATGTCCAAATCATTAGGAAATGTGATTTCTCCGCAATCGGTATGGAATAAGCGTGGTGCAGAAATTCTGAGAGCATGGGTTGCCTCTACAGATTTTAGAAATGAAATGAATTTTTCAGAGGAGATTTTAGAGAGGACTTCCGATTCCTATCGACGCATTAGAAACACAATAAGATTTTTGATAAGCAACCTTCATGATTTTGATTTAAAAAACGATGATTTAGATCTATCTAAATACACTGAAATAGACAAATGGATTATTGAAAAAGCAAATGATCTTCAAGAACAAATTAAATTAGATTACGAAAATTACGAAATTCATCTAGCATTTCAAAAAATACTTGCCTTTTGTACAAATGAATTGGGAGGATTTTATTTAGATATCGTTAAAGACCGTTTATATACTTCAAAAAAAGATGGAACAGCTAGAAAATCATCTCAATTGGCAATTTATCATGTTTTAAATGGGCTAATAAGATGGATAGCACCAATATTGAGCTATACAGCTGAAGAAGCTTATCAAGAATTTAAGAAAGACGAATCTTCTGTGTTTCTTCTTGAATGGTACGAGGAATGGCCTAAATTTGAAACCTCGATAAGTGATGAAACTTGGGAATTACTTCTCTTGATGAAAACAGAAGTAAATAAATATTTAGAGGAAAAAAGGAATAATGGAGAAATAGGCTCTTCTCTAGAAGCGGAATTAGATTTGGAGTGTAACGACAAAATCTTTATGCAACTAAATGAAATATCAAATGAATTAAAATATCTTTTCATTACTTCTAAAGTTAATTTAGACCTAAAAGAAGGAGAAAATTTTAACTCAGAAATTCCAGGTTTAAGTATTTCTATTAAAACTACGGATTTAGAAAAATGTGATCGTTGCTGGCATCATGTTGATTCACTTGTTTCCTATGGTGAAGATAACATTTGTTTAAGATGTGAAGAAAATATAACCGGAAAAGGTGAGACTAGATTTTTTATATAATTCCAGACTAAAAGTAAAATTATTTTGCTTAATATTTGTTCTAATAGTTTTAGATCAAACCTTTAAATTATTTATTTTAAATAATTACGAAATAAATCAATCTAAACAAATTTTTAGTTTTATAAGTTTTACGTTTGTGAAAAATTATGGGGTTGCTTTCAGCTTTTTAAATAATGAAAGTTTTAATTTGTCACTTTGGATATCAATTTTGGTTTTTGTTATCTGTTTTGTATTATTTTTGTATATATTTACTTCAGCTTTTAAGGAAAATTTTTCAACAATTGAATATTTTGCATTCTCTCTAATTCTGGCAGGTGGCTTAGGAAATTTAATTGACAGAACTTATCATGGATTTGTAGTTGATTTTATTGATATATCTTTCAATCCATACATATTTAATTTAGCTGATTCGTATGTCACCATAGGTATATTAATTTATGTATTAAAATCTTTAATTTTGTTTAAAAATGAAAGTAATTAAACTAGCTAATCCACGTGGTTTTTGCGCTGGAGTTGATAGAGCCATCGACATAGTTTCTATTGCCTTAGAAAAGTTTGGAGCGCCAATCTATGTAAGGCACGAGGTGGTACATAATAGAAAAGTTGTTGAAGACTTAAAAAAGAAAGGTGCAATTTTTGTTAAAGAATTATCAGAAATTCCGGAAGATGGCATCACAGTTTTTTCTGCTCATGGAGTCTCGGAAAAGGTCGAGCAAGACGCACATCAAAGAAAATTAAAATTTTTTGACGCGACTTGTCCTTTGGTTTCAAAAGTTCATAAAGAGGTCATTAGGTTCGGTTTAGCTGGAAAAGATATCGTCATGATAGGACATAAAAATCACCCAGAAGTAGAAGGAACAATTGGAAGATTTCCTGAAGAATCTTCAGGAAATATGTACTTAGTCGAAAACGTAGATCAAGCTAAAACTATTTCAATTAAACAACCTGATAATCTTTATTTAGTAACTCAAACAACTCTATCAGTTACTGACACGAAAGAAATAATTACTGAACTAAAAAAAAGATTTCCTGCTATTCAAGAACCAAATTCGGAAGACATTTGTTATGCAACACAAAACAGACAGGATGCTGTTAAACAGCTAGCATTAGAAACACAACTTATATTAGTAGTTGGCTCGGAAAATAGCTCCAATTCAAACAGATTAAAAGAGTTAGCAGTAAAATCTGGATCTAGGTCATTTTTAGTTGACGATCCTGATCAAATATCCAAGGAAATGCTTAAAAATGTCTCTGCTTTGGGTATAACAGCCGGGGCTTCAGCCCCTGAAGATCTAGTTCAATCTATAGTCCGTAAGTGCATTAGCTTTGGGTATTCTAACGAAGAAGAATTAGACGGATTAGAAGAAAATATATATTTCAAACTTCCAGCAGAGTTAAGATGAGAAAAAAAGTTGCGGTAATTGGAGCTGGGATTGCGGGAACAACTACTGCTTATTCTTTAGCCAGACAAGGCATGGAAGTCACACTAATAGATTCTAGGAGGTACCCTGCTATGGCAACAAGCTATGCTAATGGCGGTCAATTAAGTGCAAGTAACTCAGAAGTTTGGAATACTCCAAAAAACATTATCAATGGCGTCAAATGGATGTTTAAAAAAGATGCACCTCTTTTATTTAATCCTTCACCCAGTTTACAAAAGTATAAATGGATTTTAGGGTTTTTGATGGCTACTTTTGATGGCAAACATAAATCCAAAACTCAGGAGACTATTGAGCTAGCTAAAAGAGCAAGACAAATATATTTTGATATTGCAGATCATGAAGGGATAGATTTTGATTTGCTTAAAGAAGGGATTCTTCATTTTTATGATAATAAGAAAGAATTAAATGCTGCTGCAAGTAAGGCCTCATGGCTTCATCAAGATGGTATGGAATGGGAAGTTCTTGATTTAGACGAAGTTGAAGACTTGGAACCTGCCTTTAAATCAGCAAAAAACGATAAAAAAATAGTTGGCGGCATCTATACCAAATCAGATGCTAGCGGAGATATTCACAAATTTTGTAAAAATATGCACAAAGTGCTTGAAAAAAAATATGGCGTTAAGTCTAAATTTAATACTGAAATTGAATCAATTTACAAAGACAAAGATAAGGTTATTCTGTCATCAACAAATGAATCTGGAGCCTCTGGAATGCAATTCGATCAAGTTGCAATTTGTGCTGGAATAGATACACAAAGGTTTGCTGATACTCTTGGAGATTCTATGCGGGTTTATCCTGTTAAAGGATATAGTGTGACGATTCAGTTAGATGACGAAGAATCAAAACTTTCAGCCCCAAAAGTTTCTTTATTAGACGATCCTAAAAAAATTGTTTCAAGCAGACTGGGAGATAGACTTAGAGTAGCAGGAACTGCTGAATTAGCTGGAACTAATAAAGATATTAGACAAGATAGAATAAGACCTTTACTAGGATGGGTGCGAGAGTATTTTCCTGGGGTAAGTACCGAAAATTACACACCTTGGGCTGGGTTAAGGCCAATGACGCCAAATATGATGCCACTAATTTTTGAGAGCAAAGCTAAAGGTATTTTTTATAATACTGGACATGGACATTTGGGCTGGACTTTAGGAGCTGCGACTGGAGATTTATTAGCCGAGAAAATGATTAATGATTGAAAAAAAAGGCTGGATAGAAGGGGCTGAAATCATAAAATCTCCTAATTTCGACGAAAGAAATGATGATGTAACTTTGATTGTAATTCATTCTATAAGTCTTCCTCCTGGAAAATATGGATCGAATCACATAGATAGGTTTTTCTTAAATGAATTAGATTCTTCAGAAGATCCTTACTTTGAAGAAATATCTGATTTGAAAGTTTCTTCACATTTTTTAATCGAAAGGACAGGGATTTTGAAACAATTTGTTTCAACAAATAAACGAGCCTGGCATGCTGGTGAGTCGTCCTTTCAAGGCAAAAATAATTGTAATGATTTTTCAATTGGAATTGAGCTAGAAGGAACCGATAATAGTGCTTTTGAAGATGTTCAATATTCAAAATTGATTGAATTGACGCGTACTTTAATGCAAAACTATCCTAAAATTAATAAAGACAGAATTGTGGGCCATTCATTTATTGCCCCAGGAAGAAAGTCAGATCCTGGAAATTTTTTTGATTGGAAAAATTACAAATCTGAGATTTAGTTATGCCGTCATTTGATATTGAATCCAAAGTTGATTTACACGAACTCACCAATGCTATTGATCAATCCAATAGAGTCATTGCCAACAGATACGATTTCAAAGAGGCAAATGCAAGTTTTGAGTTTACTAATGAATTAGTCAAATTAAATGCAAATGAAGCTTTTCAAATTGACCAAATGATTCCAATATTAAAAGAGAATTTAGCCAAAAGAGGCATTGATTTAAAAGCTTTGAAACTAGGAGAGAAAAACATTTCAAACAATATTGCCTCTTTGGATGCTCAAATTAATCAAGGAATAAATCAGGATATAGCGAGAGAAATTATTAAGATTATTAAGTCTTCCAAAATAAAGGTTCAAAGCTCAATTCAAGGAGATTCATTAAGAGTAAATGGAAAAAAAAGAGATGAATTGCAAGAAGTTATAACTCTCCTTAAAAATAAAGAGATAGAGATACCTCTTCAATTCAAAAACTTTAGAGATTAAAAATGAGCTGGACTAATTCCTTAAGGAATTATCTACAACCTAGAGTTATTTTAGTGCTTTTTTTAGGCTTCCTGTCTGGACTACCCTTAGGACTTTTGATTGATCCGTTAAATTTTTGGCTTTCTGAAATCGGAATTAGAAAGTCTACAATTGGTCTTTTGTCACTAGTTCTGCTGGCATATTCTTTAAAAATGGTTTGGGCTCCGTTAGTAGACAGGTTAAGAATTCCTTATTTTTATAATATTGGACAAAGAAGAAGCTGGCTCTTGATATCTCAGATTTTGAGTTTTCTAACAATAATTGTAATAGGATTTCAAAATCCTTCTGAAAACATACAAGTATTTGTTATTGCAGTAATACTTCTTAGTATTTTTTCTGCTACGCAAGATATTTGCGTTGACGCTTTAAGAATTGAGCTGGTTGATAAAAAGGAAATTGGAGAAGCTTCTGCTGTCTATATCATTGGTTATCGAATTGGAGCAGTTCTTCTTTCACAAGTAATAACTTTTTATATCGCAGAATATTATGGCTGGAATATGGCTTATATTTTTGTTGGGATTTTATTTTTATTTTTTTCTTTGTCTATTTTATTTTTTTTACCTGAACCAGAGAGAGAAGAAAAACCTTACATTTCTATCTTGAATATGCCACTTATATGGTTCAAAGATTCTTTTATTTCTCCTTTGACGGATCTTTTTACAAGATTTAAGAAACATTTATTTTTACTTTTATTGCTTACATTTACTTATCGTCTCAGCGATATGTTTTTAGGACCAATGGCAATGCCTTTCTATCAATCAGTTGGATTTTCAAAAATAGAAGTAGCAGA
>MDSY01085404.1_pt1 | contig 10110 bp, 8 predicted proteins | sample 811131 | NCBI WGS metagenome assembly MDSY01 (sample SAMN05326643, study PRJNA326480) | marine metagenome | isolation source: seawater | place: Atlantic Ocean: South West | collected 2010
AACATCAGAACTCCCATCCCATTGATCATCATCTATGAAGGATGATAATTTCGTTTGAATATTTTTCAAATCAATATTTATACCAGTATAAAGTGTGTTTGGAAAATACTCGAGATAATTTATTTTACCCCATAAGTCTGACTTAGTAAGAATTTTTAAAACATTAGCATTAGGAGATCGATTAACTATTTCTTCTTCTAGTTTTTTTGCCTCTTCGGATGAGCATGAGGTTGGGTCAATTAGAAATAATATTATTTGACCTTCAGACATTAATTTCCATGATCTCTCAATTCCTAATCTCTCTACTTTATCATTGCTTATTCTAAGTCCTGCAGTATCAACTATGCGGAACAAATGATCTCCTAGTCGGAACTTTTCTTCAATGCTATCGCGGGTGGTTCCAGCAACTTCTGTTACAATTGCTCTTTCTTCTCCCAAGAAACGATTAAGTAAAGTAGACTTCCCAGCATTGGGTGCGCCAACTAAAATTAGTGGAATACCATTCTTAATTGCGTTCCCTAGTGTGAATGTATTCAGCATTTTTTCAATCTCAGCTTTAAGATCCCTGAATAGTTTATACAATGCGGGCCTTTGGGCGAATTCAATATCTTCTTCTATAAAGTCTAATTCGAGTTCGATGAGTGCCGCAAAATCTATTAGTTGCTGCCTAAGTTCTTGCAGTCGAACTGAGACACTTCCTTTCATTTGTCGCATCGCAAGGTCATGTGCAGATCGAGATTCCGAGGCAATTAAGTCTCCTACAGCCTCTGCTTGAACTAGATCCAATTTCCCATTTAAAAATGCTCTTTGCGTGAATTCTCCAGCTTTCGCTAAAATAGCTCCACTCTGAATGAGTTCTTTCAATGCAGATTGCAATATATATGATGAACCATGAAAACTAATTTCGATAACATCTTCTCCTGTATATGAATTTGGGCCAGGGAAATAGACCAATAAAACTTCGTCGAGAACATCCCCATTTCTTTCATGAAATTTGCAAAGAATAGCTTTACGAGGACTCCAAGATTTCATTTTTGGAAAATGAATAGATGTTACATAAAGACAATCATCCCCAGAAATTCGAATTATCCCTATGGCTCCTGGACCGCTTGGTGTTGAAAGTGCAACAATGGTTTTCACAATACGAATGTACGATACCTCTTTTTCCTATGATCTATTGATTGATGACAAGAAAATCAACTCAATTTATTCGATCTTCCCAAAAGAAAAATAGTGGGTGCTTTGTGATAATCATCAATTTTTTTAATTTTTCTCCATTCTGCGATGGGTTTGCTAATAATAAATTCTGTTTCACTATTTAGGTTTGCTGCTGCACATAAAAATATGTCGGGCCCCATAAAGGCGCAGAGTTCCTCAATTAGTTTTGTGTTTCGATAGGGAGTTTCTATGAAAATCTGGGTAATTCCATTTCTAACTTCTTTTTCTGATCTCATCAGAAGTTTCTTTCTATCTGATTTGTCATGAGGCAAGTATCCAATAAAGCTAAAATTTTGACCGTTAAAACCGCTAGCCATTAAACCCAGAAATATCGAAGATGGACCTACCCATGGTTTAACCTGTATTCCTAATTTGTGAGCAACTTCGATAATTCTGCTTCCTGGGTCTGCTATTGCAGGAGCTCCAGCATCAGATATTAATCCCATACTGAGGCCATTTAGGCAAGGCTCAAGGAGTTGAGAATCATTATTTTCTTGATGAAATTTATCTAATGGAAATAACCGATGCTCTGAAATAGGAATGTTTGGTGAGATTATTTTTATCTTTTTTCTGGCAATTTTAGGAGTCTCAACTATCCAGTCCTTTATATTGCTAGCAGAGTCTATTAAACCTTGAGGAATAGCACTTTTGTGATTCGAGTCAGAAATTGGAACTGGAAATAAATGTAGCGTGCCAAAACTCATTTTAAAGAATCTTTAATTGATGTCCATTTATCTAACCAATCTATTGATGCTTTTTTTAACATTTGGAATACATTTTCAAAGCCTTTATTTCCTCCAAAATAAGGGTCAGGAACTTGACGGTTTTCATCTGGATAAGTTGAGTCTAGGAATAAGTGGATTTTATTTTTATGAATTGGGTTATCGGATAGTTTTAAAACGTTTGTGTAGTTAGATGCATCCATCACAAATATTTGATCAAACTTATCAAAGTCATCTAATTTAAATTGTCTAGATCTTTGATGTGAAATATCAATATTATGAATAAGTATAGATTGTTGTGCTCTTAAATCTGGGGGTTCTTGAGTATGATAATCAGAAGTTCCTGCGGAATCTAGAATCCAATTTTTGGATGATTCAGATCCAATTCTATCATTTAACAAACTTTGGAAGACTCCTTGAGCAACAGGGGAACGACAAATGTTTCCTAGGCAAACAAAGAGTATGGACTTGGGTGTCATCCCACTAGTGTCAACTTTTTCCTCAAATCATCAACGAACACTCTGAACCTTTTGTCTGTCTCAGCAAGATTACTTACCGTTCTACAAGCATGCAAGACGGTTGCATGATCTTTATTTCCACACTGCGCTCCTATAGCGGCTAAGCTATTTTTCGTCATTTTTTTTGCAAAAAACATTGTGAGTTGTCTTGCTTGAACAATTTCTCTTTTTCGGGTTTTGCTTTTAAGCAATTCCACTGGCATGTCAAAGTAATCGCAAACTACTTTTTGGATAAAGTCAACACTTATTTCTCGGGTAGTATTTTTGACAAACTTATCGATCATTTGTTTCGCAAGTTCAACAGTGATTTTTTTCCTATTCAATGATGACTGAGCGAGAAGAGATATTAAAGCCCCCTCTAGTTCTCTAACATTGCTTGTGATGCTGTAAGCTAAATACTCCACTACATCATCCGGCATTTCGATTCCGTCCGAATATAACTTTTGACGTAAAATCGCAATTCTTGTTTCTAGGTCTGGCCTCTGTAAATCAGCTGAAAGTCCCCATTTGAATCTTGACAATAGACGCTGTTCCATTCCTTGCAAATCAACAGGAGCTCTGTCTGAAGTTAGTATTACTTGCTTTCCCTGCTGATGCAAGTGATTGAAAATTTCAAAGAAAACATCTTGAGTTTTTTCCTTTCCACTGAATGATTGAACATCATCCATTATTAAAACATCAATTAATTGATAGAAATGAACAAAATCGTTTTTAGAATTATTACGAATAGCATCAATAAACTGTTGAGTAAATCGTTCGGCAGAAACGTAAAGAACAGTTTTATCTGGAAATCTGTCTTTAATTTCTATTCCTATTGAATGAGCAAGATGAGTTTTTCCAAGTCCAACTCCACCATAAACCAATAAAGGATTGAATGACGTTCCTCCTGGTTTTTGAGCAACAGCATATCCAGCTGATCTGGCTAGTCTGTTACAGTCGCCTTCAATGAAATTCTCAAAAGTGTAATTGAGATTAAGCTGACTTTCTATATTGACTTTTTTTAATCCCGGAATAACAAAGGGATTTTTAATTCCTTTATCACCTCCTATTATAGCAGGTAAGGAAACCTTTTGATTTTCTATTGGCGGTCTGTTTGAAGAGGGTATGTCTACTTTGTTTACCTCTAAATGGGCAGTGTCTTGATCCATAACTATTGAATACACGAGCCGAGCATCTGACCCTAATTCTTTTGTTATTGCAGATTTTAATAATTTAATGTAATGGGCCTCTAGCCATTCATAAACGAATTTGCTAGGGACTTGGAGTGTTATGACTTTACCTTGAAGCTTGATTGGACGAATAGGTAAAAACCATGTCTTATAAGCTTGAGGACTTATGTTGTCTTGGACATAAATTAAACAGTTTCGCCAAATTGCATCTGCAGTGTGCTCCATGTGTCTTTAAAATTCTTTACTTTTATTTATTACATTAATATGTGTCAAAAACTGAAATAATCATATCTCATACGAACTAACATATCGGTTAGCGAAAGTGTCAATAAAATCCGTTGAAAAAAAATTGTTTGACTATTGATTTTAAAGTTTTTTTTATACATGTTTAATATTTCAGATGCTCTTGAAGCTCAATAAAAATATATTTAATTACTTGAAAATGAATAATGTAATTCGAATTTAAATGGTTGTTTCAACATGTAAAATTAGAGTCAGATACGCAGAAACTGATCAAATGGGATATTGTTATTATGGTAATTATCCTGCCTATCTAGAAATAGGTAGAGTAGAGGCACTTAGAGAACTTGGAATTCGATATCGGGACCTCGAGGAAAAGGGTATTATGCTACCAGTTTCGTCTTTGGAAATAAAATATAAAATTCCAATTCGTTATGATGAACAAATCATAGTTAAAACTAAAATATTAAAACTCCCCGAAGGAACAAGAATACCTTTTAGTTATCAAATTTTTAATGTAAATGGAGATCTAACCACAACAGCAGAAGTTGTTTTAGTTTCTGCTTCAGTTAAAACGGGAAGACCTCAAGCGATGCCAAACGAAATATTAAATGTCCTAAAACCTTATTTTTTATAAAGTATCAACTTTGAAAAGTTAGAAGATGTTTTTAGGTAATATATTCCTGATTTACAATTGCTTAGGTTTAAATATTGGGGAAGAACTCCTGACCACATTATTTTTCCTGTTCCATCAGTTATTTCTGCTTTTTTGTTTTGCATAATTTGAGGCACACTCCAAATTTCGGTAGTGAAAAAATCAAAATTTATTTTTTCCCTGATGTTGCTAGAAATGCCTGCCTGGGGGGGGAGGATTTGCCATTTAGCAAATTGTAAATGAATATCACTAGCATGAATACCCGAATATAAAGCAGAGTCTGCAGCAAGTATCCAATTTGCTGCAATTGGAAATGTCATTCCTGAAGTCCAATTGTGTATTGATTCTAATACGAGCCGATCTAGAATATCTGCCCCGAGAGTATTCCAAAGTCTCATCAATGGGTCCACAAATAAATTGGTGTGTTCATAAATTCCATTGAAAGTCACATTAGGGTACATTTTCATTTGGGTATTTACAGCAGAGCGACCAGACCAGAACTCGTTATGACCATCCCAAGAAAATACATTTTGCCAATTGAATGAACTTAGTTGACGAGAATAACTCGAAGCAAAATAATCACCAAGTGCTTCATCAAGACATTCTCTTTCTGTACCAAATAAGCTATTTGGTGATGCGCTATTTGAAATAGCATGAGCATATTCATGAATTATGACATCAGCATCTTCAGCATCATCAACACCACCTTCTCCAAAAAGAAGTGATGGTGGAGATGTACCTGGGTCAAAGGCTGAATTATCCGATCCGTTCATTGCGTTTACATCTACAGGTATTGAGTAGTTTACAAGATTGTTGAATCCTAAACTGTCAATTCTTAATTTCATTCTTGTTATGTGATACAATGCATTGGTCATTTCAAATACCGGATCACTTCGCGAGGAGATGAATTCTCCATTATTTGAAGTAGGGATAACATTATTTGGAGAATCAAATTCAGATATATTTGCAGCGAAATTACTCAGCGTGAATGCACCAGAGGAATAGTTCAACAACAATTCTGCTGTATCCTGAAGAGGCTGTAATATCAGTAGATTTTGATCATTAAGATCACTATATGACCCACCATAGTTGACTTGAGCTTTGGTTAACGGGTCCGGATTAAAAATACTTCCATGGCCAATTGTGTCGGAATAATAAACTAAAAGACTTTGTTGGTGGATAATATTCCCATCAAGGTCTTCCCAAAGGCGAACTTTTGACAGTCCAAAATCATTTCTGCTTTTTTTATCTCTAACTGTGCATTGAATAAATTCATTTTTTAAAAATACCCAACATGAAGCCGTCCTTGATGGTCTTTGAGGTTTTAAATCTGGAATTGAAGCAAAAGATACTGCTAAACCTTTCCCATTATTTTTAATGAGGATATTTGCCTGTGCTCCAATAACGGGCAAGTCATATAAATTTAATCCGAATTTTATATGTTCTCCTCCTGCAGACTCAATTGTTTCTAATGATCTCCATTCAAATGGTTCAGCGATATTAGATTTCTCGTTCAACCATCTCTTCCAATCATTTATTTCGTGACTCTTCAAAGGGCCTTGAATCCAAGAAAAAGTAACAGGGAGACTCTGGCTTTTTCCATCATAGGATGAAATAAAAAATGCTAATATGAAAAAAGCAAAGAAAAGTTTAGTATTTAATAATCGCATCATTTCCTTAGATATTTGAACACTTCATCATTGTCAATCCAATATGACTTTTTCAATATAGTATTTTTAGGTAAAAAAGGAGCTTTAACTCCATTGTTTAGGCTTATTTTATTTCTAATTATTCTGCACTCATCCCAGATGGAGAATTTAAAAAAATTGTTAATTGTATTGGCTCCACCTTCAACTAAAATACTTCTAAATGAACAATTTTTAAGATGTTGCATCAAGCTCTCCTCTGCTGATTCTCCAGAATTAGTCCTCCATATTATCCAGTTATCCCGGCTCGCCTTTTCTGTAATTTTTTCATCTGTTTTTCTCTTATGAGGTATCCAAAGAATTTTTTTGGGATTTGGCCCTGATGAATATCGAACATTCAATAGGGGCTCATCTTTTATGAATGTTTTTATTCCAACGAGAATAGCTTCTTCTTGACTTCTCCAGGAATGAACTACGGGTTGAGTTGAGGAGGAACTAATTTTATATGGTTTGACATTTTTTGAGTTCCTTACACCGTCTATGAATTGATCTGAGGACTCTGCCCATTTTAAGATAATGTATGGAAGACCATGGATGATAGATTTAAAAAATCGCTTGTTTAATTCTTGACATTCAATTTCATTTATTCCAACAGTGACTTTAATTCCGGCTAATTCAAGTTTTTTAATTCCAGTTCCCGAAACTTTTGGGTTTGGATCGCTTGATCCTATAAATACTTTCTTAATTCCTTTTTTTATAATTAGATCCGCACATGGTGGTGTTTTCCCAAAATGACTACAGGGTTCAAGGTTAACGTATAATATTGAGTCTTTAATGAAATCTTCGTCCTCTTTTCTTATAGATTTGAAAGCCATGACTTCGGCATGATCTGAGCCATAGTTATGATGAAATCCTTCTCCAATGATTCTGTTATTGTAGACAATTATTGATCCTACTTTTGGGTTTGGATGATTCCACCCTCCAGAATTTTCTGCTATTGAAATACATCGACTCATCGCAATATTGTCATTCATTGGACAAATGTACATACTACCTTTATGTCATGAAATGTGCTGCAGCTCAAGCTACTTTTCTTGAATCAATGTTTCAAGTTTATCAAAGCCGATCAGAGTCAAGGGCTATATGGTCTGAGTGGTTGCGCTCAAGGCATGGTGGGAGAATATCTTGGGAACTTCGTTTTGACAAAAGACTATCGGAAAATGAGAAGCGAGTTTTTTTTGAGGACTTGAGGAGATTAGAAATATCTACACCTATTGCATATGTATTAGGTGAAATTATTTGGGCGGATTTAAAATGGAAAGTTGATGAACGTGCGTTGATTCCTAGACCGGAAACGGAAGAGCTATTGCAAGCTATGCTAAAGGAAGTGAATCCCTCAGATAGAATTGTAGATGCTTGCACTGGATCAGGATGTATTGCGATAGCGACAAAGCTGAAAGTTCCAAATACGCATTTAATAGCCTTTGATCTTAGTGATGATGCATTGGCCTTAGCTAAAGAAAATGCTGAGTCTAATAATGTTCAAATAGATTGGTATAACTCAAATCTTTTAGGGCCAATTCCAGACTGGGTTAGCTGTGGTAAAGATAATATTTGGATTTCAAACCCTCCTTACATACCGGTTTCAGAAATTTTGGATAAGTCTTTAGGGTTTGAGCCAGATATGGCCTTGTATGTCCCTGATAATAATCCGATAATTTACTATCAAAAAATTATTAAATGGTCTTTGAAAGGATTAAAAAAAGGTGGTTTTCTTTTCCTTGAGGTTCATTATAATTTTTCTTTTAAAATTAAAATATATCTTGAAAAACAAAATAAATGGAGTGATATAAGTATTATTGATGACGATTGTGGAAAACATCGTTTTATTAAAGCCGTTCGTGAATAATACTCTCTTAAATTTGAATAGATGAGTTTAGATAGGATTCAAGCATTGCGAAAAAGCTTACATGATCATAATTTTCGTTACTATGTTTCGGATGATCCTATTATTTCTGATTTTGAGTTCGATAAATCACTTTTGGAATTAAATGACTTGGAGCAAAAGTATCCTGATTCGTTTGACCCGAATAGCCCAACGCAGAGAGTTGGCGGGAAGGTAGTTAAATCCTTTGATAATGTCGTTCACAAGCGACCAATGCTCAGTTTATCTAACTCTTATAACCAGGACGAGATCACCTCATTTATAAAACGCTGTCAAAGTATTTCCAACGAGGAATTAGATTTATCTATTGAGCTCAAGTATGATGGAGTTGCAATTTCTCTTTGTTATGAGAATCGTGAACTAAAAAGAGCAGTAACAAGAGGTGATGGTGTCAATGGAGATGATGTATCTGTGAATATTAGGACGATAAAAAACATACCGCTGCTATTACCGAATACAGCACCAAATGAGTTAGAAGTTCGAGGCGAAGTATACTTTACGTCTGATTCTTTTGAGGAATTGAATAAAAAACGTTTTGATAATGATGGTACTAAATTTGCTAACCCCCGCAATGCTGCAAGTGGCACTCTTAAATTACAGGACTCATCAGAAGTTGCGAATAGAAGGTTGAGTGCTCTGATGTATTCAGTTTATTCCGATGAGTTTGATTTTAAAACTCACATTGAAAGTCTCAGCTTAATTAAGGAATGGGGTTTCCCTGTTCCTAATGAAGAAAGTGGTTGGGTTCGTTCGTGCAAGTCAGTTGATGATATTTTTCAATATCTAAACTTCTGGGACAGTGAAAGACACAACTTACCTTTTGCTATCGATGGAGCCGTAATTAAAGTTGACAGCATTTTGATTCAAAAAAAGATAGGTTTTACTGCTAAATCCCCGAGATGGGCAATTGCATATAAATTTAATTCTGAAAAGGCACTCACAAGGCTTCATGAAGTTAAATATCAAATTGGCCGAACAGGTGCAATAACACCAGTTGCAGTTTTAGACCCTGTATGGATTTCGGGAACGGTTGTTCGTCGCGCTTCAATACATAATGCTGACCAAATCGCAAAGTTGAATTTATACGAGGGTGATTTCGTTTGGGTAGAGAAGGGGGGGGAGATCATCCCCAAAATATTAGAAGTAGAAATCTCGAAAAGACTCATTGTTTCAAATCCAATAGAATTTATTCTTAATTGTCCTGATTGCGATTCTCTTCTGGTTCGCAAGGAGGGAGATGCCCAGCACTATTGTTTGAATGTGGATGCTTGTAAACCGCAAATAAAAGCTCGACTCGAGCATTTTATTCATAGAAAAGCAATGAATATAGATGGTATCGGAACTGAAACGATAGATCAGTTAGTGGAGATGGGGCTCGTTTATAAGCCGTCAAATCTTTATGATCTCGACGAGCAGGATTGGCTTAAGCTAGATAAATTCAAAGATAAATCGGTTCAGAATGTATCAGCAGGGATTGAAAAAAGTAAAATGGTCTCATTTGAACGGGTTTTATTTTCTATTGGAATTAGACATGTAGGCTCTACTGTTGCCAAGAAGTTATCAAGGAATTTTGGTAATATTGATGCGTTAATTAATGCATCGGAGTCAGAACTATTGGACGTTGAAGATATTGGTCCCATGATTGCCCAGTCATTACGATCATATTTTTCAAACGAATCATATTTATTAGAGATTGAAAAGCTTAAAGCGATTGGTTTAAACTTTGAGAGTGCTATGCAGGATAAATCTGGAAATCTATTAGTAGGTTTCTCATTTGTAATTTCTGGTGTTTTTGAGTTTTTCTCTCGTGATGAAATGAAAAAATCTATAGAAGATAACGGGGGCAAAATAGCTAGCTCGGTAAGCTCAAAAACTGATTATTTATTGATGGGTAGTGCGGTTGGTCCAAGTAAAATAAAAAAAGCTGATCTCCATGGAGTAAAGCGATTAACAGAAAATGAATTTCTCAGATGGATTGGCTCTTCAAAATAGGTAAA
>MDSY01112756.1_pt1 | contig 10110 bp, 10 predicted proteins | sample 811131 | NCBI WGS metagenome assembly MDSY01 (sample SAMN05326643, study PRJNA326480) | marine metagenome | isolation source: seawater | place: Atlantic Ocean: South West | collected 2010
CCACTTTCAGCTAGAACTGCAGCTTCAAGTCCCGCCCGTGCAGCAAAGCCAGTTTGAATGCCCTTAGCATTTGAACCAAATTGGGCAGTGTAACCTATTGCCTGAGAGACTGCTATTGCGAGAGCATTACTGGTTTGCTCTTTAGACAAATGTAAAAGCCGGGATACTGCTGCAGCTGCTCCAATAGCACCGAGAGTTGCAGTTGAGTGAAAACCTCGCGCGTAGTGTTCCAGGGTTATAGCTTGTCCCAGCTGCATGATTACTTCCACACCAACTGCGTAAGCGATAAGAAGCTCTGTACCACTTGTTTTTTGAAGATGGCTTGCAGAAAGCATGGCAGGTAGAATCACAACTGTCGGGTGCGTGCTCCCAGGGGCTTCATAGTCATCGAAATCCCAAGCGTGGCCAGCTACAGAATTGCAAACCGTTGCACTCTGAAGATTTAGTAATTTATTGGTTCCAAACAATATCGAGTCACCAGAGCCAATTTTTTCAAATGATTTGTAAGTTCTTATGGCAACCTCACTGTTGCTCCCAGCAATGATACAGCCAAAACAATCAGCAATTACAGGGGTTATAAGTTTAGTAAGAAGATCGTTGAGTTTAGCTGTTGTAGCAAACTCGGCCAAAATTTTCGTAGTATTTACGGGCATACCTACCATCCACTTCTTATTCAAACTTTTCAAATTAATTTAAGCAAAGTCAATTAATTACTATGTTACAAAAAAATTCATTAAGTGAATTTATTGTAACAAAATATTGAAATGTTAAAAAATAGTGCTAACGTATTTAAAGAGATATCTAAAAATAGGGAGAAAAGTATGAATTCTTTTATGAAAAGGCGCGATTTTATTAAGAAATCTTTAACAGCTGCTGCGACCACGGCCGCTCTTGGAGGTTTTGCAAGCAGAGCATCAGCATCAGGTCATTTAAAAATTGGGGTAATGATTCCATTAAGTGGTCCTGCTGGACTTTTTGGACCAGCATCAAAAAATGTCTCTGAAATGGCAGCAGCTGAAATTAATGCAGCAGGCGGCATATTAGGAAGGCAAGTAGAAATTGTTTTAGGTGATGCAGGTCTGTCTCCATCCGAAGTAGCTCAAACTGCTTTAAAGCTTTGGCGTGGGGAAGGTTGTGAGGCATTTATAGGAATGCATGACAGCGCGGTCCGTGGGGCGTTAATAAATGTATTCAAGGCTCAAGTGCCTTATGTTTACTGCCCAAATTATGAGGGCGGTGAGTGTGCTGATGGAGTTTATTACGTTGGTGAAACACCAGCACAATCCGTTGTGCCTTCGATCGAATGGTTAGCTGCTGAAAAGAAAGTAAAAAAATTCTATCTCATAGGTAATGACTATAATTGGCCACGGGATACAAATGCTATAGCAAAAGAAACAATAGCGAAGTTAGGTGGTGAGGTTGTTGGTGAAGAATATATGCCGTTTACTGTCGACAATTTTGATTCAAGTCTTGCAAAAATGAAAGAAACAGGAGCCGAATTAGTCATTATAACTTTGGTTGGAGGAGCTTCAGTATCTTTCAATCGTGCTTTTGCAAGTTTTGGCCTTTCGGAAAATGTTTTACGTTTCGGCACGCTTATAGATGAGAACACCTTGATGGGGATTGGGGCTGAAAACTCAAAGAATATTTATTCTGCAGCCGGATATTTTGCAAATGTTCAGACTGACGCGGCCAAGGCATTTGCACAAGGCTATGCTTCAAAATTTGGTAGTGATGCTGCGGTACTTAATGCTCTTAGTCAATCCTGCTACGATGGCTTAATCGCTCTTGATACAATTGCAGAAAGAGCTGGTGCATTAGATACAAAAGCTATGGATAAAGCTGCTGAAGGTATGGAGTATGATGGACCAAGGGGCCATGGCACGATGAAAAATCGACATTTGGCGATGGATATTTATTTAGCTAATGCCGTTGGTGCTGAGTTCAAAATTGTTCAATCATTTAAAAACCAGGAACCAGGTAATTTTTGCAAGGCCTAAAAAGTGGAGGCATTTGCAACCTTTCTGTTAAATTTTGTATATGTCTCTGCAATCCTAGCGCTTGTAGCGCTAGGATTGGCCATGGTTTTTGGTCTGCTTGGTGTAATGAATATGGCTCATGGCGAGTTTGTAATGCTTGGAGCTTATAGCGCATATGTGGTCCAGACGGCGCAAATTTCTTTTTTTTGGGCGATACCTTTAGCTATATTTGTGTCTGCAATATTGGGGTTTTTGATTGAATGGTCTGTAATTAGGCATCTCTACAACCGAGCATTTGATACTCTTTTAGCAACATGGGGATTAGCAATTTTAATTCGTAAGGGTGTTGAGGTAGTGTTTACTCGCGATTATAAAAGTGTTAATCAAGTCGTGCCGGGCACTGTGGAATTATTTGGTGTTAATTACCCTGCATATAGGCTTATTTTAATTTCAATTATAATCTGTATTTTTGTGGTTCTCTTACTATGGTATCAAAGAAGTAAAGTCGGTCTCAGGGTTAGGGCTATGGTTCAAAATCCAGGACTCGCTGCTGCGATAGGGATAGATATAGCAATACTTTCTAGAGTTACATTTGTTATTGGTGTATCGACAGCTGGACTGGCTGGCGCTCTATTAGCGCCTTTAGTAAGGGTAGAGCCTTACATTGGCCTTGATTACCTTTTGTCTTCATTCTTCATTTTAGTAGTTGGAGGTTTGGGAAGCATTGAAGGTCTTTTAATTGGATCAACCATAATCGGTGGGACGGATGCCGTTATTTCAACAATTTTTGATAAAACTGCTGGTTATATGTCAGTTTTGATAATTTCAATTCTATTTTTATGGTTGCGCCCAGATGGCATTTTCTATCGTCGTTAAACTAAGTTTACTTAGTCTGTTAATTGCCTTCCCATTTGTGACTAATAGTTATTCAGCATATCAATTGGGCTTATACCTTCTTTATGGAATTGTCGGTCAAGGTATTGCCCTATGTTGGGGGAAAGGTGGTTTTTTGCCTTTGGGGCAGGCACTTTTTTTTGGAATTGGAGCATACATATCTGGATTAATGCTGCAAAATGATGTTGGCTGGGGGTTAGTTATAGTTACATTATCTTTGGCGATAGTTATCCCATTTTTGCTAGCAGGGGTCGTTGGGGTGCTTGTTTTTAATCGGCAGATCGGATCTGGTCCGTACTTCTCTTTGATTACTTTAGCACTCGCACTTGTTGGTTTTCAGTTAGCTAATTCACAGGTCTGGTTAACTGGTGGATTTAATGGTTTAACTGGAATTAATGGTCTCCCAAATATTGATAGTTTTGGTAGCCTATATTTTGTTATAGTTGGAGCTTTAGTTTTAACAACAATCATTCTTAGTAAAATTATGGGTTCGCCATTCGGATTGCTTTTAGAAGCTGTTCGTGAGAACGAGGAAAGATTACAATTTCTTGGAAATAATACCAGTTGGATAAAGGCTGCTGCATTTGCGATCAGTGGTGGTATTGCTGGCCTAGCTGGTGCTTTTTTTGCACCTCACCAGGGTATTGTAACACCTCAAGTACTAGGCTTTATACTATCCGCTGAATTGGTAATTTGGACTGCAGTTGGGGGTCGTTTCGGTCTGCTAGGGCCAGTAATAGGCGCAGTTCTAATAGGGTTTCTTGCATCTGGTTTGCGAGATGCGTTTGTATATTGGGAAGTAATTGTGGCTTTCGTTTTCATATTAGTAGTATTGAGGCTGCCCGGAGGGATCGGAGCAATCGGGGTGCATCTTTCCAGAAAAATTGGGTTGAACTTTCACTCATATGGTGAAATTTCAGAGCGATCAAGATCAGTTCCGGAAGTGGATAAAATTATTACAAGGGAATTAAAGTTTGAAGAAGTGACAATCACCAGAGGCTCTGTTGTAATTCTGGACAAACTTTCTTTCAAAATTGAGGGGTTAGGAATTCAATGTTTGATAGGACCTAATGGTGCAGGAAAAACATCTGCTCTTAATGCTTTAACTGGTAAGCTAGAAGTAGACTCTGGTGAAATTTCCTGGTGTGGGCGTAGTTTAAATAATGTTCGACCATTTCAAACATTAAGTTTGGGGATCGGGAGAAAGTTCCAAGTTCCATCAATTTTCCCAAATTTAACTATTCGTCAAAATATTGATCTCTCTCTTTGGGTAAACAGATTGAAGAGAAATCAATTACTTTCTATGGTTCCATATACTTGGAAAAGTGATCTATTAGAAAAACTTGAAGAAGTTTTTCCTTTTATTTCAGACAAAAGTTTAATTGCTGGATCTCTTTCAGTTGGTGAGAGGCAGATGTTAGATTTTACAATGACTGTACTATCCGAACCTTCCTTAGTTTTGCTAGATGAGCCTTGCGCGGGGCTTTCTAAAGCGGAAACCGAAACAATGATAAAAGCCATTGCTGATCTATCTAAATCCTCTAAATCTATGTTCATCATTGTCGAACATGACATGCAGGTCGTAGAGCTTCTGTCTGATAATGTCCTTGTGATGCATCAGGGAAAACTCATTGCTCAAGGTTCATTGGCGGAAATTCGATCGAACAAAGATGTGCAAAGAGTATATGCTGGAGGAACAAAATAGTGACTGAAAAGGCTCTTGAGGTTGACAATGCATCAGGTGGTTACGGTGACCTAAAAGTGGTCAAAGAAATCTCTTTAGATGTTTATGAAGGTTCTGCAAACGGTGTTACAGGCAGAAATGGTGTGGGTAAGACAACTTTCTTGAAATTGATTTGTGGTGCTTTACCTTTGCTTGGTGGTCATGTTCGGCTATATGGAAGAATAATAAACAGGTTGCCAAGCCACAGTCTTTTTCAACTTGGTATCTCTTATGCACCACAGGAAAGTATAGTTTTTGATGGTTTGACAGTTCAAGAAAATCTAACACTGCATTATTCTTCCTCAAATCTTGATCGGTACACATATGTTTTCAAAAAGTTTCCACGCCTTAAGGACCGTCTTCAGCAAAAAGCTGGAACACTGTCCGGTGGAGAAAAGAAATTATTATCTTTTTCTCGGGCAGTTTCAGAGCCAACAAGGTTGGTTATTCTAGATGAACCGACTGAAGGAGTGCAATCAGATAATATAATTTTAATGGCTCAAGTAATTAATGAAGAAAAAGTTAAAGGTAGAAGTTTCTTAATAGTAGATCAAAATATAACTTTCCTTGAGGCATTTTCCGATAGAGTTCATCTTTTTGATCATGGGGAACAAACTTATCACACGGATGGGCCTAATTTCAGAAATGATATCGAGAAAAGGATTCTTATTTGAAGGAAATTTAATGAATTTTTTAAAAAAAACAGATCTATGTTACTCTTATTTAAACAGCAGCTTTGGTAAACAAAAAAGTCTGCTTAAAAAAAATGATGTTTTGGAGTTTTGGAATGAGTTGGGTAGGTAAAATAGAAGGTTTACATAGGACGCCGAGATCATTTTTGCCAATGAAAAGCTTCCAATCACTTAAATTAATAGCTGGCGTTGGCGTTGAAGAAGATCGCCACTCTACCGGAGAAGCTTTTCATTCTGATCGGCCAGAAGAGGGTAGACAAATAACTCTTTTTGAAACCGAGACCCTTGAAGCATTATTAAGAGATAATGGGGTTAAACTGTCTATGGAAGATCACCGACGCAACGTAACCACTAGAAATACGCCCTTAAATCATCTGGTCGGGAAGCGTTTTAAAGTCGGAAATGCTTTATTACAGGGAATGCGTTTATCTACTCCATGTAATCATATCGAACAAATTACAGGGTTAGATATTTTTTATCTGCTGATGAATAGAGCGGGATTAAATTGTAAAATCATAGTGGGTGGCGAGATCTTTGTTAATGACCGGATAGAGCTGGAATAAAGTTATGAGAAAAATTATCCATAGAGTGACAACGGAAATTAAAGAAATAATTTTAGATAATGATATAAAAACCCTAATCTTGACCGATCCTGATAACTGGCCTTTGCCACCTTTTTCTGCTGGCTCACATATTGATGTTTACTTGCCAAGCGGAAAAATTCGCCAATATTCTCTTTGCGGTGATCCGGACATATCAAATGAGTATATAATTTCAGTTAAGGGCGAAAAGGAAGGAAGAGGTGGGTCACAAGAGGTTCATGAATTGAGAAAGGGAGATATTTTACCTGTTTCGCTACCAAGAAACAATTTTCCTCTTATGCCTGCGCAGAATTATTTGTTTATAGCTGGAGGGATTGGTGTTACGCCCTTCCTTTCAATGATCCCAGTTCTTGAACGTAGTAATTCACAATGGGAACTTCATATTTGTGCTTCAAATAAGAACAATATACCTTGCAGTCGTCTCTTAAAATCATTCATGGAGGACGAACGGGTTCATTGGCATTTTAGTGAGGAGGGGAATAGAATTTCGATACCACAAGTAATTAATGAAGTAAGTTTGGGTCAGCAACTTTATTGTTGTGGACCTGAAAAGATGCTGATGGAATTTGAAAATTTGAATAGTGAAATTAGTGAAAGAGTTCACATTGAACATTTTGGTTTTAATAAACCTATAGATGACCCTGCTTATGAGATATATCTAAAAAGATCTGATAAAACTATTTTAGTTCCTCGTGGTGAAACTATGCTTAATGCTCTTTGGAATGCAGATATTGAAGTTCCAGCTTCCTGTGAAGGGGGCGTTTGTTTAGAATGTAAGACACGTTATTTGGAGGGTGTTCCGACTCATCGAGATCTAACGATGAAAATCGCTGATAGGGACAATTATCTGACACCATGTGTGTCAGGCTGTTCCTCGAGTAGATTGGTACTTGATATTTAGGTTATATTACTGAAAGCTAAGTAGAGATACTTGGTCAAATGTTGTAAAGGAGAGGAAAATGGCAAATTTTGTACTAGTACACGGTTCTTGGGCTGGTGGTTGGCAGTGGACAACAATTAGGGAGATGCTAGAGGAAAAAGGGCATAGGGTTTTGACTCCAACTTTAACGGGGATGTCCGACAGGCACCACCTTATCTCAGAAGATGTAGGTCTTGAAACCCACATCGATGATATTGCTAGGCTTATAGAATGGGAGAGGTTAGACGACGTTATTTTAGGAGGGCATAGCTACGGTGGGATGGTAATTACTGGAGTAGCAGCAAAGGTAAAGGCTAGATTATCCCATCTCGTTTATTTTGATGCATTTTTGCCGAGGGCTGGTGAATGTGCTTGGGATCTTTTGCCGTGGCAACCGGAGATTTTTGAGACCCTTAGATTGGAAGACAAACCTTGGCAAGTTAAACCTGTTGACACATTGACATATTTTCCTGAACTAGAGGGCTATGATATGGATAGATCAACGCCAATGACAATACGTACACATTCAGATCCACTGCCAGAGGCAACAACAGAAATCTCTGGTACTTATATTGAGTGTACACAGGAGCCTTCATTTTTTGGAGAAATTGCACAAAGGGCAAAAGCTGACGGCATGAATCATATCCAAATAAAGGCTGGACACTATGTAATACTGACACATGCCGAAGAGATGGTTCAGGTTCTTTCTGACTTAACTTAAACGATAAATTTTGGGAGATTAATTATGAGTACAGATCTTTGTGAATTAAATTTACATCAAGTGAAAGAGGCTTACAAAAATGGTAACTTTTCTTGCAAAGAGTATGTTGACGCTTTAATTAAAAAAAGTGAAACGCATAAGGACCTCAATGCATTAGTATCAACTGACTGGGAAACTCTTAGGGTATCAGCAGAAAATATTGATACATCGGGACATTCCGAAAAACAATTATCAGGGGTACCTCTTTGTTTTAAGGCTAACATTAATACGGCCCAGTTGCCGACCTGCGCCGCTACGGGCGCCTTGGCAAAGCATGTTTCTACTTCTCCCGCTCCTGTCGCTAAATCATTGTTTGAATCAGGTGCTCTTCTTGGAGCTACTGGGAATATGCATGAGCTAGCTTTTGGAATAACAAGCAATAATTCTGTAACAGGTCCTGTACGAAATCCTTGGAATAAGAGTATGATTCCAGGAGGCTCTAGTGGGGGTGTGGCAGCAGCAGTGTCGGCTGGAATGATGCCGGCAGGAATTGGTACGGATACTGGAGCGTCGGTTAGGTTGCCTGCTTCTTTGTGTGGGGTAGTTGGTTTTAGACCGACAGTCGGGCGTTATTCTGGACAAGGAATTGTTCCAATTAGTCATACACGTGATACTGCGGGTCCTATCACTCGCTCAGTTCCTGATGCTATATTACTTGATAGAGTAATGTGCTCAGGAAGTGAGGAGAGTTCTAATACTAGCCTGAAAGGTTTAAGACTTGGTGTTCCTCGCGAATATTTCTATGATGACTTGGATCCTGATGTAGCAGTAGCCTCAGAGAAAGTGCTTTCATTACTTCAGGCTGAGGGTGTTCATTTGGTAGAAGAAGACATAAACGGTATTGGAGATATGAATAATGCCGTTAGTTTTCCAATTGCACTTTACGAATTTATTTCTGATTTGCCTAAATATCTAACAGAAAATAAACTCAATTTTAGCATGCAAGATATTTGTAATGATATTGGTAGCCCTGACGTCAAAGGCTTATTTGAGTCATTGCTCGGAGAAGGAGCAATGCCTGAGAGTGTTTATAAAGAAGCGATTGAAAGTGGGCGGCCAAAACTTCAAGAAGCATTCAGAGAATATTTTGCTAATCAAAGTGTTGACGCTATTATTTTTCCTACTTCTCCCCTAACTGCAAGGCCGATAGGGCAAGATGAAACAGTAGAATTGAATGGAGTACAGCAGCCGACTTTTCCAACTTTTATTCGTAATACTGACCCTTCTAGCAATGCTGGAATTCCTGGAATAAGTTTGCCCATTTCTGTTTCTAGTTCCGGCTTGCCTATAGGAATTGAGCTTGATGCTCCAGTGGGCAGGGATGATAGGTTATTGTCAATTGCAAAAGAATTAGAAAAGGTTTTTGAGTTCAGTGCTAGACCACAATTATAGTAATAGTTAATATTTTTTTTAGGCTTACAGAAAATTCTATTTTCAATTTGTTTTGCGAAATACACAGCTCCTTTTTTGATAGAGAAAGGTTAGTCTAAATTTATTATGAATGAATACTTTTCTTCAAGTCTCATACAAAAATATTCCACTAGGTTTCAAGAATATGGTGCAACACCTAAGGGAAGTTTTTGGGTTTCGAAAACACGCCAGGAATTAAGGTTTGAAATTATTTTGAGAGAGGTAAAAAAGATTTCTAGAGGGAACCCCATAGAGATTGCAGATATTGGTTGTGGATATGGTGCTTTGGCAAACTATTTATCTTTAAGAAATGATATAAACCTTCTCTCATACGAAGGTTATGATATTTCTCCAAAACTTATAAATGAATGTAACAAAAGAATAAGTTTTGGGTGGGCTAGATTTCAGGAGGGATTTAAACCAAGGAGAACAATGCCTTTTAGTATTATGTCTGGCACATATAACTTAGCAGCAACCAAAGATGTTTTTGCCTGGGAAAATTATATTTTTGAATGTCTAAAGAAGTGCTGGAGTAAAACTTCTAAGGCTATGGTTTTTAATTTACAAATTTCGGAAAGAGCTAAAATTTCTGAAAGCAATATTTATTTTGCTGAGAAGAATAAAATAATAGAAACTTGCGTGGCACTTTTTGGGCCAACGAGAGTCATTTTTGATAAAGATCTTCCGAATGATGCAACATTCTCGGTAATAAATCGGAATTTAGTTAGTAGCTAATGGAATAGTATTTAATTCGTATAATAAATAACCAATGCCGATAAATAATAATTACCAAATAGCTCCCGCATTAATCTGTATATCTTCATTTGAAAGCCCAGGACAGGCCTCGCCGCAAGCAAAAGCAATTAGGGAAGCTATTTCTTCAGGTTGAACAAGTCTTCCTTGTGGATTTGATGATTTCAAAGCTTTCTTGGCGCTGGACTTGCTAATCTTTCTATTTTTTGAGTGGCGAACGATGGCATTATCCATCATCGGTGTTTCCACCCAGGTTGGGCTTATGGAGATGCAAGAAATATTGTGAGGAGCACCTTCGATAGCTGTAACCTTGCTTAGAGCTATTAGACCAGCTTTTGAAGCACAGTACCCAGAATAGCCAGCCTCTCCAACTCTTCC
>MDSY01042339.1_pt1 | contig 10109 bp, 17 predicted proteins | sample 811131 | NCBI WGS metagenome assembly MDSY01 (sample SAMN05326643, study PRJNA326480) | marine metagenome | isolation source: seawater | place: Atlantic Ocean: South West | collected 2010
CGAAGCTGCAGTTTAGGCGCCGAAGGCGCGTTTCCCGTGTCTAGTAACACGGGGGTCGCTAAGTGCGCAAAATCGAGAAACGGGGTTTTATGAGTGTCGGTTCCGGGGAGTTTCTGGTTGACGGTCGAGTTCTTCGTCCGGCGGAGTTCGATAAGTTTGGGCGGAGAACGTCAAAGGCGAGTTTGGAGGCTTTAAGGTGACCAATTTGCACCAATTGATTGATGAGATCGAAAGCATCGTTTCACAGGCTCCAACAGGGGCGGAAGTCGTATTCGGTGTGCTTGGCGTCATGATTGTGGCCTCTGCTGTCAAGGGGACCATCAAAAGCAAAGAAGACGCCCCCGTTGGTGGTGGTAATCCGTCGTCAGTTTGCCCGGTATGCTTTCGCGGGGCGTCGGCGCCGTGTCGGCCTGGGTGTAAGTTTCGTGAACGGGGTGGGAGATGATTGAATCGAGACGGGGAGGCTTGGCAAAGTTAAATGGGGCGATTTGTTGGCTCAAGGAGCAGAACGCTGAAAAGGAAATGAAACGGCGGGCCGTTTCTTCGATGGCGGCAACCGTCGGTGATATTCGTCGGGCAGCGGAATCCGCGGGCCAATTTTATGCGATTTATCCAGACCTTGAAGGGGAGCAAAGTGATGGGTGAGCATGTCCAAAGCATTGGAAGCGCTCTGATTGGAAGGGTGGCGGCAAGTTCAGGCGAGGCAATCAGGGTGGCACGGTTAGCGGCGGGTATGTCCCAGTGGGATCTCGCGTCCGCTTTGGGTGTTCGGCAGCCCCTTGTTTCAAAGATGGAAAGCGGGGCGTGCGGTGTGGGGCTTGATCGAATGTGCCAGGTAATGGCTGTTTTGGGGGTGACTGGGTTGCTTATTCATCCTCGTACTCAGGAAGTTGAGTTTATTTGACGGCGGGAGGGCGGGTTCCATGAGTTTTGCTGGAAGGGTGATTTACCGCGGCGTAGATGCTCTAACTCTGTGGTTCCCTTCGGTGTCTCCGATTTCCGCAGGGTGGCTCAAAAAATTAGACCTTTTAAAATCCGCGAGGGAAGCAAAAGATAGAATTTTGAGAATCGGGGAAGCCGATTTTGAGGTTCTTCCTCATGGTACGTCTTCGGGTTTTGCGTACGTACTGAATTCCAATTCCTATCAATTGATGTTGACAAAAAAAGGCGCATTTCAGGCAACTCTAAGGGCTGCTTTTCTGCATCTTGTCGGCCTAGTAAATGCAGTGAAAGAGGTTGTTTTTTCGGTCAACCAAACCAGGGTTTTAGACGTCCAAGAACGTCCAAAAGTTTCTCGGTTAGATATTCACGCGGATTTGGTCGGCTGTGATGTTCCTTCGCTAGAGATGATGTTGACACGGGCGCGGCATCGGGTTTCTTGGGGCGTGGCCCGATCTTCTAATGGTGCTTTTGTGTCAAGTGAGCAGGCTAGGAACCTAAAAAGGGCCGTTTCTTGTGTAAATGCGGGATCGTCTGCAAATGCGGCTTTGAGGGCCGTTCTAGAATCTCTTGGCTACGATAAAATTATGGTTACCAGCAATCAGACGTTTGCTGAACATCGGGTCGACGCAGATTACTTTAGGGGCAACAAAAGAACGGGGATCACTCTGGGCAAAGGGGAAGTATCGGCTAGGGTTTACAGCAAAACCGAGGAATTAAAGGCAGCCCCTAAAAAAAGATACATTGAAAAGCTGTGGCAGGCTAACGGGTGGTGCGGCGAAAGCGTTGTTCGGGTTGAGTTTCAATGCCGGTCAGGGTTTTTGGAGTCTTTTGACCAAATCTTGAATTCGTCTCGTGAGGTTGGGCAGGTATTGTCGTTTGTTCCGGCAATCTGGGGGTACTTAACCGGAAAATGGTGTCGGCATTTAGAGCGTGGGAAGTCAAAGCAAAGGACACGTTGGCCGGTCAGTGGGTTTTGGAGGGCAGTGCAAGGTGCTTTCGGTAATGTGTCGCATGGGTTGACTAGATATATGGTCTCCCCGGCTGCGTTGTTTTCCGGGAATGGTGGTGAAAGTCAGGGAGTTTTGTCGGCTGCTGTCGTGAAATCTATGGAGTTCAGGCGATCTTGGGCGGATGAGTCCGCAAATCTGAAAGCGCGCCAGTTGATCGACCAGGTAAGAGGGTGCTTGATTTCTTTAGCCGGCGTAAAAAACGAGCATGTTTATCACGCTTTAGACTTGGTTGAATCTGAGGTTGAAAAAATGTCGTTTAGCGACATTAGAGAAAGGATGCGGCTTGCGAGGGCTCGCAATTCAATGTCGTGGGTCTGCAAGTCCGTCGTTTTATCGCCGGAGTAGAAGAACTGCGGCAAGCAGTACGAAAAAAGCGGTCAATGCCTCTTTCGCGGGCGCGGGAATATCTGGGAGATCAAAGAGAGATGGACGGTTAGCGCGATATTGAGCGTCGCTTTCGTCTAAGAAATCTTGATTTCTTCGGTAGTCTTCTGTGGCCTGGTCTCGCTCAGATTTGGATCGTTGAAAAGAAAGCAGGGCGTTTAGGGTTTGCTCGCTAATTAAGCCGGAATCAACGCAGGTTTGGGCATCAAGGGCTACGGGTGGGTCGATTTGCTTTGCTGGCGATTTCAAGACCAGTTGGTTTAATTCGCCGCTTTTGTCTGAGTCTACACTTCGAGGGTCAGGCGCAACAAGAAACCAAGATTCGCAATCTGATTGAGGTTTTCCGCGCCTGTAAAAAAAAGCGCCTTCAGAAATGCAAAACTGATAGAACTCAAAGAGCGTTTGATTGCCAAGGGTTTCGCGAGTTTTAGCGCTGTTTTTTACGTCGGGGATTCCGCTGCCAACTAAAGAAGGTTGACTGTTTGAAATGTCGCCAGTGGTGCACATAAAAAAAGTCCGTTCAGTTTTTTAAAACGTTTCTTGATTTCTGGTGTGAAAGTTTAGTTTAATTTGCTGAACTTTGAAACGGAGTCTTTTGATGGATATTCTTGCTCTACTTGGTCAATCTTCCTGGCGCCAGGTCCTGGGGACCGCCGCAATTGCGGCCGGCGTTGTCGTCGCCATGCGTCGTTACGGCTGAAATTTCCGCTAAGGAGTTTGATTTATGTCGAGATTGGCAAACAGCGTACTCGGTACGCCTGAAACAAGTGGTGCGCTTCATGAGGGGATCCCGTTTGCAGCGGCCGGAATTTCGCAACGGCGAAATCCTGGCAACTTGTCTGGGTTTTCCCCCGAAGATGAGATGTGCAGCCTCATTTTTGCGATTGATGGAACGGCCACTAGTGGCGTTCTCACCAATTTCAAACTTGAGGACGCGACCGACGTTGATTCGTACCTGGATGCAATCATCGACAATATCAGTTTTGAAAGCACCGACCTCGGGCGCCTAATTCCTGATATCTCGCTGTCGCAACTTGTTCGCGGTGAGCAGTGGGCGTTCGGTATCATGCCGCAGGGGTTGCCAAAGCTTGGCAAAGACCAAGCGCTTGCGGCCGCGGGTACGCTTCCGATTAGCTTGCGGATTGAGGTGCCCTATGCGTTGCCTCAGTTCCCGGGCATCGGTCACGGCGGAAGCCCTTTCCTGAAATACTTCGAAGACGGCGGGCTCCAGTTCCGGTTTGGTGGGGGCACCTTCGCCGATGCCGGCGGTAATACCTGGACCGTCCAGGCTACCACAAAGGTAACCACGCGCATCTATACTCAGCGAGGCCGGCCGGTTGTGAATAAAAGCCCGCTGACTCGTGGGTTCTTTCGCTCTAACACCCTGAACCAGAATGTTTTGAGCGCTGGTACTCATTGGGCTCTATCGCAGTTGACGACCAACGTTACAACGCTTGCGGCAAACACCAGCGGCGCCGGCCATGTGATTAGCGTCGATGGTATGGTTGTTCAGCGACTCGCCCAGGAAGACCCGCGAACGCGAGCAAATACCGTTGCGAACGGCTTTCCCGACCGCGGGTCTCAAATTCGCGCGCAGTATGCGCAATTCGTTGGAGCGACGGCAAACCGCGAGGACTCGATCGCAAACCAAAAGGGGTGCGCGATTTACTCGCCCTCGGCTTTTGGTGATGCGGGGGAGGCCATCGAGGCTGAAAATCGAATCATTGTCGAAAAGGGCGACTTGTACCCCACAAATTCCGTGTTTTATTACGTGTTCCAACCGGCATCAAAAAATCGCGCTGATCGAAACTGCGGCCCGGAAGACATGGTTTCCGTTCCACTTCCGAATCGAACGGGCGCAACGAATTCGGCCGGTATGCGTAAGGGTCAAGTAAGCGCCATTAAGGCCTCAAAGGCCTAAGCAGTGGATAACGCGGCACTATATTTGATCGCTGGCATTGCCGCGGTCTATTTTATCTCTCGATCTCAGCAGCCCAGCACCATCGTAGTGGAGGCGCCCGCGCCTCCAAAGCGGACCACAGGTGAGCAGGTAGGCGGCATCGTCGAAAAGGTTGTGAGGGCTTTTTGGCCTGCGCCGTCGGCGTGAGGACGGGCGGGCCAAATGGACCTTTTTTTATTAGCCGTTATCGGCGTTTCTGCTGCGCTTGCGTTGTCGGGCGCCCCTCGGGGTAGCTCTAGCGGCATTGGCGACGACATTGGGAGCACAGAGGGCCAGGGTAGGTCGCAAAAGACCATCCCTTACTCGCTAGTGCAGCTTGGTCCTTTAGCTCCAATTGTAGACTGGCCAACACAAAAAGCTTGGACCCCTCAGGCGACGGGAAAAAACGCCCTTCCTTTTACAAGATGGGGAATGCCTGTACGGGCAACAAATCCGACGCCAAACGGTGCTGCCCCTGTTCCGTCGAGTCGTCAAGAAAGAAAAAGGCTTTCTAAGGCGTCGAATTACCCGTTTGCCAAACCGCCTAACCGAAAGCCGGATTTTCAAATAACAGCCATTACAGATTATGCTCTAAAGGCTGGAGTGCCGCTTTCGGATTCTCTGGTTAAAATGTTGGCTGTTGCTGACATTACAGGGAAGTATGGTCCGCCGTTTGAAATTGGAAAATATGCAAGGTGGACGGCCGGCCCCGTAAGGGGTGCGGATGGGTACTTTGGTTTTTTCAAAGCAGACGGGGCCTGGCAAGAGTTGTCAGGGACTCAAGACGTAACGGCCCTTTATCCAGAGTTGGGAGATGCGGGAGCCGAAGACGGTCAGCACATTTTCTCAAATTCGGGGGAGAGGCTGGTTGCCTGGTTCGACACGTTGAATTATTCCGCGGTGGCCGTGCGGACTCTGCCTCAAGAGAAAAATAGGGGTGAGGTTGCATGCCTGTACATCGGGAAAACCGGTTACGCCGCTGTGATTGAAAAAGACGGCCGGCAGATTCGGCAGCTTTCGCAAAGTGAAGCCGAAGAGAGAATGTGCTGGGTTGTTACAGGTAGGGCATCAAGAGTTAGGCAAGGGTTTGCCTCAAAAAATGACGTGCGAGTTCAGATTCTAGGAGCTGACGGTCGCCCTGGGTCCTCGGACCCCTGGCGGGTTGGTTACTACAGGGCCGTTGCTGGGCTTACACAGGGCGAGCAAGTCGGCAGGGCGTCAGTAATCGGGTTGTCGTACGATCTAAATGATACGGTCGCTTACTGGAACGGATGGCGGCAATTTCCCCTAACCTCTCAGAACGTCGTTAAGGGTTGGACAACCGAAACGAACGAGAAAATATTGTTCGCGGGCGGGACTCCGAGTCAATATTTGGGGCAGGGTGATACCGCGCCAATGATTCCATATCCCTTGGAAGCAGCGCCCATGATTCGAGCTGTCGTGGATAAAGAGTATCTAGACGTGCCCACGTCCCTAGATTTTGTAGCGTCCGTGGTTGGTCAGGCGGGACAGAGTAATCAAGTATCTGATTTTTTAAGGGCGCTAAATAATGTTTGATGGGATTCCGAAAAAGGATTACGTGCCGGCTCTTGTGGCGTCTGATAGGGCCCAAGATGAGGCCTTAAAGGCGAGGCTTTCTTCTGCTGTGAAAACGGCAACGCGGGAACGTGTGGTATCCGTCGCTGGTTCTGGGGCGCTTGCGGGCGCTCTTGGGAAGGCGCTGAATTTGCCGGTTGAAATCGTGGCTATTGCTGCCGCGTTAGTCGCGGCACACGTGGCGGGGGTTTTTGATGAGCGTTAAGAGGCCCACAAGAATTCCATTTGGGGTAAACGTTGATGTCGAGGCCGGGACCCAGCCGGGAGGATTCGGTACGCCTGTTATTCCGGGCGAAGTCACCTTCGGAGTCGGCAGCAATTATCAGATCGCAGACGTGAATTTTGGCGGCTGGACGGACCCTCTGGTCTCCGTAGCGTTGTATGCTTCACAAGGTGCATCGGACGTATACTGCAAGCCGGACGAGCATGATTTGTTAATGGGCAACGTTGGTGTCCGGATTGACTTTAACTCGATGAATTACCCCGATAAGGCCATGGTTACAGGTTGGCCAGGTATCGAGGGGTCGGGAATGCGATATGTCACCGTGTACAATTTTTCGACGTTTAGCCAAAATAGCGTCCACGTGTGGGGCACTAAAATCCTCAACTGTGAGGTTGTGTAAGAGAGTGTCTGACGCGCTCAAATATGCTCTTCTGTGGGTGGCGTCGGTGCTTTTTCTTTCATCAAGTCGATTGTTTAGAGGTCAGGCGTTGACGGATAAAGACAAGGAAGCCTTGACGCGGATGCTGATTGCCGAAACCAGCGGACGCGCCAATGTCGATGAGACAACCGCCATTGCCCAAGTCGCTATGAATCGCGCGGCCGCTTCCGACGATAGTGTCGAGGCCGTTGTTACTCCGCCAGGGGCAAGCGTTGCAGGGGTGTGGAATAAAAGTTCGGCCTACGCGACCCGCTTTGCAGGGGCGCTAGACTATCCCGAAAAGCAGGTTGCAAGAGTCCGCGAGGTTGTAGAGCGCCTTGCTGCCGGCACGGCGCCAGACTTAATTGGTAGCCGAGTAAACTTTATCCATCCAAAACGAATGGACCACCCGTCTTCGTCTGGTGGTTGCCCCTCGAATCGGGTTGTGGTTAACACTCAATTTGGACTCAGGTGTGTGCCAAAGTGGGCAGCCGTAGAACCAAAAGAGGTTGGACAGGCGCTCTTTTCGAATCCTTATGCGTAGCGGTTTAGGAAAAGCACTTTTTTGGGGGGTCGTCGTGGTGGCACTTGTGGAAAGAGCAGCACGGGCAAAGCTTGCAAAGTCCGTAGAAGATGGCCTCGTTGAAAAGGTTTCCACCGCTGCCGGGTTGCCCCTAAGCGATTTGTCAGTCAGGATGGCGGCAAAAAACGCGGGTAAGGCTTTTGTAGATTCGCTGTCAACGCTTGATGTTTTGAGGATCGGCGCGTCGGCGGCCGTAAAGTCTATCCCTGACTTGTAAGGCTGCTATTTCGGGCTGTAATTGTTAAGCCAGCGGGGACCATGGGTGGCCCTTAGTCGGTAGAGGTTGTGGGTAAATTCTCGCTCGCCACCGCCCCGATTCCAATCTCGGCAAAGTGAAGATTTCCAAGTAGATCCGTAAGCCTCGATGTAGGCATTCAAGTCGTGTAGTTGTTCCGAGGATAGAATCATTTTTTTGCTAATGTAGCGCGGCATTTTTTTTTCTTCCTTTCTTGGCTTAGCGGCCGGACCAGTACCGATTGTGGGCCTGGGTGTAATATAGCCAAGATTTAGATGAGAAATCCGAAAGAGCCCGAGTGAGAATGCTGGAGGCTTCTTTTTTGGCTCTGTAAGACTCAAGAAACGCGGTCTTATCGTTGATGTCGCGGCCGTTGGCTTCGTCAATAATCCTTTTAGAACACATGTGGGAAAGTTCGCTTTCTGCGAGGGTGACCCTATTAATCAGGCGCGTGTATTCGTCCAAAATTCCCAAAAAGGCAGGCCCAAAAATCTTCACGGTCCAGGTATTTCCGCCGTGCTTGTTAGCTAGCGCCGGCAAGTGTTCGTGTACTAAACTTCGTTTTGCGTCAATGGCGGTTGATTGAATTGTTCGGCACTTCGTGAGGCTGCATTCCAAGCTGTTTTCAGTCATCCATAGGGCCAAGCCAGTCATTTGAGACAAATAGTCCAATACGGCGCGGCAATAAACGTCCTTTTCATTCCCCCCGCGGTCGTCGTTCAATGCGGTCTTAAATTCTTCGGGTTGGGTCGGCGCAATTTTTGAGGGCAAGGTCATTTTTTTTCCTTACTGTAAGCAGCCGGTGTTTCCCGCTGCACATTCAATATAGGAATATAGATTCAGCCCGTCAAGGTTTTTATTCACAAGATGAATTTTTTTTGATAGCTCTAGTTTCAGCCCTGACGAGGTAGAGTTTTTTGAGTTCGGACTGTTTCGACTCGGATTCGACTCGGGTGGATTTATTTTGGTTTTTGGTTTGGTCAAGTTGACCCGTATACAAAAAAGGAGAGTTTCGCAGTGAACGAAAATGAAAAAAGCAGCGACGTGGGCGAGGGCGTGATCGGTGAGGCTGCCGTCGAGGTCGAAGAGTTGGATATTGGGGGGCTGGTTGACCGAATCGAAATTTTGGAAGAGAGGCAAAAAGATGCGTTCAAAATTTTCGGTTTTATCTACACTTTTCTTCAGTCGAACAGGTTCATCAAGTCGGCGCGAAAGATGCGCAAGCTTCTAGGTGAGGGCGGTGAGTACAGTGAGTGAGGGCGGGAAAAAAGGCGCTTTCATTGCTGGTGATGAAGCGGAGTTGTTAAAAGGTGGGGCGTCTTCGAAATCGGTCAAGATGGAGCGTCAGGCGTCAAAACCTGAACTTCCGACGCTGTGTTATCGGACTAAACAGGGCGGCCCAAAGTGTAAGCAGTACGGCAAAAAGGCCCCCGCTGGTTTTAAGCTTGTTCAGGGCTGGGCCAGTCTTCAAGGCGAGGACGGGCTTTACCTGCCCAACGCATGCAAAAAGTGTATTGCTGCTCGCGGCGGGAATTCTGCCACGGTTGAGCGTCAAAAGCCTACTCCCGGACAGCTTGAGGCCGACGCGGGGCACGCTCTTCCGGCGGTTTTGCCGGTTGTCGGGGTCGCTGTGGATATTTGCGCCGCGTCTTTTCGTCGTCCTAGGCCCACTGTCGTGTGCCCCGATTTGGTCGAGGGGTTTGCTGAAAAGCTTGTGAAGCTAGCGCAATATTACGGCTTGGGTGCTTCGCATCCGTTGGTCGGTGTGGTCTTTGCCGGCGCCGCGGTTGCGGCGACGGTTGGATCAATGCCTGAATTGACCGATGAGCAAATGGTCGAACAGTACTCAGCCAAGGGCGGGGCGGATGGATAGGTTAAGGGTCGAAAGCCGGCATACTCCTTTTTCCGCCAATACTGGGGCGCCTGACAGGTATCCAAATGAGTGTTTTTCAGGCCCGCCAAGGTGCGGGAAAACTCACGCAATGATGGAGAGGCTATCCATCTACCCGCGGGTTGTCGTGGTCGATCCGGTAAATACAATTGATTACCACGGCTCAATTACTCCCGAGGAGGCGTTGCGTCAAGTTGGGGTGTGGGGTTCTAACCGGTTTGATGGTGGTCGGTTGGTTGTCGATGCTTCCACGTTGATGCGTGAAAGGCGTTTAGGGCAGTTTGTCGAGGCTATTTATGCGTCCTTGATTGAGGTTTGTTCAGTGGGTTCAGACTTGGGTCCAAACCTCGCCCCAGGTAGTGCGTCAAGGTGCGTTTTGGCCCTCGATGAAGTTCAGGCGGTTTGGCTTTCTGAGTCTTCAACAAAAGAGGGAAACCGTAGGGCTTTTCGTCAAATGGTCCAAGCGTCGAAGGTTTCTGCACATACTGGTGTAGCGGCTTGGGTTGCAAGTCAAGGCCCTTTGCCTGGTCGGTCTTCAATGTTCTTAGATCGAACCTTTGTGTTTGGGTACGAGGAGCAAAAAGATTTGCACGGATGGCGCAACTCTCACGGCTCAGAGTTTCACAAAGCGGTAAAATGGGTCGAGGATGCAAGGCGCCCCGAAAGGGGTTTTCGGCCCGTCGCTGTTAAGAGGTCAAAAAATCTGCAACGGTATTTGCCGACAGGATTAAGTGACAGCGAGGCAGTTTCCGTTTCGTGGGTCTCTTCCTGTGGCACCGTCAAGGTGTTCGAAGCTGCAGTTTAGGCGCCGAAGGCGCGTTTCCCGTGTCTAGTAACACGGGGGTCGCTAAGTGCGCAAAATCGAGAAACGGGGTTTTATGAGTGTCG
>MDSY01020210.1_pt1 | contig 10106 bp, 3 predicted proteins | sample 811131 | NCBI WGS metagenome assembly MDSY01 (sample SAMN05326643, study PRJNA326480) | marine metagenome | isolation source: seawater | place: Atlantic Ocean: South West | collected 2010
AGCGTATTGGTGCCCTGACTATCCACCAAGGTGTCATTGCCTGCACCACCACTCAGGCTGTCGTCTCCGGCTCCGCCTACAATTTCCTCGTCGCGCTCACTGCCGGTTACCACATCATTACCAGCCTGCGCGTCGATGTAACCAGAAAGTGTATCGCCCGCCAACGTGTCATCACTGGCAGTACCAAAAATCACTCGATCAACCTGAAGGCTGTAACCAGTTAAGCTGCCGGTTTCAAAATCGATCCCATCATTTTCTCGGTCTTTGGCGGTACCCCAGATTTTCACATCCGCGCGCTGAGCGAGGCCCAAGAACTCTGAATTTGAACCCCAGTAGGCCGGCGTCACGATCCACGATTGGGACAAGGCGTTCGACTGGTTAAGGTCTATGCGGAACTCATTGCGGGTACCATTGCTCTCTAGGTCATTGAACGTTAGCGCATCGGTTGAACCCTGCAAGAAGAACCGTGCATAAAGCTGCCCTTCCAGACCCATCGTACCTGTCGTATTTGAAAGCGTGATTCGAAGAGCGGTATCAGTCGTGATATCTGAGGTAAAGCGCTGCTGAAAATAGTCCTGATCAACCTGCTGCCAATCAGAGGTGATAGGCAATGTCCCTGTAATTATTTCGCCAACATTAAAAGCATCAAATCCAGCAGAATTCGATTCTGCATCTAGCACCATATCTCCATCGGCAAAACGCAGTATCTGAACATTTTTAAGGGTATCTATTCCATCCCGTCCCGAGGTGCCGTCGGCGATCCGCAACGACAGATCGGAGCCTAACCATGTAATGCTGTAGTCTTGCGCACTGCCGGTAAACTCCGCCACATTGGCACTGCCGGCACCGCCATCTAATTCATCGTTACCCTTGCCGCCCGTCAGCGTGTCGTTACCATCGCCACCAAACAGGGCATCAGACCGTTCTGACCCAACAATAGTGTCGTCGCCTAAACCGCCCTTAATATTTTCATAATCATCGCCCGCAGCCAACGTATCAGCAGCATCTGTGCCGTCTAAAATTCGACGCATAATAAACCCATAGCCCTTGGACGCCATAGGAGAGTTACTGTTAAGTTCGTAAGAGTTAAAGTAGACGCTCTGCGCGCCATCAGCACGAAATGCTATAGTCTCTTCGTTATTGCCGCTAACGTAGACTTCACTAGTTTCATAGGAGTTTGATGTTCCCGGTCTATTTGTTACATTATTCTCAACAAAATTCAATCGACCACCGGAACTTCCGTCCCTTCCAGATATAACCACCTGCTGACCACTAACCGCCTGTACATTAAAGTAATCCAAATCGCCAAAAAAATTGGCGCGCCCGGTTACCCATTCACCGTAAACGATCGCCGTATTGCTGCTGTCAACTGCGTTTCCATAGTCATCAATGATCTGCGTCGTAATGGTGCCGTCAGGTGCGACGTAACGAATAGCCTGGATGTTACGTAAGGTATCCACTCCCTCATCGCTGCCATCAACCGCATCACTGGCAGCAACTATGGTGTCCGTCAATTTAACATCACCAGAACTATTCACAGACCAATAAAACGCATCCACCGTGCCGGTGACCTGATAGGTATTGAATCCGGAGCCGCCATCAGCAACATCATCGCCACCACCGCCAACAAGCACCTGGTCGCCGGACAATGCAGCTAGATTGTCGGCAAGATCACCACCGGAAATGACACCATCAGCATTAACCTGGCTCTCTGAACCAAAGATTTGCGCATAAATACCCCAGTCGCTGCCATCCTGACTCTGACCCGACTGCCAAGTAACAACAAACCCTCCGTCCGCGGACGCGGCGATTGATGGGTTGTATTGATAGCCATTTGTGTTTGAGTTGATCAAAAACTGAGTGCCTTGGGCACTTCCATCAGCGCCATAGCGCTGCCCATGGATACCAAAACCATAACCATCATCGGGCGCTCCATGCCAAGCAATTAAGAACCCCCCATCTGAAAGGCCCACAACTGCAGGAGATTGTTGTGTGTCTTTTGTGTAGGTATTGACTAAGAACTCATTTCCAGTAGCTGCACCATCTATATCGTAGCGCTGACCATAAATGCCAAATTGATCACCGTCCTGGTTGCGGGACATCCACGTAACGACAAAACCACCATCGGATAACCCGGTTACGGCAGGCGCTTGTTGATCATTAGTCGTCTGGGTGTTCACTAAAAACTCTGAGCCTTGGGGAGATGTATCGGCCCCATAGCGCTGACCATAAACCCCCCACGAGCTTCCATCAGTATTAGCACTCTGCCAAACGATGACAAAACCACCGCCATCCACACTGTCTACTGCAGCGGTACTTTGCGTATCATCCGACGTGCTGTTCACTAAAAACCGAGCCCCTTGGACGCTTCCATCGGCGCCATAACGCTGACCCGTTACCCCGAAGCCACCGCCGCCCTCGTTATCTGTGTAGCCCTGCCAAGTCACCACGAAACCGCCATCAGAGAGTCCAACAACCGCAGGCGCTTCTTGGGAGTTATTAGTGTAGGTGTTAACCAGGAATTCGTTACCGGCCGTCACGCCGTCTGCACCATAGCGCTGCCCATAAATACCCCAGCCGTCACCATCTTGCTGAGAGGACATCCACGTAACGACAAAACCACCATCGGACAACCCCGTTACAGCAGGATTTCGTTGCTCATTAGCCGTCTGAGTATTCACTAAAAACTCTGCGCCCTGCAGAGATCCGTCAGCCGCATAACGCTGACCATAAACGCCCCAATTGTCACCGTCCTGGACGTTGGAATGCCATGTGATTACAAAGCCGCCCGAACTCAGCGAGGCAACTGAAGGCTCCTCTTGGTTATTATTCGTGGCGGTGTTAACCAAGAATTCCGCTCCCGAGAGAGGGAACAGCTGCTCTACTTGAGCATTGGCGTCAGCGAAAGCAATTGTCTCCACATTATTAAGCGTGTCGCTGCCCTCATTACCGTCGGTTGTCTTTAAGTCCGTTACACGCACCAGACCGTCAGCCACCGTCTCTATTTTGTAATCCGCGATATTGCCCTGATAAGTGACGGTATCGGCGCCCTGTAGGCCATCGATATGATCATCACCAGACGTACCCACCAGCTGGTCGGCCCCAGTGGTGCCCTCGATTGCGTCGGCCACGCTCAAGGTTACAGCTTGAGACACATTACTGCCGCCGCTGCTCGCGATCACTGTGAAGGTATAATTGGCTTGAGTTTCGTAATCGGCAGAGCTACTTAATCTCACCGCGCCGGTGGCCGAATCTATAGTTAGCCCACTATCACTGTCGGCAGAGAGGCTGTAAGTGATGGCGGTAGTTGCAGTATCATCATGGCCCGCAAGGGCCGTATATATGACCCGGTTAGCGCCTAAGTTTTCATTGACAGATGCCACGATTGCCGATGCGAATACCAAACTCATAAATACCTCTCTAAATCATATATCACTGATTATCGGGCGTTAACGATTTCAGTAGTTGATGCTGCTCCCTCAGTAATGTGGCTCCAAATCTAACTCAACCGCTGCTATCAAACTGGTTTTTTGTCCCAACCCGCACTTGCGCTTCGACTGGAGACCTGCTTACCATCTTTTCACGGCCCGCCTTATCGACTAAAGCTTTAAAGCTCGATCAAAACAACACTATGAACATTCAAAGAACGCTATACATTTTCTCATAATCGACACGCGCATCATGCGGTGCGTGTGTCGATCACAGAGAAGTTCATGCACTCATATATCCCTCTATCCGAAGACTATAAGGTCTCAGACGGAGCAGCTCCGTTCGTCTCAACATCGGCATCAGGCGCTTTCGACCCTTGTGCAACAATCTGCGCGCGGATTTTCGCCACTTCATCCGCAAAATGCATAAAGCCTTCAAGGGGCATCACCACGCGCCCCGCCGGAGACATGCTGATTTCTTTTTTATCAGGATCAAAAGAATCCATTCTGACAAAATCAAGCCTTGCCACTCCTTGGCTGACATTAAATTTCATAAAACGGTCTACATAAAAATCTTGCATTTTTCATCTCCGGAAAAAGGCTATTAGGCAATAAAGGCTGCCGATGTTAGTTCGATATCATCGATCGCGAAATTCGACGACTCACCCAGCGTTATTTCATAGGTCACCATCGCCACGGTTCCGGCATCGGTTGAAGAATCGACAAATATCGTCAGCTTATCAGTGTCATCATCAAAATAGGCGCCGTAGGCATTATCGAGACTCGTATCATTACCGGTGATCAGATCCGCGATACTGTCCGGCACACTCGCCACTTGAGTGATTACTTTATCGACAGCCGCGGTACCACCTGCACTGGTGTAGCCTAGGGCCTTGGCCACCGCGCTTATTTCCAGGGTGTCTTCGCCTGAAACAAAATCACTAATGGTCATCGTTTTACCGGTGGCCGCTGTCAATACAAAGGTATCTGCACCGGCACCACCGGCAACACTCGCCGACCCACCCGACAGATGGAAGACCTCCTCAGCGGCAGTACCTTCAACAACCACGGCTTCGCCAAATACGTAACTGGCATCAGACAAATCAGCGTTACCTACAATGATGCCACTCAATGAGACGGAGGTAGTCGTTACAGACTCTGGCGCTGTGTAGGTAATATCAATAATTGATGCCACATCAGCGTCTTCAGCTGGGAACCAGATAACGGCAACTCCTATTTGGCCATCAGTGCTCGTATTCGCCGAACCAATGCCGCCAGGGAAATCAATTTCATCATCAGTAATCACGCCCATCTCAGAAACGTTATATGTCAAGATAAAATCAACGTTTTCGATACCATCTGGATAGTTGGCAACTTGGCCAGAATCCAAGGCGACAGACAAGGTGGAAGTCCCGTAATCATTGGCGACAAGCGATGGCGTCAACCCACCCTGCGTAACCATACCCGGACCAGAAACAACGGTCGGCGCCGTAACCGCAATGGTCACCGCTTGCGTCGCAGCCGCAGTCACACCATCGCTTGCCAAAACGGTGAAGCCATAACTGGACTTCACGCCGTTACTCGTAACACCCGACGCAAGGGTCACAGCGCCCGTAGTGCCGTCAATCGTCAAGAGGCTGGCATCGCCAGTGTCCGCCTGAAGGCTGTAGGTTATACCAGCGCTCACATCGGCACTATCATCCGCCACCGCCGTGTAAAGTAAGCTTTGGTAGTCAATTACGGTGCCCGTCGCAGCCGAGGTCATGGTGGGTGTCGTATCATCGAGGTCAGTGATGGACAACGTTACGGCCTGATTGCTTGCATTATCCGCCGCATCCGTGGCCGTCACCGTGAAACTGTAACTTGATTGCGTTTCCTGATCGGGATCGGCCGCTAAGGTAACCTCGCCTGAGGCTCCATCAATCGCCAAACCCGCATCGCTGCCAGCGGCCAGACTAAAGGTCACGCCAGCACTGATGTCAGCTGTATCATCGGCAACCGCCGTATAAACAACTTGACCCGCACCACTGTTTTCCGCAATCGACGTCGCCGTCGCACTTGACGTAATAGTGGGTGCCGTATCGTCGAGATTAGTTACCGCAAGCTCGACCGCTTTTTCACTCACATTACCCGCACCATCCGTCGCCAAAACGATAAAGCTGTAGCTGCTAAGCGTTTCGAAGTCCGGCGATGTCGTCAATGATACCGCGCCAGTGCCTGCATCAATACTGAGCCCATCGTTTGCACCATCCGCCAAACTGAAGGCGACGCCTCCACCTGCATCAGTGGCCACCGCGGTATACACCACTTGCGGTGCCGCACTGTTCTCATCCACCTGCGCTGCCGCTGCCGACGTGATTAACGCTGGGGTCGTATCGACCACTAAGTCAACAGACACCGCTGCATTGGCCGAAAGATTACCTGCAATGTCAGTTACCCGCGCAACCAATGATACAGCACCATCATTCAGCGCCTGAGACGTCAATGTCATCGCTCCGCTGGCCACGTCGGCAGCAGTAACAATCGCAGTCGCTAAAACACTGCCATCCGTCGCATCAAGCACCTCAACGCGATCACCCACAATCACCGCGGTACCATCCAAAGATGTGGTATCAAAGTTCACCTGCACCGACGGCGTAACCACATTGGTCAGACCATCGCTTGCGGACGCACCACTATCTGATTCCGGGACCAAAGCAAGCGAAGGAGCTGCAGCCGAAACCTTATCTGTTGCTTCTGCTTGAGCGGTTACGACAGCCTCAATCGAGGTCGCTGTTTCAAGAGTCTCAACCGATGTTTGAATCGCTGTCAGCTGCTCCGCCGATACCAATGAGGTTCCCTCGGCATCAGTCAAAACACTCGCAACAGTGGCCGCATCCAAGGTGACTGGAGCATCCTCAGTCGCACTGCTAATTATAGTGGCTAGGTTATTTAACGCGGCCGCTTCAGCGTCCTGACCCGCTCCCACATCCGCAGATGCAGTCGCTGCAGTCACCAAAATAGTGGCTATCTGAGCCGTTACAATACGGTTAGCAAGTGCTGCTTCAGAGGTATCTGATAGCGGATCATAAGAAGACAGGCTCTCACCATCAGCCAAAGTCAGACCCAAAGCGGTTGCAACCAGCGCCTCAGCCTCAGCTTCAGTAGGTGCTACCGCGTCGGGATCAGCTGACTTGATCACCTGCGCAACAAGTGTTGATAGGGGATTCACCACTGAATATCCGACGGGCGCAGACAGAGTTAACGTATTGACAGCACCGGTGTCCGTGTTTACACCACCGACAATGATCAAGGCCCCCTCAGCCGCATCACCCTCAACCAAAATCTCACCGGCGCTGTTAGACGTCACGCCCTCGAGAAGTTCACTCTCATCGCCCACGCCATCGCCGTTGGCGTCGAGGTACACTTTCGCGCCCCGTATATAGCCGTCCGAGACAACTATCTGAGAAAACCCACCGGCACTGTTACCGGCGAGATCTTGCAGGCCCGCGCCCTCAGAAGGCACAGCATAGGCCACTTGCAAGGAGCCTGACGCTAGTCCAGTTACAGATAGCGTGACCGTCGACCCACTGACCACAACGCCATCCACGGCAAGCTCAGCACCGCCTTGACGCACCGTAAAAGCGCTGGCGACGGGACTGCTGGTATCATCGAGAGCTTCACTGTAATTTAAAACAATAGTCTGATCAGCAGACGAGCTAACGAGTCCGTCAAGCGTTGCCGCGTTTAGATCAAGAGTCACTGCAACACTGGCGCTCGGCTCAGACACCCTATCACCCTCCGATTGCCGGACGACTACCGCATAGGAACCAGCGTCAGTTAGGGTAATCGAAGTACCCTGGCCAGCAATCCAATTAGTGCCACCATCTGTACTGTACTCCCAGGTTGCGCCCGCTTCGACCGACAGTCCCGTAACAGTTAAGGTGCCAACAGTAGTAATACCGTCGTCAGCCGCTTTACCGGTATCGGTGTCCAGTGCTACAGAAGGCGCATCGGGCGGCGGTGCAGAGCTCCCACCGCCACCAGCCGCCGCTATGCCGATCAAACCTAACCCAATTGCGGTCCATCCCATGGTCGAAATCGAAAAACCCACATCGCCAGTATCACTCAAAGCATCCGCAACAAGAGAGCCCTCATCTGAGGAAGCCTCGACAGGCGCAGCATCTTGAACCACATCATCAGAAGTCTTCGGCTTGGCTTGCTCCTCCTCGTCTGGCTCGTCCTCTTCGTCATCTAATTCATCAGCCTGCGCATGCGGTTTAGCATCTGCCTGCGCAATCCAAAAATCCGAAGCTAATGGCTGCGCCAAGGTAGCCGTGTTAGATCCCGCGTCCAGTAATATCTTTGGACTTGTCTCCTGACTGATCACACTAGGTTCCGTGACATCATGCCCATGTGGCTTTATGGGCTTTTGCGATTCCACCTCTGTTGGAAGCAGTAATTCTTGCTGCACCACTATACCTTCGATGCTTTCGCTTTTATTTGCCATACTCATTTCATCCTTATAAGTTTTATTAGTTCATTTTTTCTATGTATTTGGACACCCACCTGCTCACGCTATACGATATTGCAAACAATCATTTATATCCACTAGCACACAACATTAACGCACCACCCAAAAGGAAAATAAAATCACACCAGAGGGGAGTTTAAAAATTTGAAGTTGCTAATCTCTCTATCGTTCGCCCATGGACTCCACAAGTGTTTTAGCAATCGGTTTTAACAAGTAATTTAGCACGGTATTTTTACCTGTTCTAACCTCAACTGTAGCGGTCATGCCTGGCAAAATATGTAAATCCGCCTCCGGTTTGCCACTGAATACTCGTCCTTGTGTTCGCACGTGTATACGATAATACGGGATCTCCCCCTGCCGGGTACTATCTTCAAGAGTATCAGCACTGATATAAAATAGCGTTCCGGGCAGATCGCCATAAATGGTGTAATCAAAGGCATCAATCTTGACTGCCGCGATTTGACCTTCGCGAACAAACCCAATATCGGCAGGCGATAGCTTGGCTTCAATCACCAGATCGTCATCGACCGGCACAATTTCCATAACATCTTCTCCAGGCCGGATCACGCCACCCTCGGTAGTCACGCGAATATTTTTAACTATTCCACTCACCGGAGCAAAAAGCGTCTTCTGCTTTAACTGGCGATGACGCTGCACCAGCGCTTGCGCAACGCCCTCAAGTTCGCCTTCAGTCTCGTTAAATTCTGCCTGAACATCTTGAAAATATCGGTTGCGAGTATTGCTGACCTTCGCCACCAACTCTGCCTCTTGGCGCTGCAAACGCAAAATTTCAGTTTTACTGACATCACCTTGACGTTCCAGCGGCTCATTCATAGCAATTTCTTCACGCACCAAAGCCAAAATACCCGCGAGAGACTCAATCTCCTCGGACTGCGCAGCACGGCGCTTAACGAATAGCGCAAGCTGACTCTCAATAAACTGTGGATACTCAAGCGACTGCTCTGAAAAAACTGGCTCAGCGCCGAAAATCTCCGCTTTCAAGCGCGCCATGCTCGCCGATAAACCCGCAGCACGCGCCTTGGCTTCACGATAATCAGCTTCCGCATCAGTGATGTCAAATTGCGCCACAATCTGCCCTTTTGTCACCGCATCACCAGCCGCCACCGGCAACGCCAACAAAACACCACCATCTTTTGATTGAACAATTTGAATTTTGGAACTGGGTATTACAACACCCGGGGCTCGGGCCACTTGATCAATTTCAGATCCATAAGCCCACAAAAAAAAGCTTGCCAAAGCGATTGCGGTGACAGCTAGTACCCGCCGCGGCCGCGCCAGCTCAGATTCTAAATCCGCTTTCGATCCAGCATCCGACTCCACAGACGACAAAAACCACAAGAGATTCACGTCGAGCTCCTCTCAGCCGCTTGCTTATTCAGTTGCTCTATCACCTGATCTTTGGGGCCATCGATCAACACCTTGCCGGACTCCATAACAATGATGCGATTCACGTATTTGATTGCGCCCGCCTTGTGTGTCGCCAACAATACGACGGCGTCATCATGCACTTCATCAAAAAGATGCTGCATCACTCGCCCTTCTAACTGCGCGTCCATCGACGCAGTGGGCTCGTCCAACAACAATATTTTGGGCCGCGCCAGCAATAATCGTGTCAGGCCGACTAGCTGACGCTGTCCGCCTGAAAGCCCTCTGCCACCTTCAGAGATTTCAATCTCCAAACCCTTGGGGTGCCCTTGGATGGCACGATCAAGCCCTGTAAGCGCCGCAGCCGCGAGAATTTGCGTATCGCTGAGCACCGGCAGGCCCAACACCAGGTTTTCGCGCAGCGTGCCATTAAATAAGCGCACCTCTTGCGGGAGGTACCCCAGGTGCTCACGAACAAAATCAGTCGCTAGATGCTGGACATCCACGCCATCAATAAATACCGTACCCTGCTGTGGGCGGTACAAACCTGAAAGCAGCTTGATCAGAGTTGACTTCCCTGAGCCGACAGTTCCGAGGACCGCTATGCGATCACCCGGGTTAAGCTGTAAGGCGGCAATTTCGATCGCTGGAGCATTCTCTTCATAAGCAAAGCCGAGGTCCGCTACTCTGAGTGAGCCCTTGCAATGATCCGGCACCACCAGACGATCACGCTCTCGCTCACTCGGCATCGCCATAATGCCGTCTAGTACATCAAGCGC
>MDSY01009451.1_pt1 | contig 10102 bp, 9 predicted proteins | sample 811131 | NCBI WGS metagenome assembly MDSY01 (sample SAMN05326643, study PRJNA326480) | marine metagenome | isolation source: seawater | place: Atlantic Ocean: South West | collected 2010
CCCCCCCCCCCCCCCCCCCCCCCGGGGGGGGGGGGGCGATGGATCGCCGCGCGCGCGTGGGTGGAAAGCAGGGGCGGACGGGCGGGGGCGGACGGGCGGGGATAGGCTGCGGGGCGGGGATAGGCTGCGGGGCGGAAACCGATGATGAGCCAACACCTAATGAATTTCTTCAGCTGAGCATCCAAACCATGCTGATTGTGACTCTGGCTGAGGTTCAACCGGGAGGGGGGGGTGATAGAGAGGCGGATATAGACGGTCGCGCGCGCAGTGCTGGTGGCGGCGAACGGCGTCTGGTGACCGGCGCGCTCTCACGCCCCCGTCCACTGATGGCAGGTGCTCGTTGCGACGGACGTTGCTGCGCGGGGCCTCGACGTGAAGACGGTCAACCAGGTGATCAACTACAACATGCCCATGAACATCGAGGACTACATCCACCGCATTGGCCGCACCGGCCGTGCGGGGCGCCTGGGTGATGCGCACACCTTCCTCGACCCGGTGGAGGACGAGGGCATTGCGGCCAAGCTCGAGCAGGTGCTCATCGACCACAAGCAGGAGGTGCCGGAGGACCTCTCCGACGTGGCGTCCAATGCGCGCGGGCGTAAGAACCCCGCCAAGTCAAGATCGCGCTACGGCGCGCGCGGCGGTGGCAACAGCGGCGGCTACGGCGGCGGCGGCTACGGCGGCGGCGGCGGCGGCGGCGGGTTCAGCCGGGGCGGCGACCGCGGCGGCTATGGCGGCGGCGGCGGCGGGTTCAGTCGGGGCGGCGACCGCGGTGGCTATGGCGGCGGCGGCAGCAGCTACGGCGGCGGCGGCGACCGCGGCGGTCGTGGGGGCGACTTCGGGGACCGACGCGGCGGCGGCGACCGACGCAGTGGCGGCGACCGCGGCGGCGGCGACCGCGGGCGGCCTCGTTTTAACGACGACAACGACGACGTGGACTTCCGCTTCTGAGTAAAGCCGCTCGATCAGAACGAAGGCCGCCCGGCGGCCCCTGCTGTGGCACACGTGGCACGATATCTGACGATCGAGTGCGCGCCGGGGAGGGACCGGGCGTCAAAGTACCGCTGCGCGCTGCACACACGTAATACCTTGCATAGAACATAGTCCGGCGTGCGCCTGAGTAGGTGCTGTGAGACATAGAATTTTGTCCCGTTCTCCCATCTGTGGACTGTGCATCAGTGGCCCATCACGCCCCCACATCAAGCTCCGATTCGCGATTGGATTCTGCATTCTCTCCCCGGCTGTTTGTGAGGACGCGGGGTTATCGAACATAGTGATTCGGCTTTAAGGCCTGATGGAATTAACAATTATTGTGTGGGATCCAAAAATACACACAGCCTCACAGCCAAAAACAAAACATAGCGCGGTACGGGGGGGGGCCTTTAATATATATACGCTACACGTGCGTGTGTGTGCAGTCCGAGTGTGCAGGTCAGGTCTCCGCGCGCCACAGCTCACACAACCGGCGGCACCCTCCACAGGTCGGCGACCGCCCAGTCCGGAAGCACCTCCGCGATGAAGCGCGGCCCGTAAAAGACGCGCATTGCGCGCAGGGGCACGGCGTGGAGCTGCAGGCACGCCTCCCACGGCACCTCTGTAGGGGTGCACCACATGTGGAGGTGCGGCCCATCGTGCGGCGCGGTGTGAGGACTCATCTGCCAGACGCGGCAGAAGCGGCCCGTCGTGAGCTCCAACGGCCACACGCCAAACTCGAGGCGCTCAAAGGGCTCAAGCGCGCGCAGGCGCGCGCCGTGTTGCCAACGCCAGCGCACGAGCGCCAGCAGCCCGCGCAGCCCCGCCAGCTCGAGGCGCACGTGCAGCACGCTTGCGCCGATGTCGGCCAGCAGGCCGAGTAGGTCGAGGCCGCGTAGCACCAGCGGTGTGAGCGGCTGAAGCCCCTCGGGGAGGCGGGGGTGCACCACGCGCACGGCGAGCCCAAGGAGCCGACACCACGCGCCAGTGACGCACAGGTGCAGGATGGTGTCGGCGCCGAGCTGCTCCTCGTCGAGGACGAGAAGGGCGTGGCGGCAGTCGGGCTGCATCGCCATGAGCTTGAGCACGAGTGAGGCCATCCACTGCAGCATCGGCAGGTCGAGGTGTTGCCCGAAGCCGGAGGCGAGTATCTGCCACGCGCAAAAGAACCGCACGCGCTCGTCCCCCGGAGGCGGCACACGCACGAGGGAGCTGTGCAGCTCGCTGCGCGCGACCTCCCACGCGATGCCCGTCACCGCGTAGGCGCAGAGGGCGGCCCGCTCCAGCACGATCCGCACGACGTCGAGGAAGCGCCGCGTGCGCCGAAGCCGCCTCGTCACCGTGGCGCCGACGTTGTAGAGCACGATCGTGCGCAGGCGCGAGAGGCCACCGCGCCGCGCCGCGCCGAAGTCGGGGCTGAGCCGCACGACGGAGCAGGTGCAGAGCGGGCACCGCGCCTCACCGAGGGAGGGCCCACCCATCACGCCCGGCTGCCGCTGCCACCACGCGACGAAGCAGTCGGTGCAGAAGCGATGGCCACACTGTGTGACGCACGGCAGCTCCGGCGGCGAGAGGCAGATCGCGCAGACATCCTCCTCGTTGTCATCTGGGGTAACCCCCGCCTCTGCCTCCACCTCTGCCGAGGCACGTCTCACCAGCGCCCGCCTCGCCGTGCGCCGGTGGAGCCACACGGCGTAGGTGGTGGCGAGCCCTAACCCGATGCCACCGGCGACGTGCCGCGCGGATAGGGTCATACCAACCACCACAAGCTATACCACCCACCCACACAACCCGCTCCTGCGCGCGCGCTGTGCTGGCGCGCCAGACAACACGCAGCCCATGGCGAAGCGGCGGCAAGATACGCTGCCAGCTGTCCGCCTTCCGCTGTCCACGGGTGTCGATGAAAGTTCGATCGACGTTTATCTGCCGGAGGTTAACATTGTTGAGAGTTGGAAGGGCAACGCCATACTGATCGTGCCTGGAGGCGCATACAACGCTCCCAACTACAAATGGGCCAAAATACACGAGGGCGCACACGTGGCTCGCTGGATCGTCAGTATGGGAATTATGGCTGTAGTCCTCGATTATCGCTTGCCACAGGGTCGGCCATGGCTGCCGCTCTCCGATGCTCTTCGAGCCATTGAGACCGTGCGACAAGAATACAGCGTAGCGAAGAGCAGAACGCACCACGGCAAGACGTGGCCGATCGAGCGCGTCGGCGTGATGGGCTTCTCGGCTGGTGGCCATCTCGCCGCCACAGCAGCCACGCTCTTCACCTCTGCAGCCAACCGGCCGGACTTTGCGATGCTCATGTGCTCACGCCGCCTCAGCACGCCACCTCAGCACGCCGCCTCAGCGCGCCGCTTCATCGCTGGCAGGTACCCAGTGGTTACGATGAGGTCGCCGCTCGCACACCGCATGACACGCCGCAACCTGTTCGGGTCGGGGCCAATCGATGCAGCGCTCGTCGACGCCTACAGCGCCGAGCGGCACGTTACGCGCCGCACGCCGCCAGCCTTCGTGGCGCATGCGCGCGACGACGACATCGTCAGCTGGAGGCATGCCGAGCTCTTCTGCAACGCCTCGCACGCGCACGGCGTGCCGTGCGACTTCCTTCAGCTACGCCGGGGCGGGCACGCCTTTGTGACGAGGCAGCAGCCGTGGGGCGAGTGCAAGGCGGCGGCCGCCGCGTGGCTGCGCTCTCGAGGGCTCACTTGAGCGCGTGTGATTAGATGTTAGAATGAGAGGAGAGGTGACCTCCTCAACCCCCGCCAGATACTTTTGTTTCCCCCCAGGCGCGCGGAGGGGGTGGGGATTTTACTCATTTCTCTAGTCTCTAAAGGTAGACCGTAGAGTGGTGTCTCTAGAGGTGTATGTGAATGTGTAGGGCTGGTGTAGGGAAACACAGTTTTGCGCGTTTAAATAAAGCCGCACGCACCACTTTCCAAATATGTTTTTTTAAGACTTCTATTATAAAAAGACGCGGAGAGATATGGGTGTTGAAAAATTGATGTGAGACAAAATCAGCCTGACACGGCACACGGCGCTCACCCCATACCCATAGCTCCTTCCGATGCTGGACTGAAACTCGCGACAAACACCCACCGTTCGCCGGAGATGACCGGTATGCCGGCATGCTTCACTTGGCCGCCCCAGACTAACGCGGTCCCAGGCGACGGCCGCAGCACAAACGCCGGCTCGCGTGAAGCGCCAGTTTGCTCGCGCGTCCAAAACCCCGTGCCGCCACCCTCGTAGCCGTCCGACAGCGGCACGAGCAAGGTGAGAGACTGCTTGTCCTCGTGCCGCTTGAACGCGCCGCCCGCCCAGTAGACGTTCATCGCAGGCTCCAGGGGCGCGAAGGCAAGCCTGCTGACGTTCAGCGGCAAGGGGCCACCGCCGCCGCCGCCCTCGTCGCCGCCGCCACCGGCGCACTGCCTGTTCAAAGCAGGCTCCGCGGAGGAGCACAGGCCGACGAACATGCCGCTGCCTTGCTTCATCCCTTGTTTCACCGCGGTGTCGCTCGCAAGGCAAGGGCCGAACAATCGCTCGATGAGCTCCGGAAGCTCCGTTTGCAGCAGACAGAGCGCGCGCATAAGGAGCTGGTCGCAGAGGATCCGCCCTTCCTCGCTCAGGAGGCCAGCCTCGCGTACGGGCAGGCGTACTCTCCCCAGCTTCCGCGCCTGGCCTCTAGGCCGCTCGGATGTCCACAGGTCTGGCCGCGCTTCCATGTCCGCCTGCTCCCGCAAGGCGGCCGGCGCCGCCAGCGTTCGCAGCTTCTCGCACTCGGCTGGACTGGCGAGTGCGTTCACCATGAGGAGTGACTGACTGTTTGCGAGTGCCGCAGCGGCTGATGGGGAGCCAGCGGCGGCGGCAGAGTCAACGAAGACCTCGGAGAATTGAGAGCCAGAGAGGGCAGCGCGAGGTGTGTGTTCCAGCGTCGGCGCGACAACGTTGGCTGCGGATTGCTCCACGTCCATCGCTGCGGATTGCTCCACGTCCATCGCTGCGGATTGCTCCACGTTCTGGCTGCGGAGAGAGGGGTCAGTTCTTGCTCTGTGAGAGGCGCGCAAAAAATGCCAACACGCCGCGCCGCGCGCGCCTGCACGGAAAAATGGTCGTCCGCGTCATGCGCGAGCGCGAGACTGGGCAGCGGAAGTTAGGATCCGATCCGCTGGCAGCAGCGGCGCGCCAGCTGCGCGCGACGTCTCTCGATCTGTCCACCCACTTCGAGTTCGCTACGGTTCACAACCAGGCGGTGACTGCGCTCAGCCTTGAGGGTGTCGAAGGGCGGTATCTGCTGTCGGCGGCCGCCGACGCGACCATCGGACTCTTCGACGTGCTGGACGTCCCGTGCGAGCCGACAGCGTCGGCAGAGCCGCTCCAGCCTCTCGCAACCATCCATCGTACAAACCTGGACGCGCACAAATTTGCAGTGTCCACGCTCGCTTGGTTCCCACACGACACGGGCGCGTTTGTGACGGGCGGGTACGACCAGCAGGTGAAGCTGTGGGACACAAACGAGATGCGCGTCGTTTGCGACTTCACCTTGCCCGGCCGCGTCGAGTGCGTGGCGATGTCGTCAGTGGCCTCGACGCACGCCCTCATCGCCGCCGCAGGTGCCGGCAATGACATTCGGCTCGTCGACCCGGCGACGTGCGCCGCGCCGCTCGAACCGGCAGTCCGCTGCGCTCGAACTGGTAGCCCTGTGCAGTTTGTCAGCCCGCGGCCCGGGCCTCGTGTCGCAGGGGCTCGGCGACTCACACCCTCGCTGGGCACCGCGCGCCGTCGTGGGTGGTGTGTTGGAGCCCGAGGAACGAGCATCGCCTCGTGAGCGGCGGCGCCGATGGTTGCGTCCGCGTATGGGACCTGCGGCGCGCCTCGGGCTGGTTCTCGGCCTTCGACATGCAGGACACGGCTGCCGCCCGCCAGCTCGCGCCATCGTCCGACCCACCGTCCGCAGTCGATTTATGGCCGCAATCGTTCGCGGCAGCGGGCAGCGGCGAGGGGGCGGGCGGCAGCCGTGGCGGCGGCCGCGGCGGCCGCGGTCGCGGCAGCCATGGTGGTGGTGGCAGCCTTATGGGCGTGCGGCAGGCAAGCAGAGGCGGCCACCACTCCACAACCACGGTGGCCGGCCGGGCGGCAGCGCTGGCCGGCAAGGTGGCACACCAGGGCGCGGTAAGCTCCCTAGTATGTGTACCCGAGGCTGCAGCCACGTGTACCCAGGTCTGCAACCCCGTAAATCCAGGTCTGCAACCCCGTGCACCCAGGACTGCAGCCCCATGTATCTCAGGTGAGCTCGCTCTGCTACACGCCCGACGGGGCGATGCTCATCTCGGCGGGTCGAGATCACCGTGTGAGGCTGTGGGAGGCGGAGAGTGGACTCAACACCCTCACGCACTTCGCGGGCGCGCGCAACCTGGCGAGCGCGTGCAAGCAGCTGGGCGTGTGCGCCGAACGCGGAACGCAGGCGATGCACCTCTTTGCTTCCTCACATGCACACGCACCACGTACACACACCATGCACACGCACCACATGCATACGCACCATGCACCTGTGCCTGCAGGCGGCGCGCCTCTACTTCCCGACGCGCGAGGGGCTCGTTGAGTACGAGCTATCGAGCGGCAGCAAGTTGCGCGTGCTCAAGGGCCACTTCGGCGCCACGACGTGCTGCGCCGCCGACCCGCACGCGCCGCGCGTCTTCAGCGGCGGCGAGGACGGCGCGCTCAACGCGTGGACGCCACCGCCGTGCGGGCTGCGCAAGCCCGCACCCGCCGAGCCGTTTGTGGTGCGGCCCTTCTGGAGGCGGGCGTCCTTGGAGCCGCCGGTGGAGCGCGGCGGCGGCGGCGGCCATGAGGCGGTAGAGGTGGGAGGCTACGGTCTCGTCGTGGCACGCGGTGGCACGGCCGCCGCCGCGCTGAGCGGCGCGGGCGGCCGGGCCACTGGTCGGCTCTCCGCGATCAACGCCGCCAGCGCAGCTGCCATCGGCCAGGTGCAAGACGCCGCGCAGCCGCCGCACGCCTCGGCTTCCTCGGCACGGCCGGCAGTGGCAGCGGACGATGCCGACGCGTGGAGCGACGACGACGAGGATGCCGCGCCACCCGCGAGTTCTGAGCGGCGCAGAGGGCGCGACCAACGCGCGGGAGGCGACTATCATAAGCGGCGGAGACAGTAAAACGTATTTATAAATACCCATTATTAGATATTTCGGTTAGAGTTTTCAGTTGGTTCCACAGAGTTGCACATATTACACCTTAATTAATTACACCAGCATCACGCTCAAGCTCACGTGTCTCGTGGCCGGTATGTGTGCACGCTCTCGCCCATACTTTGCCATACATCTCGCGATGTGTGGAGTGTGTGTGCCACGCCGACGCGCCATGCACACACGCGCCCCGTCGCCCACACGGCCACACGCGCGAGACGCGCGCGTGCACGTGCAGCAGTTGCAGTCGTCGCGGCGTTGCGCTCAAATGCTGATACTACCTTGCCCTCTGACCCTGACGTCAGTCAGCAGCGTGTACTGCACACCCTAGACTGCACACTTTACCGCACACCACCCTGCCCCTCAACGCTCCGACGGCCGCCGCCTGCTTCGCCCGAGCTGCCGGCAACCGCGCGTCTCAACGCCGCGTTGACGCCAAAAATGTCGGGCAGGGCGGGCGGCCTGTCCTCGCCGTACGGCACGGCCTTGGGCGCCGCGCCGGGGAGGAAGCGGGATGGGTCGACTGCAGACGCCCAGCCGACCTCAGCCGCCTCGGAGCTGACCGAGCCAGAAAGCCCGTCTTGCCGATCGCCCTGCGCGCAGTAGTCGACGCATGAATTGTAGCAGTACCGGGTACTTGCCGGCGCCACTCGGTTGCAGTTCTCCTCGCAATCGAGCATGCAATCCTTGGCTGCGTTGGCTAAACCGGGGAACGCAAATCCCGAGGATAGGCAGAGGGCGTGGACGGCCTGGCGGCGTGTGAGCAGGTCCGCGCGCGGCGGCGTGAGGAGGCCCAATGCGACAGCGGCCAGGCTCAGCATGCTGCGCCGCGCTGGCTCCGATCTCGACGATAGCGCGCTGCGTTGGCGAAAGTTCCCGTGGCTGGGCGAGCAGCCGCCGTGCACGGGTGTACACCGCGCTGGCCGTCTCGATCGAGAAGGGCGCTGCGTTGGCGAAGTTCCTTGTCGAGACAGCGCCGTGCACGCGTCTGAGCTCGAGTCCAATGTCCACTGCAGGCCAGCCAGGCGCGCTGGATCTCTATCCGCCGTCCCGCACTGGCTGGTTTGCGGTGCCAAGAGACCACTTCCGTTACGATGTCAGTGGCTCCAAGACGTTCCCAATGAAGTATCTCGTATACGATGGCTTTGCCGCTCACAACACCACAGCACCGGTGCTCTGTTACTGCGGCAACGAAGGCGCGGTCGAGCTCTTCTACAATAACTCTGGGGGGCTCTTCTCTCTGGCATCAAGCCTCGGTGCCCGGCTGCTATTCGCTGAGCATCGCTACTACGGCGCCTCGCTTCCGTTTGGGGCAGAGTCCTTCACTCCTGCGAACCTGAGCCTGCTCTCGATCGAGCAGGCTCTGGCGGACTACGCGGCACTGCTGCTCGGCCTATCCAGCGAGCTCGGCTGCCGCAGCACGAGGCCCAGCACCGCCACAGGCCGCCCCCTCTGCGACGTCATGCTCTTCGGTGGCTCGTACGGCGGGATGTTGGCCGCGTGGCACCGCGTGCGCTACCCGCAACTCTCGCTGGGCGCCGTGGCTAGCGGCGCGCCCGTCGACTTTTACCCCGGCGAGCAGATCCAGCAGCGCTTCGCAGCAGCCGTCAACCACACCTTCGACACCTACGGCGGCCACGCGCGCTGCGCAGCCTCGCTCGCGGCCTCCCTTGCGGCTGCCGACGCGGCCACTCCGGCGCAGCTGGAGGCAGCGGGCGTGCGTGCCTGCGGCGCGATGGGAGCCGACGCGGCGGAGCGCTACGCCTTCTACGCGCGTGGCGCGATGGCCTCGCTCGCCATGCTCGACTACCCATACGCGTGCGGCTTCGTGGGTACGCTTCCCGCCAACCCCGTGCGCCGCGCTTGTGCCGCGCTGACGGCGGCGTCGGCGAAGACGGCGACGGCGGTGGCGGCGACGGTGACGGGAGGGGCGGTGGTTGAGGCAGGGGCTGCTAGCGCTGCCGCCAGCAAGGCGGAGGTGGAGGCGGAGGCGGAGGCGGTGGCGTCGCTGCGCAAGCTACACACCGCCGTGCTGCAGCTGGTCAACGCCACTGGCGCGCTGGGCTGCGTCGATCTCGCGGCCGAGCTCGTGGGGAGTCAGCGCCACTTGCACCCAGAAGCCCGGGGCGCGACGAGGGGCGGCAGTGATCTCGGAGTTACGAGCTGGAACTACCAAGCCTGCACCGAGCTGCCGCTGGAGCCGATCACGAGCGATGGCTTCGGCTTCTACCCGGAGCGCGCGGGGCGGCAGCGAGCAGAGCTCTCCGCCAACTGCGCAGCGCGATTCGGCGGCGTCCGTCCGCGGCCGGGCTGGATGGGCCTCGCCTTTGGGCTGGGAGCTGACTACCGCCACCACTCCCGCATCCTCTTCGTGGAGAACGAGAAGGACCCGTGGCACGTCGGCACGGCCTCCGTGCCTCCGGTCACAGGCGTAGGCGGCACCGTGCGCCGGCACGTGTCCACCGGCGGCGCGCACCATCAGGAGCTGCGCTTCGCGTCGCCTCTGGACGCCCCAGGGGTGGTCGAGGCTCGGCGGCTTATCGAGGTTACGGTGCGTGAGTGGCTGAGGCTGTAGCTGCTAGCTCGTGAATATAGCTAGCGCGTCGTTTGATGTTGCGCACTCTCGTCACCAGCTTACTACCCCAATCGGTGCCAGCAAGAGATGGGCGCACGCCCTTCGCGCGCTACCGACCGACCTACTGCGCTCTGCGCTCTTCGGGGGCACGCCCATCGGCCATCGCCCTTGCACGAGTTGCAGTTGGCTCCGCTGTTGCTGCGAGCCTCCGTGCTCCAAGCTATAAAGTAAAGTACCTCAACCACCAAATGCTCGCTTTCTGTTGCGTAATGGCCGGCGAGGTGTACGATGCCGTGCGTGCTGTGTGCTGTGACGCAACTAGAACGATCAATCTCATATAGAGGAGTAAAAA
>MDSY01103631.1_pt1 | contig 10102 bp, 8 predicted proteins | sample 811131 | NCBI WGS metagenome assembly MDSY01 (sample SAMN05326643, study PRJNA326480) | marine metagenome | isolation source: seawater | place: Atlantic Ocean: South West | collected 2010
CTTCCTGCAGGGCCCGGCCTTCGTCATCGAGGGTTGAGCAGGCGAAGGCGTAAAGTTTCTCCGCCCGGGCGTGGACCGGCATCTCGGTGGCCCTGGCATAGGCGTGCAGCAGCCAGACCCATTCGAACTGGTGGCCGGGTTCGACAATATCGGCATCGCGTCCGGCCGGTTGGGTCCAGCCCGGGGCGAAATGCTCGCCCAGCAGGTCGCCCGGCCCGGCCGTGAAGAACCTGTCGAACAGGCTGACAATCTCACCCGCACGGGAAAGATGGTCGCCGTCCGGATCCGCCCGGTGCAGGGCAAGACAGGCTTCCAGCAGGTGCATGTGCGGGTTCTGGTGGCGCTTCTGGTCCGCAGGCAGTGTTTCGAAATACCCGCCATCCGGCGCGCGCAGCTTTGCGTCGGCAGCCGTCAGGATCCTGCGTGCACCTGCCAGCGCCTCTTCCGCGCCTTCAAGGACGCTTGCCGTTTCAGCGAGGGCAAAGAGGACGAATGCCGTGTCGTAAAGATCCGCCGTGTCGTCGGTGAAGCCGGACCCGTCAGACCCCAGCACGCGGCCTGCAAGCCCGTCAGGCCGCAGGGCAGGGCCTGTCAGCGTGGACAATCCCATCGCCAGAAGATCGGCGCCCGTGTCCGGCTTCCAGCCCAGCCGCAGGGCTTCGGCAAAGATATAGGTCTGCCGTGCCTGGACGCGGACACGGGTTATGTCCTGGTCCGCAGACTGGTGGTCGAGTGTCAGTGTTTCGCGAAACAGGCCGTGGTCGCCGACGCCGCGTTCCGACCATAGCGGAAAGCAGGCATCCATCAGCCAGTGGCGGGCTTCCCGCGCCCGGCGCTTCAAGGCGGACTTTGACATATGACGCAAACCCCGTAGCAGATGCGGCGGCGAATGCCGCTCGCCAGACCCGACGCGCACCTGCTATCAGGAGCGAGCCTCGTTGACCAGCGGCGTCGGCCCATTGCCGCGCCTGAATGCAACAGAGTAGGAAAGGCCCCGATGAAGGACAGGATCTTCTTTCCGCTTGCCCTGCTGGTTGCGGCCGGATTGGTGGGGATTGCCATTTTACCCGGCGTTGGCCGCCTGCCGTCCGGGGCGGTGACAGGGGATGGCAAGAACTACAACGAGATTACGGTTTCCGGCATCTACCTCAACAAGGTTGTCGCCGGTGGGGACGCCGAAACCCGCCTGATCGACGGCCCGAATGGCCGCAAGCAGCTTTATATCGAGGTGCAGGCCGGTGCGCTGGACGGCGCGCCGGAACTTGGCCCGCATTTCCGTCTGGCAGCCGACATGGAGGTCCAGTTCGCCGGCTACACCGTCCGGAGCACAGTGCGGGCCCGTCCGGCTGACACGCGCGGCGCCTTGCAGATGGAAGCGAATTATTCTGCCGGCCGGGCAGGAGATTCGGGCTGGCAGGTGTTCGACCTGCAGCCTGACGCTGAGGATTTCAGTTTCGAGTATGACGTGCCGGTGATCGAAGGTGAGCAAGGGGTCGACTATTTTGGCATCCGTCCGGTCGTGCCCGACAAATCCCGGGCCTTGATCGTGGAAGAGGTCAAATTCGAACGCCTCCAGCGCTGGGCGGACGAGTAGGACCAGCAGTACAACACAGAATCCGGAGACCGAATTGGCTGATACAGACACGTCCACGCCCACCGAAACCCAGCAAGGCGACGATCCGTATCTCTGGCTGGAAGAGGTAGAGGGCGACGAGGCGCTTGCCTGGGTCCGTGCCCAGAATACACGGTCCCTCGCCACGCTGCAGGCGGATCCGCGCTATGCCGGTTTCGAGGCCGCGGCGCTCGATGCTCTGAATTCAAGGGAACGCATCGCCTATGGGGTCGTGCGCTCCGGCTTCGTTTACAATTTCTGGCAGGACGACACGAACGTACGCGGCCTGTGGCGCCGCACGCCGCTCGAGTCCTATCGCAGCGATGCGCCGGACTGGGAGACTGTGGTCGACTTCGACCAGCTGGCGGAAGCGGAAGGCCGGAACTGGGTCTACAAGGGCGCGAACTGTTTCGCGTTGAAAGAGACCGGCGCCTACAAGTGCATGGTCTCGCTGTCAGATGGCGGCAAGGACGCCGTGATCCAGCGCGAGTTCGATCTTGCCACGAAATCCTTCGTTAAGGACGGCTTCGTCACGCCGGAAGCCAAGCAGGGCCTCGCCTGGGCCGGGCCGGACACGGTTCTGATTGCCACCGACTGGGGCGAGGGGACGCTGACGGAGTCCGGCTATCCTTTCGTCGTGAAGCGCTGGCAGCGCGGGACGCCACTGGAAAGTGCCGAAGAAGTCTACCGCGGCGACGTGACCGATGTCGGCGTCTGGCCGATGACGCTGGAACTGGACAATGGCACAATCCTCCAGGGCGCTGTGGAGGCGGAGACCTTCTTCACCTCCAGCTATTGGTGGTTCCCGGAAGGGGAGGCCACGCCGGTCAAATGGCCAATCCCGAAGAAATCCACGCCGGAAGGCATTTACCGGGGCCAGTTTCTGGTCTCCCTGCAGGAAGACTGGTCACCGGACGGCCAGGCGGACACGTTCAGGTCTGGTGACCTGGTCGCGTTCGACGTTGCGGCCTTCATGGAAAGCCGGTCGCTGCCGCCCGTTTCGCTCGTTTTCCACCCCTCCGAAGCGCAGGCGCTGGAAGGGGTCGCGATCGCAAAGGGCGCGATGTTGCTCTCCGTCAGCGATACGGCTGTCGGCAAGGTGATGCGCGCTGAACCGGGCGAGAATGGCTGGCGGACGTGGCGTGTCGCGCTGCCCGGCGAGGGCCAGGCCAGCATCGCCTTTGCCAATCCACATGAAGAGATCGTCTTCCTGAACTATGAGGACTTCCTCACCCCGGGCTCGCTGCTCGAATTCGATTCCGGGCATGATGCGGCAAGCATGCTGAAAAGCGTGCCCGCCAAGTTCGATGCGGCCGGCCTGAAGGTGGAACAGCATTTCGCAACCTCGAAAGACGGAACGAAAGTGCCGTATTTCCTGGTCGCGCGAAAAGACATTCCGATGGATGGCTCCACGCCGACGCTGCTCTATGGCTATGGCGGCTTCCAGGTCTCGATGAATCCCGCCTACAGCCCGGTTACCGGGCGCCTGTGGCTGGAGCAGGGCGGGGCCTATGTGCTGGCGAATATCCGCGGCGGGGGAGAATTTGGCCCGGCCTGGCACCAGGCGGGCCTGAAGCAGAACCGCCAGCTTATCTATGACGATTTCGTTGCCGTGGGCGAAGACCTCATTGCGTCCGGTGTGACCAGCGCGGATCATCTCGGCATCATGGGGGGCTCAAATGGTGGCTTGCTGATGGGGGTCATGCTGAACCAGCGGCCGGACCTCTGGAGTGCGGTGGTGGTTCAGGTGCCGCTCCTGGACATGCTGCGGTATCATCTCCTGCTCGCGGGGGCGTCCTGGGTGGATGAATACGGCTCGCCGGACATTCCGGAAGAGCGGGCCTTCCTCGAGACGATCTCGCCATACCAGAATTTCGATGCCGGCAAGCCCTACCCGGAACCCTTCTTCGTGACCTCGACAAAGGACGACCGGGTCCACCCCGGCCATGCGCGAAAGATGGCAAAGAAATTCGAGGCCGCAGGCCTGCCATTCCTCTACTATGAGAACATAGACGGCGGACACGCGGCGGCAGCGAACCAGACCGAGCGCGCAAAGCGTACCGCCCTGGAATTCACCTATCTCAGCCAGAAACTTGCCGGAGCCGGCAAGTCGAACTGAGTCCGTAATTCAGATTCCTTTGGTCACATTCCAATGAGGCGCCCGGTTTTTCTATTCCAATGGCTTGTCAAAATACCCAAGCGTGAGACTGTCAGGCCATGAAGCTGGACGATCCAGGCCTTGAGAACGAGCTTGTCAGCCTGAAAGTGCTGACGGAGGCCGACCGGGACGTGTTGGCCGGTACCAGCGCCGTCGAGGCCATGTGGCAATGGATGCCCGTGATTGCGACGGGGACCAATTTTCACTCCTATTTCGACCATACGCTGGAGATGAAGGACTCCGGCGACTACATCCCCTTCACGATCTGGCGGAAATCTGACGGCGCGTTCGTCGGCGTCGTCGCCTATGCGGACATTTCCCGCACACACCGCCGGTTACGGATGGCGTCGCTCTGGATCGTCGAGGAGATGCGCGGCACCGAGATTGTTCCGGCCGTACAGCTTGCCGTGATCGAGCGGGCTGTTGCCTCGCGCATGCGGCGCATCGAAATCCTGACGCCAGATGCCAATGAACGCTCCGTCCGCTCGATTGAGCGGTTCGGTGCCAAGCGCGAAGGCACGCTGCGCAGTTATATCCGAATGGCCAATGGAACCTGGGCCGATATGGCGGTCCTGTCGCTGGTTGGAGACGAAGCTGTGGTCGCGATGGCTCTGCTGAAGGACCGGGTGCGAGCCCTGCAACAGGCTTAAATGCTTGACGCCGCTGGCATTCGCGTGCTTTAGCCGCGCGAAATCTGCGCAAATCCAGAAGCGCGCCTTGACCGATCCCGTGAGGACAGCGAGGCCCCCCGCCCGGCGAAGTTTCGCTCAGCGGGGCTCTTGGTCTTTGCGTTGAACCTGTGGAGCGCCCATGTCAGGACAGATCTGACAGACGGCATAAGGAGTAACGCGATGTTTGACGCCCTCAGCGAACGGCTCGGCGGCATATTCGACAACCTGACGGGGCGCGGGGCGCTTTCCGACAAGGATGTGTCCGAAGCGCTGCGCGAAATCCGGGTTGCGCTGCTGGAAGCAGACGTCGCATTGCCCGTGGTCAAGGACTTCATCGCCAAGGTGAAGACCCGCGCTGTGGGCGAAGAAGTCATCCGCTCAGTGAAGCCGGGCCAGCAGGTCATCAAGATCGTCTATGACGGTCTGGTCGACATGCTGGGCGGGGAAGACGCCGACACCAGCCTGCGCATCGACAGCCCGCCGGCGGTCGTGATGATGGCGGGCCTGCAGGGCTCCGGTAAGACGACAACGACCGGCAAGCTGGCCAAGCGCCTCTCGGAAAAGGGCCGCAAGAAAGTCCTCCTCGCTTCGCTCGACGTGCGCCGCCCGGCGGCCATGGAACAGCTGGCGATCCTGGCCGACCAGTGCGGCGACTCCGTCAGCTCCCTGCCAATCATCCAGGGCCAGCTTCCCGCAGACATCGCCCGGCGCGCGCTGAACGCCGCAAAGATCGGCGGCTATGACGTTCTCTTCCTCGACACCGCCGGCCGGACCAGCATCGACGAACCGATGATGACCGAGGCGGCTGAAATCGCCGAAATCGCCCAGCCTCAGGAAACCCTCCTGGTTGCTGACGCGTTGACCGGCCAGGACGCGGTGGAAACCGCGCGGCGCTTCCATGAGCGTCTGCCGCTGACCGGTCTTGTCCTGACCCGGATGGATGGCGACGGGCGCGGCGGTGCGGCGCTGTCCATGCGTGCGGTCACAGGCCTGCCAATCAAATTCCTCGGTGTCGGCGAAAAGCTCGACGGGCTCGACACGTTCGATGCCCAGCGTGTGGCCGGACGTATTCTCGGCCAGGGCGACATTGTCTCGCTGGTCGAAAAAGCGTCCGAGCAGATGGACGCCGCGAAGGCCGAGCGGATGGCGGAGAAGATGCGCAAGGGCATCTTCGACCTCAACGACCTCGCCGAACAGTTGAAGCAGATGCAGCAGATGGGCGGCCTTGGCGGCCTGATGGGCATGCTGCCGGGCGCCCGCAAGGCCAAGCAGGCCATGGAAGCGGCGAACCTCGACGACAATGTCCTGAAACGTCAGGAGGCGATCATTTCCTCCATGACGAAGGCCGAGCGCGCAAAGCCCGCGCTGCTCAACGCCTCGCGCCGCAAGCGCATTGCGGCTGGTTCCGGCACCACGGTGCAGGATGTGAACAAGCTGCTGAAGATGCACCAGCAGATGGCCGGCATGATGAAGAAGATGCGCACAAAAGGCGGCATGAAGAACATGCTGGGCATGGCGCAGCAGGCCGGCATCTCACAGGCGGATCTCGCCAAGATGGGCGGCCAGCAATTGCCGGGCCTTGGTGGCGGGTCGCTTCCGCCGGGCATGGGCGACCTGTTGGGGGGGAAAAAGAAATGACCGATATCGACACGACGCTGGCAAAATTCCAGCTGAGCCAGTTCCGCGACAGCATCGACAATCTCGATGCCATCCTCGTTCATACGCTGGCCGAGCGCTTCAAGCTGACCCAGCAGGTCGGCAAGTTGAAGGCGCAGCATAACCTTCCGCCCGCAGACAAGTCCCGCGAGGCAGAACAGATCGAACGGTTGCGTAATATGGCGCAGCAGTCCGGCCTCGACCCGGCCTTTGCCGAGAAATTCCTCAATTTCATCGTGGCGGAAGTGATCCGCCATCATGAGCATATCCGCGGCCTTGAGGCCGATTAGAACATTCCAGAGACGCCAGTACACAGGAGATAACCCCATGGCCCTCAAAATCCGGCTCGCCCGCGGCGGGTCCAAGAAACGCCCTTACTATTCCGTCGTTGTTGCCGACGCGCGCGCGCCGCGTGACGGTCGCTTCATCGAGAAGATCGGCACCTATGATCCGCGCCAGCCGAAAGATTCGGAAAACCGCGTGAAGATCGACGCCGAAAAAGCCGCTGAATGGGTCCGCAAGGGCGCTCAGCCGACGGATCGTGTCGCACGCTTCCTGTCGCAGATCGAAGTCGACGGCAAACCGGTCGTGGCCTGGACGCACGGCAACAACCCGAAAAAGGCCGAGCCGGGTAAGAAAGCCCAGGAACGCGCCAAAGAGCGTGAAGAAAAAGCGGCTGCTGCTGCTGAAGCCGCTGCTGCGCCGGCCGAAGAAGCACCGGCTGAGGAAGCTCCGGCAGAAGAAGCCGCAGCAGAAGAAGCTGCTTCCGAATAAGCTGCCCGCCATCTGGCAGGCCATGGAAGGGCCGGCATCCGGGAAGGGTGCCGGCCTTTTCCGTATGCGGCCCGAAAACCCATTCAGAATCTGAACGCCGGATAACGGCCCGCCCCGACGGGGTTCAGATCGTTTGTCTAGAAACGGCCTGTCCCGAAAGGAGCCTGTCATGAAGATATCGTCCCTCGTTTCCACGTTTGCACTTGCAGCGGGTCTTGCTGCGCTCGCTTTGCCGGCCAGCGCCGATCATCGCGGCGGCCGTGATACCTGGCGCGGAGGTGACTATCAGGGCCGGCAGGGCGGGGCGGTGCTGTATTCCAATGCCGGGTTCCGGGGAGAGGCGGTGAGGGTTGATGGCGCTGTGCCCAGCCTTGGCCGTATCGGGTTCAATGACCGGGCGTCTTCCATCGTGATCAATCGCGGTGTGTGGGAAGTGTGCGTGGATGCCAATTTCCGGGGGCGGTGCGAAATCATCGACACCAGCGCAGGGCGCCTGAACGCCTATCGCCTGAACGACAACATTTCGTCGCTGCGTCCTGCCGGATATGACGGGCGCGGACGCGACGACCGTCGGAGCGGCCGGGATCATGGGAAGCGCGGCGGCTGGGACAGCGGGCGCGGCGGGCAGGGCCTGATCCTGTTCCCGGATTCCAACCAGCGCGGCCCGGCGATGGAAATCGGCCAGGATGTGTCCGACCTCAGCCGGTACCGGTTCAATGACAAGGCCAGTTCCTTCTATGTCAGCGCCGGCACCTGGCAGGTGTGCGAACATGCGAACTATCGGGGCCGCTGTGAAATCCTCACCGCCGGCGCGGGAGACCTGAGGCCGATCCGGATGAACGACAATATCTCGTCGATCCGGCGTTACAGAGGTTGGCGCTGAGGCGGGCGGCAGCTGCCGCTTGCCCTTGGCGCGCGCGCCGCTACACAGGCGGCATGAACAAAACGGCAGACAACAGGCTGATTGCGGTGGGCGTCCTGAAGGGCGCCCATGGCGTGCGCGGTGATGTGCGGGGGAGGAGCTTCACGGCTGACCCGGACGCCGTATTCGATTTCGGCCCGTTGCTGGACGAGGCGGGGAAGGTGATCGTGACGCCGAAATCCGCCCGCCCCGCGAAAGGTCATTTCATCGTCCGCCCGAAAGAGCAGAAGCAGAAGGAAGACTGGGACGCGCTGCGCGGAACGCTGCTGTACGTGCCCCGCGCCAGCCTGCCGGAAGCGGATGAGGACGAGTTCTATATCGAGGATCTCGTCGGCCTCGACGTCTACACAGGCGGCAGCGAACGCGCCGGGCGTATCCGTGCGGTCCAGGATTTCGGGGCAGGGGAACTTCTGGAAATCGATCTGGCTGGCGGCGGCAGCGTGTTCGTGCCGTTTACCCTGGCCGATGTGCCGGTTGTGGACCTCGCTGCAGGCCGTGTTGTGCTGGCGACATTGGAGGAATGGCTGGAAGCGGACGGCGAGGAAGACGCCCCGTCAGACGCCTGAATCCCCGCGTTGCGCGGCGTTCAGACAATATTTGCCATACTTTCAGCCAGACTGAGTGAAAGTATGGCCGATGATGACAAAGTTCCTTCGCCTCCTGGCAGTGCTCGCGACCCCGATTGCAATGGCTGGCGGCGCACAGGCCGATACAGAGCCCTATGACCAATATGCCGGACAGGATGAGGCCCCACCGGCCCTGATCCTGTACAGCGGACCGGAGTATTCCGGCGAAGTGCGGGAAATCTACGACCCGATCCATGCCCTGCCGAACCTGCAGTTCAATGACCGTGCCCGCTCCATCGCCGTGTTGTCCGGACAATGGGAGGTCTGTCAGCACAGCGACTTCACCGGCCGCTGTGTGTTCCTGCGCTATGACGTGCCGGACCTTGCCTGGTATGGCCTGGCGGGTGAGATCTCATCCGTGCGCCCTGTATATGAATATACAGATGCCGAGCATGGCCTGATGTTCGTGCGCGATGACAATGGCTACATCCGCTATGTCGATGATGAGCGCTACGGCCATGACACTTACAGCTATGGCTATGGCGCCTCGACCTCTATCCAAGTCTATCATTACGGCTACTCGCCGGAATACAGGCAGTATGGTTATTACGATCCGCGGCTTGGCTACGACCCTTACGGGTTTGGCTGGACCAACTATTCAAGGCCTTATTATTCCTCGACCCATTACCGCCGCGAACGGCCGCCGCTGCGTGGGCATTATGGCGCGCGCGACGCATCCGTAACGCTTTACACCGACTCCTTTGACCGGGGCGCGTCGCTGGGCATCAATCGCGGCGTCCGCGATCTCAGCCGCTACCGCTTCAACGACAATGTGTCGTCGATCCAGATCCGTTCGGGTAAATGGGAAGTGTGCGAGCACGCCAATTTCCAGGGCCGCTGCCAGATTGTCGATGCATCGGTCGACCGGCTGAACGGTCTTCGCCTGAACGACAATATTTCGTCCATCCGTCCGGTCGGCAGCACAGGCCATGACCGGTGGGACCGCCACGAACGCGATGGCAGGAGAGACGGCCGGAGAGACGGAAGGAGAGGCGACCGGACCCGCCGGGATACGCCACAGGCCGGGTTCACCCCCGGCACCGGAGACTCGGCTCGCCGCGCTCCGCCGAAGCCGGGCCGCCTGCCACCGGGCGTCCGCAACATGCAGGCGCAGCAAGCGGCGGCACAATCCGCTGCGCCGTCCACGCGCACGATCACGCCCCAGCCGGTCCGCCGGCCTGGAGAGCGTGTGGTGGAGCGCCGGGTCGATCCGGTCCTTTCCGGCGGACCTGACACGCGGCGGGAAGACCGGATCCAGCGCCGGACGCGTGATACCCGCGAACCCGACTTTGCCCGGGCCGAACGCCGCGCCCTTGAGCGCCGTGCCGCTGAACGCCGCCGCATGGACACGCCGGACCGCCGCACAATGCCGAGCCGTGTGACGCCGCGTACGCCGGATGTTCGCAAGACACCCGTCCGCCCGGCGCCGACGCGGGTTGCACCCACCCGGGACACTCGCCCGCCGGCCATGCGCCGCATGGAACGGCCTGTGACCCGCGCCCCGGAAGCCCGTCGGCCGATTACACGCGCTCCGGCAGTCCGGGCTCCTCCTGGCGGGACGGGAGAAGGTCAATGGCGAGGTGGTGCCACGGGTTTGCGGATTTTTCAAGAAGAACTTTTGTGCTCGTCAAAAGTGCCCCCCAAGCGGGCTCGCACGTACGAGTTGGCTGCCGCTGAGAATAC
>MDSY01152179.1_pt1 | contig 10099 bp, 13 predicted proteins | sample 811131 | NCBI WGS metagenome assembly MDSY01 (sample SAMN05326643, study PRJNA326480) | marine metagenome | isolation source: seawater | place: Atlantic Ocean: South West | collected 2010
AAGCACCGAAAGCTGCGACGAAACCAATCATGGCCATCCAACCGTTAAACTTTTCTGCTTCTGGAGTCATTGTTTTTTCTTTGATTAAGGGATAGAAATTAAAAAGAGACCTGCTACATTAAAAAATGCCAGGTATAACCGCACCAAATAAGATGTAGTTATGAACTAGTGCGAAGAAACCTATCATAGCAAGGCGACCATTGAGTTGCTCTGCGTGTGGACCGTAGCCCTGATAATCTTCAACATACTGCATAGGTGGTTCAGAAGCAAACATGTTCTGCTTACCATATTCAGTAGTTGTGTACCTCTTCATACTTGGTTGTGAAGTAGTCATTCGTTCATTAAGAAACGTAACATAATTATATATAAAACATTAAATTTTGTCAAGAAACTTAACATTCGGGATCCCGAACAGTAAAAAGGAGGTCTTATGACCCCCATAATGTAAACTTATGTTACTTACCTTCAAACCCTGGAGGAAGTGTTCCAAAGTATGGATCATAATCAAATATAAGATTCCAATCTTCTACAGTAGAAGCTTGTTGTTTCCAAAAATTCCACAAACCATCATGACTTGATTTGTGAAATACATCCACATGGTCTTTATGAATAGATGATCCCATTTCTATTCTATAAAGAAATAAAGGAATAGCAAAAGTGTTACCAGAATTATAAATTAAATCATCAGCAACTGCTCTTGGTTTAACTCCTTGATCAAGTTTATATGTTTGTTTTCCTGTATACCCTCCTCTACAATGTAATGAAACCATTTTCTCAGCATATCTACGTGTTATTAAATAACATGCTGTAGAAAAATCATTCACAAATCTCTTATGAATTTTTAAATGAACTTCAGCAGGATTAATAATTGCCAATTGAACAACATCATATCCATAAGGAATTTTACAAAAGAAATCTTTCCACACAAAAGGCCAATAAGAAACAGTTCCTATATCACAATCATCTTCCATGATTAAAGCACAAGGAGCATCAGAATTATCTAAAAAATATTTTAATGCTTTAAGGTGTGAAGTAGTACATCCAATTTCACCTGATGACATATTCTCAGGATACTTACCTTTAATAATATCACTTAAGTCATCATCCCTACCATCATAAGCAGAGATACGTGTATAGTTCTCTATCTCCCAATACTTAAACTGTGCCTCCATGTATATCTTTCTTTCTGGTTGACCATCAAGATTAAGATAATATATTGGTGGTAAACCTTTTAACTTATATGTTGCTTTATTCTTATCCATAAATTTTCTCCCAATCAAATCTTACAAAATCTGTTGACCAAGTATTCGTTTTTCTTTTATGTGCGAATACTTCAAAATTATGAGAGGTATCTCTATTAATAGTAGCCTCACCTTCAGGTATATAATCAAGAAACATACTACTCATAAAATAAACATTCAATTTTCCCTGTGCTCTATACCAAAAAATAGGATCAGTCTGCCCATAATGACCTACAAGATCCTCCTCACACCCTCCAACATTCCAATAGTCCTCAAGTCTTAATAAGCAAACAGCAGGGTGTGGCTGCCCATTCTTTTCATGTGATGGATTACCAGGAACTCTACGATTAAATTTAAAACAATTACCACTCTCAGAAGAAGTTAAATCCAACATAGATACTGCCAATTCTTCTGAAATTATAGTATCCATATCAAGAATTACCATCCACTCTGTTTTACATTCCTTTGCTGATAAATTTCTAACACCAGCAATATTACATACCAAATCTTCCTTTACCCTATAGATTGATATGTTTAAATCACTTAAATCTATGTCAGATAAAACATCAGTAGCTTTTGTTTTACTACAATCATCTATAATACAAAAAGAAAATTTTTGTTTTAATACTTCAGGCCAAGATTTCCATCCTAAGATATGTTTTCTTAACACATCATCTTGATTATAAAATGAAAGATTAATTGTTATCATACTCATAGAAATAACTCCACAAATCAAAAGTACTCTTACCAACTGATGAAGAATCTATCCAAGGTTTAGATCCATTAAAATGAAAGATAGAAGATCCACCAGGATTACTATTCTTTTTCCACATTCTATTATAAATTTCTGGTATATAGTTTATTGTACCATGCTTTGAGAAATAATCATTTAAAAAAGATTGATCGGACATTTTAATATCATATGAATCTGTTTCAAGAGCACTTATAATATCATCATAAGTCTCAATATTAGGTTTTACAACAAGAACACCAGCTTCAATCCCAGTGTAATTCAACATTACAGAACCACCAGATACTGCTGCCAATTCATCATAATTAAATAATTCATCTATATTTTTTAATACAATAGTATCAGCATCCAAGTATATTAATTTAGAATAATCAATTTGTTTCCAAATGTTTATCTTAGTAAACATTTTCCAAGACTCATCCTTCTTACCATACCTATCAAGTATTTTATCTTTACGATCTCCATTATAATAAATCTTATCTGCTTCTATAATCTTTAAATTTTTTTTATTTAAAATCGATCTTGATTCTTTAGATACATCATCAGTTACAAGAACAAGAAAATCATTATTACAATCAGATAATCTCACACTATTATAAAGTGCTATTACACCAGGTATAAAGTTATCAGAGCAAACGTAAGTTATGTAAGCATTCATTTTAATTGTCCTGCAACCCAATCTTGTAATTTAACTTTTGGTTCCCATCCAAATGTTTCACGTATCTTAGAATTATTAGCTAGAGTTACTCTAGCCTCACCAAGTCTAGCAGGAATATTAACCGTATTGTTTGATATCATAGCAGCAATTTCATTAATAGAATGATTAGTACCAGTACCAACGTTATATACTTGACCAAAAGAACTACTATCTACATCAGCATTATGGGATAAAATATTAGCATTAACAATATCACTCACATGTGTAAAATCTCTCCTCTGTTCACCATCACCAACTATTGTTAATGATTCACCATCACGTAATTGACGAAGAAAAATACCAACCACTGGTGTATACTGACCTCTTAGTGGTTGTCTCTCACCATAAACATTAAAATATCTAAAGATCACGGTGGGTAAACCAAACAAATCATTATACATCTTACAAAGTTTTTCACCATTAACCTTAGAAACTGAATAAGGATTTAAACAATCATCTGGTTGTGTCTCTACATTTGGATAAGGATTCATCCCATAACCAGAAGAAGTAGAAGAATACATAAATCTCTTAACACCTGCCTCTCTAGCACACTGAAGGACTGTACAGGTACCTACAGAATTAATACTAACTGCTTCAATAGGATTTTTAATTGATGGTTGAATCCTTGCTTCTGCTGCTAAATGAAATACATAATCCATACCATTAGCAAAAGCACCCTTCATTAAACTATAATCCCTAATATCTCCTTTGATATTATATGCTTTTGGATTCCAATAAAACTGATCATGACATGTAGAAAATTCATTATCAACTACGGTAACTTCATGACCTAATGATAATAATCTATCAACAAGATTAGATCCTATAAATCCAGCTCCTCCTGTAACTAACGATCTCATTAATTTACTCCCGAATAAACAACACTTGTATTTGGTAACTGAGGACTATACAAATCCAGTTCCCTTATATTAAAATCAATCAATGGATTATCTAAGTGTATATAAGCATACAACCCAAGGACTTCACAATCAACCCAACGGTATCTATATCCACCACCAAAAGTATTAAATTCATTTAGATATCTTTTCCACTCATCAGTCTCAAACATCTTTCTATTATAAACATTTGCGTTACCACAATTCCATTTGAGAGTATGGAATTTTTCATTATCAATATCACCCTTCAAACTTTCACGTAATTGATCATCTTTAACATAGATATTATATTTCTCAACATATTCTTTAATCCATTTGAATAACCCATATCTTGTTTCTAAGTGACCTGAACTAAAATGATTCCATGTAAATCCTGTACCAAAATATCCATTACGTTTATCCAATTCATCAAAGAAATCAAAAGGAATTTCTTTCTTAAACCATGAGTCATCATCTATACGCATCATATAATTAAACTCATCCAATTCAGGATAGTTCATAAAATTATTCCAAAAATGATTAGCATGTAAATATCCTAATCTTCCCCTACCAAAAGATCTAGCATATGAATTTGGAAAATTCCAAAACATATCCTTTTCTTCTAGATGATCTGGTATCTTTGCTTCTATTTGATGAAATCTTACATCAGTATTATTATTAATACTTCTTATATCTTCTCTATAATTTTCATTATCATATCTATTTCCATGATAAAAAATTAGTATAGGATAATTATGTTTTTTATTATAATTAGAATCTAAGTAAGTAAGGCATTGTTTTAGAAGATGATCTCTAGCAGAAATCATAAACAAACATGGTTTTTTCATTTTAAATACCCCTCAATAATAGATTTAATTTCATTAGATCTTACATTCCAAGTCTGATTATCAATAAAATCTTTATAAGCAGTATTTACAATTACCATTCGTTCATCTTCATTTTCAAGATAGTAAATTGCTTTTTCAAAAAACTCATCTTCATTAGAAAACATAACACAATTATAACCATCTATCAACATATTTTCATAAACGGTATCATCCATCCTATTACACAATATAAGACTTCTATTACCTGCCATCACTTCAAAGTAACGAGTACCAACTAAATCAGCAGGTCCTGTTGTTATAAAACATATCTTAGATGAAGAAAGTTTTTTAGCATAATCTTCTGGTGAAAATATAGATCCAGAATAATTAGTTCTATGAGATCTAATATTAAGTGACAATTTATAATCAGATAACCTAGACATATTTGTTAGAATTCTTTCACGCAAATTCTCAGTTTGTTCTGGTCTGGTTACTCCAGAAAAAAATAAATCAGATTCATATTCTCCACCATAATTTCTAAACAATTCTTCATTAGCAGACCACATGATTCTATGAAATGGAACTCCAGTAGTTTTTTTATATTCATCAATATCATGATGAACAGTAAATGCTGCTGTTGGATTCATTTTCTTAATCCATTCCAACTTTGGTTTTAATCCTGTATATTCTTTGTTTAATATTGGAAATAAAGGTATATCATTATCTCTAATAATTAAAGGTGGTCCACTATCTCCACAATCAGTATGACCAAATCCCATAATGATAGCATCCCATCCTTGACCAAGTTGACTTATTCTAGAAGGAGAAATACATGAAGTTGTAACATCAAAAATTTTATCTAACGCATAATATATTTCACCATAATAAGAACAATATCCAATTTTTTGTATACCTTTACTTGGATGCTCATTAAAAAGAATCCTCATCTTTTTCTCCAAGTAAGATTAACTTTATTATCAAGATTACCTTTGTTTCTAATAAACGTTAATCCATACCCATAAGGTAAAGTACAATACTCAACATCTTTATCTTTCACAAATTCCTCTACTGCTTTGCTCATACCTGCTCCAAGAGTATGATGTCTTGTATCATGGGTAATTAAAATACCATCATGTTTTAGATAAGGATAAATGTTATTTAAATCAACCAATACTTCTTCTCCAACATGAGATCCATCATGAAGTATTAATTCATATTGTTCCATCTCAATATCCTCAAATATCTCCGTACTATTACCATTATAAAAATTCCACTTATCACTATTCTTTGTAAATTCTGTTATAGATGGATTCTGATTGTAATCAGTAACATCACAACTTGTTAATACACCACCAGTTTTTTCTAAAGCATTTAAAATAACATGTGTAGAGTATCCAGTGCCAAACTCAAAAACATTTTCACACTCTAAACCTACTACACATGAATATAAAAATGGGTAATGAAGAGAAAATCCTGTCGTACCAGATTCAGACTTTCTTATAATTTCTTCGAAGATGTTCATACTGTTCTACTATGATTTGATACAACTAATTGTGGCATAATTTTATTTCCTCTAATAGTATTAGCTACGCCTGGAAGTATAGATGGTTTAATACCTAATTGATGACAAACAAAAGGAAAACTAATTTGATCCCTTGATGAAAACATACAAATCTGCTCCCACCACATCCAACCCATTTGTTGGGTTAACTTAGTATTTCTCTGAACTCTTACTGGTAATTCATATAAACCATTATTCTTAGGATAACACATATCACTATAAAAGGCAAGTTGATCTTCTAATAAATTAGCATGATCAAACTTAATTTTCTTAACAAATTCTCCTTCTATGTAGATACAATCTCTTTGTGGATGTTTAAAGACTGCTACATCACTATCTTTAAGATAAGTTTCAATTATCTTATATGGATCTTCTTCTAATATGTGTGTAGAATCAATCCAAAAATAATAATCATAATCTGGTATGAAAGCAAAGGGAAGAACTTTATATACCTTAGCATCTCTACGATTTTTATATCTAGGATCCGTAGAAAATGGAACTATAGGATGTTTTATCCAAGAAGTATTATCATCTCCATAATCAACAAAAGCATGATAATCTACACCATCATATGGTTTTGGATCTAGTAATTTTGTACTACCTATAGAAGAAGATACTACAGCAATTTTCATAGTAATGGAGTAGTTGAGTGCGGATTTCTATGTTGATTATTTAAATTTCTTAAAAATCTGAGAAGATAACTTCCAGTAAACTTTTCCATTTCATAAACATCTTTATTAAAGCAATGACTATCCCATCCTAATGTACCATCATTTCCAGGAACTTTAGTATGAGATTGTCCTATCCTTTCATCCAATCCAACCATTTCAGCAAAGTCTAAGAATGAAGATTCACAACCTTGATTTTGATGTGCGATATACAATTCATTAAAGAAAGTTACTTTAAGAGCTAAGAAAGAATTCTCAGCATACTTAACTAATGCTGCTGTTCTTATATCAGTATATCTAATATTCTTAACATGATTCAATCTAGATTTGAAAATATGTCCTACAGTCATAGCAGCATCTTCATCACCTCCAATGATGAAAAACTTTTGACCTTGAAACATGTTTATTGGATCACTATTGTTCAAATATTCTGGACTATGTACAATTTTTATATTAGTATATTTTTTACAAGCACTATGATAAAACTCAGGACTAGCAGTTGACTTACAACAAACTACTGTTCCTTCCATAATATTAGCATTTAAATCTTCAAGAACAGAATCCAATAATTTAAATCCTTCTGCCTTTGGAGTATCAACTGAAACGAATACTACATCAAACTTATGACCAACATAATCTTTAATCTTATTATCATTATACTTTGGATCAATAATTACTTTTTCATTATTGGAAAAAATAGATCCTACAGCAGATCCAACAAATCCATAACCAACAAACATCACTTTGTACATTTAGACCTTTCCTCAATTAATTGTAATATATCAGGATCATTTTCCTGTTCTTTTGTTGGAGCAAATAATGCTCTACTCCTGTCTTCTATGCCATTATCTATATCAGTAAGATAATACATTGCTAAACTCTTTCTATACTTATCATTAGGACAAGTTAATGGATTAGGAAGACCATGCCAAGAATTTTGTGTAGTATCAAATAGCACTGCCCTATTATACACACATTCTATAGATTTTTCAAGCCTTAATGGTTTGTTATTATCATGGTCATGAGACCAAAATTCTAATGCTCCACCCCAATCAGGATTCCAATCTTTTGATATGTAAATTATAAGATTAAGTTTCCTTTGTAATCCCAACTTAGGATGAATAGAATAATCTTTATGTATGTTTAGGTTTCCACCAGTACCATGCATATGCCATCCACCACCATGAAGACCTTGATCAACATACAAATTATCTATCCCACTTATTTTACTAATGTATTCTACAAATTTAGATGAACAGAAATAATTAAAAAGTTTATATGTATGTTTGGGAAATTTCCCCCAATCCTGTAATGTCTTTTTATTTTCTATTTGATTTTTATATACAAACCAATTTTCATTTGAATAACTAATAAATTCATTAGAAATTAATTCTGCTGTTTCTTCAGGTAAAAAATTATCAACTACATAATGATCAAAAGGAAATGTATATTTTTTAAAATCAAAATTCATAATACACCATATTTCTCTTTACAGTGTTTGGTTTCAGTAGTAACATAATAATCTCTATTTTTATTAGATACTTCAGAAGTTATAGAAGCATTACCAACTCTATTACTAATTAGAACATCATTATAATAAATTGGTTGCCCATAGTCAACATTCATACCATAGTAAAAATCCACATCCATAAAATAAATTAACTTAGTATCAAATCTTCTTTTAACATTATTTTTAAATGCTAGTACTGAAGGAGAACTAATACTATTAACACCCTCCAATAATCTATCATTCCATCTAGGAAACATTTCCCAATAAAATGAATGACCATCATCTTGCGTATGATTACATCCATTCAATAACCAAGTCTTATCACTAGTACTCAATTCAGTATAAATTTTTTCTAATGATTCATCATCATAAAAGAAATCATCCTGAAACATTACCTTTATAATATCCCCAGAACAATTGTCTATAGCATTATTAGTATTTGCTGGACCATTTCCTCTATCATTCTCATTCTTAATATAAACTATTTTAAATTTATCTTTAAATTGATTAACTACTTCCAATAAATTATCATCTTGACTTTGATCTGAAATAACAACTTCAAAATCTCTAAATGTTTGAATATCAATTGTTCGTAATAAATCATCTAAAAATTCATTCCCTCTTCCGTATGATTCCCATGTAGGAATAGCAATAGACATCTTCATAATAAAACCCACCCCTCGCAATAAAGATCTTTTGTATCATGTCTTAGGTTTTGCCCAAACCATTTCTTAGGTGCTATAACTTTACCTTTATTTGATAACCAAGCACCCCACCATGAAAATGTAGAGTTGCCAATAATAAAATCATCACACATACTCATTAAACACATGTCATGAAATTGATGATTATTTTCAGCAACAATAAATCTATCACTCTCAAATAGTTTTTGTTCCTTACACCACTTAGTATCATCAGAAAATATAACAACAGTTCTATTAGAATCAAATTGACTCAATGCTTTCTCATAATAATCTAATCCCAATGGAGGATGATTACCTGAGTTTATAAGGAAATCTCCTCTTCGAATATGAAGAGCAATTGGATTATCCACAGTTTCTATAAGTTCTTTACATGGAAAAAGAATTTCATCTTTGAATGTAAAGTCCTTTCTAATTTCATCTTCAATATGTTTAAAATATTTTTCTGTTTGAAAAAATCCCCACAAAGAAAAATCTACATTATTAGATACATTAAAAAGATTACTATCAAAAGCAAAACCCTTTTCACTAATATAATCAGTTGTATTTAAAGAACCTCTTTTACCATCAAGTTTATCAAAAGCATCATATAAAAGAATAGTATATTTATTACCAATACCATCATCAAAAATTTCTCTATGATCAGGTATCATAAATTCAGCACCAATCTTAGATGCTATACCTTTTGTGGCAGCATATTGGAACATTTGGTTTCCCAATCGTCCCAACTTTCCTAGATGATTAAATGCTACTGTCATTTATTTGCTCACTAATCCATACATAAGTTTTACGAATACCTTCTTCAAGAGGTTGAGAATAATCCCAACCTAACTTTTCACGAATTAAATCATTATTAGAATTACGTCCTCTAACACCAAGTGGTCCATCTATATGATTTTTATTAATCTTCTTATGAGCAACCTTAGCAGCAATATCAACTAATTCATTAATTGATACCATCTCCTCAGAACCAATATTAACTGGTCCCATGAAGTCTGAATCCATTAATCTTCTAGTTGCTTCGATGCATTCATCAATGTACAGGAAGGAACGAGTTTGTAAGCCGTCTCCCCACACCTCGATAGATCCACCTTGTTCCTCCGAGAGAGCAACTTTGCGGCAGATTGCAGCTGGTGCCTTCTCTCTTCCACCGTCCCAAGTTCCTTCGGGACCAAAGATATTGTGATAACGGGCAATGCGAACAGGAATACCATGATTGCGGTTGTAAGCCAAGTACAATCTTTCGGAGAATAATTTCTCCCATCCAT
>MDSY01008551.1_pt1 | contig 10097 bp, 9 predicted proteins | sample 811131 | NCBI WGS metagenome assembly MDSY01 (sample SAMN05326643, study PRJNA326480) | marine metagenome | isolation source: seawater | place: Atlantic Ocean: South West | collected 2010
AGCAAAACTTGAAAAAGCTAACAAAATGCTTGATGCAAGAGTAGGTTTAATAGAACTTAATTCATATCAAACACAAAAAATTCTAAATCAAAAACTTTATGATAAAGCTAAAAAAAGTTATAATTTGCCACTAATTGAAGATTTGATTATTAAGGCTGAAGATAAGAGTGAATACAGGTTGACTAAATATTTTTTTCCAACAATTCCATGGCAATTTAACGATAGAAAGCCAGGTGGATATTTATACAAATATAATGATGATATTTTTGTATTGAGTGGACTTGGTGAAATTAATTATTTTAATTCCAAGAGCAAAAATAGTAATGAAATCATACTAAATAAAATAGATTCAAACATCAAAGAAATTAAAGGTGATTTTACTTTATATTCAAAAAGAAGATTTGGGTTTAGAGGGATCATGATAACTGATGAAAAAATTTATATAAGTTATCAAAATAAAGTTAAAGATGACTGTTACAACATGTCAATTATATCAGCTAATCTCAATTATGAATTTTTAGAATTTAGAGATTTTTTTACATTTCCTGAATCAGAATGTAGTAAAAATATGTCTAACCACACAGGTGGTAAAATGACATTATATGATGACGAAAACTTTTTGTTCACAGTAGGTGATGGTCAAATGTTTTCAAGTGTGCAAAAAGATAACTCATTATGGGGCAAGTTAATTAAAATAAACTTTACCACAAAAAAACATACAATGATTGCAAAGGGCATGAGAGATACACAAGGTGCTTATTATTATAAAGATTCTAAAGTTCTTGTCATGACCGAACATGGACCACAAGGTGGAGATGAAATAAATACTCTTAAAGAGGAAGATTTTTCAAAGTATAAAAACTTTGGGTGGCCCGTAGCTTCCTATGGTAAAGTAAAATATAATATCATTGATGAACTTAAATATGAGAATCATGAAGAAAATGGTTTTCAAGAGCCAGCTTACTGGTATAAGAAAAACTCAATAGCACCAAGTGCTGTAATTAATGTAGATGGTTTTTTTGGAAATTCTAAAAGAGATTTTTTAATATCTACAATGGGAAATATACCTGCACCGGGAAGAAGGTCTCTACACCACTTGAAATTTAATGAAGATTTTACAAAAGCAGATAAAATCAGGATTATTCCTATAAAGGAAAGAATAAGAGATTTATTTTATTTAAAAGAATCTAATCAAATAATTTTGATATTGGAAAATACTCCGTCTATTGCTTTTTTAGAAAAACTTTAAAAATAAAAGATTTTTTAAGGTTCTTACTATTTCAATGCTAGGAATTTTAGATTTACCATGAATTCTATTTTTAAAATAGATTGGTATTTCTTTTATAAAGAATTTAGACTTTTCAAGTTGTACAATTGTTTCCATAAAAAAACTGTACCCATGTGAGCGAATATTTTTTAAATTAAATTTTTTTAATTTTTTTAGATTAAAACCTCTGTAGGAGGTTGTAAATTCACTACAATTAATATTTAAAAATATTTTAATAAATTTATTTCCAAAAAAACTTAGCAAGAATCTTGCTGCACCCATTTCACACTTTCCACCAATCATATATCTTGACCCAATAACAAAATCATGATTTTTTAATATTTTAATCATTTTTTTAATTTCCACAGGATCATGTGACAAGTCAGCATCCATCGTTATTAAGTTAGTATATTTCTTTCGAATAGCATAATTATAAGCAAACTTATGAGCAGTATCCAATCCAAGTTTACCTTTTCTAACGATTATTTTTAATCTTTTTAATTTTTTCTGTAATCTAAAAAGAATTTTTTTTGTACCATCTGGACTATTGTCATCTATTATAAGGATATCTACATTTTTTGAATATTTAGTTATTTTTTTTATCAATATTTCAATATTATCGACTTCATTATAAGTTGCTGAAAATACTAATGTTTTGTTCATAATTATTTATGATTAAAGTTAGTTCTTTTATAATATAAAGATAATATTTTTGTAACAATAAAATAAGTAAATTAAAATCAATAATTCTTAATGAAAAAAAAAGCAATAATTTTTGGGGTAAGTGGTCAAGATGGATCTTATTTAGCTAAATTTCTTATTGATAAAAATTATACTGTGTTAGGAATAACAAGAAACTCCTCATCACAAAATTTGTTTAGATTAAAAAAATTACACATATTAAATAAAGTTAAACTTATCAAAGGAACAGCTACAGATGATGGATTTTTAAAAAAATTATTTAAACAAAATAATAGTATTAACGAAATATATTATCTAGCTGGATATTCTTCTGTAGTAAATTCATATCTATTTCCAAAGGAGTCATTAATTAGCAATACCCTAGGGATTTTAAATATATTACATTATGTAAAGAATAATAAAAGAAAGGTTAAAGTTTTTAATGCAGCTTCAGGTCAATTTTTTGGAAATTTTAAAAATAATCTATATAATGAAAATTCTAGAATTGTACCTCAAAGCCCTTATGGTGTTGCAAAAGCAGCAGGATATCACTACACAAAAATATATAGAGAGAGCCACAAAATTTTTTCATGTAGTGGGATACTTTTTAATCATGAATCTCCATTGCGATCGAAAGAATTTGTTACTAAAAAAATTATAGATGTATCTAAAAAAATAAAAAAAAATAATAAGATTAACCTAGAGTTAGGAAATATTGATATTTATAGAGATTGGGGCTGGGCACCTGAGTATGTGGAGGCTATGTGGTTAATGTTACAACAAAAAAAACCAATAGATCTAGTTTTAGGTACAGGAAAAAAATATAGCATTAGAGATTTTGTTAATGAAGTTTTTAAGCTTAAAGGCATAAGTATTAAAAGATTAAAAGCTAATCAAAATAGTTTAAAAAGAAAAAATGACATAATATCTTACAAAGCTGATATAAAGCTTGCTAAAAAAACTATTAATTGGATGCCAAAAGTTAATTTCAAACAGATTGTAAAAAAAATGCTTAATAATGAGTTATTTTAAACTTTTTTTTTCTAAAAATTCTATTTTAAGAGATTTTCAGAATTTTGAATTTGATAAAATAAAAATTAAAGGTAAATGTATTGAGTTTGGTGCAAGTGAGAATTATAAAAAAAACTTTTTAAAAAATGACAAAAAATTTACAATTTGTCATTTTTCAAATTTTAAAAACAAATCAAATAAGATTATCAATATTGATTTAGAAAAAATTAATAATAAAATAAATGTTAAATATGATAACGCTATAATATTTAATGTTCTTGAGCATCTCAATAATGTAAAAATGCCCCTAAATAATATTAACCGTATCTTAAAAAAAGATGCCTTAATTATTGGCTCTACACCTTTTTTATATCAAGTTCATGGTGCACCAAAAGATTATTTTAGGTTTACTAAAGATAGCTTGCTACATAATTTAAAAAAAAGTGGTTTCGATAAAATCAAGATAAAAGAGCTTGGTACTGGACCTTTTTTGGCAAGTTTTTCTTTACTTCGGGGGTTTCTAAAATACATACCAATTATTTATGAAATTATTTTATTATTTTCTTTGATATTTGACTGGTCTTTAAAAGTTATTATGAAAACACACCCAAGATCTATATATCCCATAGGATACATTTTTATAGCAAAAAAAAAGTAGATATTTATATGAATGAAATATTAGTAACAGGAGGAACAGGTTTAATTGGAACTTATTTAAAACAATTACTCCCTAATGCTAAATATGTATCTTCAAAAGATTATAATCTATTAAATATTAATGAAGTTAAAAAAATGTTTTTTGAAGTTAAACCAAAAAAAGTTATTCATTTAGCAGCTATAGTAGGGGGCGTTCACCACAATATTGAAGAACCAGTTAAATATTTTGAAGAAAATTTATTGATGAATACTTTTATTCTAAAAGAAAGTTTTGCCAATAATGTAAAAAATTTTTTGGGAATTTTAAGCTCTTGTATTTACCCAGATAATATTAATGAATATCCCATAAAAGAGAGCGAACTTTTAAGTGGAGCACCACATAAAGATCTTTTTTCTTATTCTTATGCTAAAAGATGTATGGCAATACATATCGACATGTATAATAAAAAATTTAAAACAGAATATAATTATATTATACCATGTAACTTATATGGTGAATTTGATAAATTTGACTCAATAAAGGGACATTTTGTGGGAGCTCTAATCGAAAAGATTATTACTGCAAAAAAGAATAAAAAAAAGAGCATTACTTTATTTGGTGATGGCAAGCCCTATAGACAGTTTATGCATGCAAAAGACATAGCTAAAATTATAAGTATAATGATATTAGAGAATAAATTTTATAGTATGAATATTGCCACTAAAGAAAATTATTCAGTAGATCATATTGCAAAAATTGCACTCAAAGCTTGTGATGCTGAGGACATGCAAATAAAATATGATAAAACAAAACCAAATGGACAAATGAGAAAAGATATTGATATTTCAAACTTTAAAAATTTTTTTTCTCAATTTGAACCAATAAAATTAGAAGAAGGAATAAAAGAAATTTATAAAAAAAGGATCATGAACAAATGAAAAAAACATTACTATTTGGTGGTAGCGGTTTTTTTGGGCCTGTTATATTGTCAAAAAACCCAAAGATAGTTTCTGTGGGTAGAACTTTGCCACCCAGAGAATGCACAAATGAACATATTCAACTTAATAATTTAGATGAAATAAATAAACTAGATGATGTTGATTTTGATAAAGTAATTTTTTTAATAGGAAGCTCCAATCATCATGAGATTAACTTGAGTGATAATATGGGAATAGATTTAAATGTTTATCCACTCAACAAAGCATTATCTTATTTTTCAGATAGAAAAATAAAAAAATTTATGTGTTTTACAACGATACTTTTGTATGATCAGAAGAAATTAAAACTACCTGTAAATGAAAAACAAGAAATTAACCCTTATATTAATAAATATGTATTTAGTAAATATTTATCAGAACAGATAGTTCAATACTTTAGTAATTCAGTACCATCAATAATTGTAAGATTGAGTAATATATACGGGTATACCAGATTGAGAAGGCCAGACCTTGTGCCAACAATTATGCAAGATGTTTTTACTAAAGAACACGTAAAAATATGGAATGACGAACCTAAAAGAGATTTTATTTTTACTGAAGATGCTGCAGATGCAGTATTAAAATTAGTTGACTCTAATTTTCAAGGAACAGTTAATTTAGGTTCTGGAGAAATGTCATCTATTAAAGATATGTGTAAAATAATATCAGATTTATCAAAAAAAAAAATTATCTCAGAGAATAAAAAAGTTTCTGGACCTATGGAATTTGTTACAGATATATCAAAAATAAAACAAATTATAGATTGGGAACCAAAATATGACATCCTATCTGGATTAAAAAAAACATACAAAGTTATGAAGGCATACAATCAATAATAATTTTTGATAAAGCATAATATCAAAAATAGTAATTAATATATTAGATAATACAATTTATGAAAATTTATTACTGGTCACCTTTTTTATCTAATATTGCAACTGTATCTTCAGTAATTAAATCAATAGAGGCAATAAAAAAATATAGTAAAGAAAATATTAATATATCAATTATTGATGCAGTTGGTGAATGGGGTCAGATTCCAGAAAAAACTAAAGATATAAAAGTAATTAAATTGTATAAAAAAAGTATTATTGAGAAGCTCCCAAAAGGTGGTTTTTTAAGAAGTAGATTTACACAACTTTTCATTTTTTGCTTTAGCTTCCTTAAATTAATGAAGCTAATAAAAGAAGAAAAACCAGACTATTTAATTGCACACTTAATAGTTTCATTGCCGCTTGCTATTATTATGCTTGTGCGAGGTAAGATAAAGTTAATAATTAGAATATCTGGACTTCCAAGGTTGAATATATTAAGGAAAATTTATTGGAAATTTTTTGGAAAGAATGTTTATAAAGTTACTTGTCCAACTATTGCTACACTTGAAAAATTAAAACTATTAAACATTTTTGATCAAGAAAAATTACATTTGCTTCATGATCCTGTCATTTCTTCTAAGGAAATAGTTTTAAAAAGATATGAATCAATTGAGTCAAAATACAATAATAAAAATATTATTATCGCTATTGGCAGACTTACAAAGCAAAAAAATTTTTCTTTTTTATTGAGTTGTTTTGCGTCTATTAAAATAAGATATCCAAACTACCATTTATTGATTTTAGGATCAGGAGAAGAAGAAAATAAATTAAAGCAGATTATTCACAATTTAGGAATTTCAGATTCTGTAGATTTATTAGGTTATAAAGAAAATCCTTATAAATATTTATATAAAGCAAAGTGTTTTATTCTATCATCTCTTTGGGAGGATCCCGGATTTGTACTTCTGGAAGCAGCCTATTTGAATATTCCAATTATTGCTAGTAACTGTCCAAATGGACCAGCAGAGATCTTGCAAGAAGGTTTGGGAGGTTTTTTGTTTGAAAATAATAATAAAAATCAATTAATTGAAGCATTTGATAGATTTGATAAAAGCTCAAAATTTGAGTTAAAAATTAAAAAGATTAAAATAAAAAAATACTCAAAAAAATTCTCAAAATTTAATCACTTTCTTAAATTTAAAAAAATTATAGAGATCTAGCTACTGTATTAACAAAATTATATAAAGCTAGCCTAAGGATTAAAGTTAAATAGGGAGCATAACATGATCTAAGTTGGCTTCAAAAATTTTTAACATTAATAATTAGATATACTTTTTTTTAAAAAAATTTAAATATGTTAATAACTAAAAATGGAACGTAAATTATTTATTGAAAATGATTAGAGATAAATGAAAAACATAATTTTTTTTATGCCTCAGTTTACAATAGGTGGAGCTGGCAACTCAGTCTCAAGATTATGTTCTAAATTAGATAAGAAAAAATATAGAATATATATAATTTCAATAGGAAAATGTCATTATAAAGAGCAACTAAAAAAATTCTGTCATAAGATTTATGAATTAGAACAAAGTAGAACATTATTTGTATATTTTAAGTTAAGAAAAATTGTTTCTAACATTTATGAAAATTTTCCTCAAAGAACAATTTTTGTTTCTAATCAACATTATGCAAATATAATTTCTTTAGTTTCTTTAAAAAAATTTAGATATATTAAAATCGTTTTAGTCGACAGAATAGATATAAATGAGTTAAAAAAATATTATACTTTTTTTAAATTTGTTAAAAATATTTTAATATATTATCTTTGTTCTAAACTATATAAATATGCAGATGTAGTTGTATCGAATTCAAAAAGTGCCAAAAAGGATATGAGTATTTTATGTAATACAAGAATAATAAATATAAATCCTCCCTCATTAATAAAATTTAGAAAAAAAAATATAATACAAAGTAAAAAAAAAAAAATAGTTTTGAATGTAGGCAGTTTAGTCAAGGGAAAAGGAGTAGACACAATTATAAAGGCTTTTAAAGATGTTAAATTAAATAATGTTTCTTTAAAGATCATTGGAGAAGGTAAAGAAAGAAACAACCTTACAAAATTAATTAACAGATTAAATCTTCAAAAAAAAGTTCACTTAATTGGATGGGTAAAAAATGTTAATAAATACTATTTAGAGTCAAGCTTGTTTGTTCACGCATCACATCAGGAAGGCTTTCCCAACTCTATTGTTGAAGCTATTAATTTTAATTTGCCTGTAATAGCATCAAATTGCAAAGGAGGTACAAAAGAAATCATCATAAATGGAAAAGGAGGTGATTTATTTCCAGTTAATGATGCTGAAATATTAGCAAAAAAAATTAATAATTTTTTTATTGATGATACAAGTTTAAAAAGAAAGTTACTTCTTGCAAGAAAAAACATAAAAAAATATTCCTTGGATAATAACCTATACCAATATAATAAGTTATTTATAAAACTATAATACTCAAAACAATGAAAAAAAAATTAAATATACTTGCAATTTCACCACATGCTGATGACGTTGAGATTGCTATGGGTGGAACAATTGCAAAATATGTCGATGAGGGGCATAACGTGACTATAATGACAGCAATTCTTCCACATGAAAACAAGGATGGTGGTATTGATAATTTCATGAAAGAAAATAGAATTAAAGAACAAAAAAATTCAGCTGAAATTCTTGGTGCAAAATTAGATATATTAGCCCTAGATCCTTATGACTTTTCCTTTAATAGAAAATATATAAAGATATTTGATCAAAAGATTAATGAGTATAAGCCAGATACAATTTTTTCATGCTGGGAACATGACACTCATCAAGATCATAAAAATCTATCTGAAATTATTTTTTCTGTGACTAGAAAAAACAATATATCATTAAATATGTATGAGGTTATGTTACCAGGAGGTCTAAATACACACCCTTATAATCCTCAGTATTTTATAGATATTTCAAAATATATTGATAAAAAAATTTCGTCTATAAAAGCTTATAAGTCCGTATTTGAGTCTAACACAAATAATTATAGCAATTATTTTGACTCAATAGTAGGAAGAGCAAAATTCAGAGGAGGTGTGATAGGAGTTGATTATGCAGAAGCTTTTGTTATTGCCAAAAAAATTGAAATTTAATTCATCAAAAAAAAATTTACAATAATTATATTAAGTACCTTATGTTTAATAATATTGATTATAAGCTTCTAAAAGATAGTGAATTTAAAATATCAAAAACATTAATAAAAAAATTTAAAAAAAATATTCCATTCAATTCAAAATTAGTAAGATGGGAATACATGTTAAATCCATTTGGTAAGGCTAAAATTTTTTTAGCAATGGATAAAAAAAAAGCAATTGGTATAGTGGTGGCTACTCCATTAAAATTTTTATATAAAAAAAAAATATTTAAAGGGTTTAGAATTCAAGATGTATTTACAGATATAAGTTATATTCGTAAACAAATAAAAATAGGAAAAAAAATTCAGAAAACAAATAAAGTTGGAATATTTTCAAATTTGATTCTAATTATAAATAAATACTTAAAACTTAAATCAAAAGTTAATATAGGTTTTGCAAACAAAAATGCATTGCCATATTGGGAAAGAAACAACTGGAAGGGTCTAACAGAATTCCCATTAATAAATAAAAAATTAAAAAAAAATTATAAATTTAAGTGCATTTATAGTGAAATAAAGACTTTCAAATCAATTCATGAAAAAATATTTAAAAAAAATATATCAAATAGTATTGATATTTTTTGGACTAAAGAGTTTTCAAATTGGCGATATTTTTTAAATCCAAGATCAAAATATAAAGTATTTAATATAGAATATAAGAACAATATTGAAGGATATGTGGTCTTAAAAGAGTATATAGAGAAAGAGCAAAGAATAGGACATATTTGTCAACTAGTATGCAATAAAAGTTTATCTGAAGATGTCATTAATTTTTGTATGAATTATTTTTTTGACAGATCATTTGAAAATTTGTCTATGTGGAGAATTAATAATTTAAAATTTTATACAGATAAATTAGGATTCACAAAAAAATTTGTAGAAGACAATAAATTCATATATATGGGAAATTTCTTATTAAATAAATCGGACTGGAATCTTTCAATGTCGTATTCAGATGTTTACTAGATAAATTTAAAAAATTATTAAAATTTTTAACAATTATTTGATGATTTATGAAAATAAAGCACAAACTGCGCGCCATTGAATTTTTTGCAATATTTAACTTCATTAATCTTTATAGATTTAAAAATTTTATTATTTTTATCTAACACAATTATCATTGGAATTTTTAAGTTATTAAAACTTAAATCTAAAAATTTTTTTTCTAATCTCATAAGTTCAAAATTTGGAATGATAGATTGCTGTTGTAAAATTGGTGAAGAATTTTTAATATCAATTAATACTTTCTTACTAAAATCATCAGAATTTTTAAATGTTATTAAAGAATTTGCCTGATACTTATAAAAGAAAAAATCAGCAACATTTAAATTCATATACCTCCAGCTTGTCTTTTTATTTTTAATAAAATTCATAAAATCTTTAGAATCAAGGTTTAAAAATTTAAAAGTATTAATAAGATCATTCTCAATCATCTCATCTGTTTTCGAGATGAATAATCCATTAATTAGATTTAAATACTGCACATCATTCAT
>MDSY01076832.1_pt1 | contig 10097 bp, 6 predicted proteins | sample 811131 | NCBI WGS metagenome assembly MDSY01 (sample SAMN05326643, study PRJNA326480) | marine metagenome | isolation source: seawater | place: Atlantic Ocean: South West | collected 2010
AAATTTGCACCCGTTATAAAATCTATTGGCCTATGGTGTAATTGGTAACACACCGGTTTTTGGTACCGACATTCAAGGTTCGAGTCCTTGTAGGCCAACATTAAGAATCCCAATCTACAAAGATTGGGATTTTGCTATTTGTATAATTATCATTAATGACAACTTTTTCTTTTAAACACTAACTCGAGAAGCTTTATTTAATAATAATCCATCTTAAATCTTAGAGTAGATTATTTAAATTTTAAATGTTACCACAGGACGTAAAACATTTTTTGAGACACTTTTTGAAATACTACTATTAAAAAGGCTAGACAAGCCACTTCTTCCATGAGTGGATAATGCAATTAAGTCTGCATCTATATCTCTTGCAAAATTAGTAATGCCTTTAACAACAGATAGATCGTTATAGATATTAATAGTGTTTTTTGGTAAATCGAAATCTTCTATAAATGTATTAATTTTCTGTTTGGTAGCGGAAGAGCTTTCAAAGCTACCAATGGTATTTATTTTCAATAAATAAATTTCACTATTAAATCGCTTTACAAAAGCCAAAAAATCGTTGAAAGCTACTTTATCTTCTTCTTTATAATTTGAAGCAAAAACTATTTTTTTAAATTTAAATTTTTTACAATCAGTTTTCACTACAATAACAGGCACTGAAGAGGTTCTTACAACTTTTTCCGTATTAGAGCCAATAATCATTTCCTCAAAGTCAGAAACTCCTTGAGACCCCATAACAATTAAGTCTGCATTAATTTTTTTAATATAATCTCTTATTCCCTCATAAGGGTTTTGAAATTTAATTGAATATTTAACGATTTGTTTATCACTAAAAAAACTAGCTTTTAAGTCAAGAATTTTTTCTTTTACTTTTCTTAAATACATCATGCTTTCAGGTATGCTGAAATTACTTCCAGCTCCCATATCTACTATCCCCGAAGGAAGTTCAACTAGGTGCAGCAAATATATTTCAGAATCAATTTCCCTACCAATTTTAGCAGCAATTTTTGCCGCATATTCAGATTTCTTAGAAAAATCTACAGGAACTAAAATTTTATACATAATAAAAATATTTAAATAGTTTTTAGGTCACTACCGTTAGAATAACGGTTCATTTCTGTTAAATTTACAAAAAAAATTGAGAAAAAGCTATTTGGTTATTAAGTAACAAGTTAGTATATTTGCAGCGAAAATTATCAAAAACGAAGAAGAAGGGGACGACTAGTCCCCTCTTTTTATATCTTGGGATATGGATCAAAATTTAATAAAAAAATTAGTAAATGAGGCGATTTCAGATAATGAATCTTTATTCCTAATTGAATTATCCTTTCTTGTAGCAAATAGAATTAAAGTAGTTGTGGATGGTGATAAAGGTGTTTCCGTAAAAGAATGTATGCGCATAAGTAGACATGTAGAACATAATTTAGATAGAGAAGAAGAAGATTTTGGATTAGAAGTCACTTCACCAGATATTTCTCATCCATTAACAGAAAAAAGGCAATATCTGAAAAACATCAATAGGATACTGAAGGTAAAGACAGAAGAAGAAGATTTAGAAGGAACCTTGGTGAGTACAAACGAAAAAGAAATTTTTCTTACATGGAAAACAAGAGAACCAAAACCAATTGGTAAAGGAAAAGTGACTGTAGAGAAAAATGCTGTAATAGCATTTGACAATATTAAGGAAGCAAAAGTGAAGATTACATATTAAGAAGATTATGCAATGGAAAATATAGCATTAATAGATTCGTTTTCAGAATTCAAAGACATGAAAAGTATAGACAGAGTAACACTCATGTCTATCTTAGAAGAAGTTTTTAGAGCTGCTCTAAAACGTAAGTTTGGGTCAGATGACAATTTTGACATTATTATAAATCCTGACAAAGGAGATTTGGAAATTTGGAGAAATAGAGTTGTTGTAGCTGATGATGAAGCAGAAGATGACAACGAAGAAATTGAAATAACAGAAGCTAAAAAAATTGAACCAGATTTTGAAATTGGCGAAGATGTTTCTGAAGAGGTAAAGTTATATGACCTTGGGCGAAGAGCAATTCTGGCATTACGTCAAAATCTAATTTCAAAAATTCAGGAGCACGATAGTACAAATATCTTCAAACACTTTAAGGATTTAGAAGGAGATATATATAGTGCTGAGGTTCATCACATTCGTCATAATGCAATTATTCTATTAGATGATGATGGAAATGAAATTGTTCTCCCAAAAAGTGAACAAATAAGATCAGATTTTTTTAGAAAGGGAGATTCTGTAAGAGGTGTTATAAAAACAGTAGAATTAAGAGGGAACAAACCCGCAATTATTCTATCAAGAACTTCGCCAGAATTTCTAATAAAATTATTTGAGCAAGAAATTCCGGAAGTATTTGATGGATTAATTACTGTTGAAAGAGTAGCTAGAATTCCAGGAGAAAAAGCAAAAGTAGCAGTAGATTCTTACGATGATAGAATAGACCCAGTTGGAGCATGTGTTGGAATGAAAGGTTCAAGAATTCACGGAATTGTTCGCGAATTAGGAAATGAGAACATAGATGTTATCAATTACACAAAAAATGAACAACTATTTATTTCAAGAGCTTTAAGTCCTGCCAAAGTTGTTTCTATGGAAATTGAAGAATATGAAGAAGAAAGAAATGGAAAAAAAGGACGTGTAAACGTTTTCTTGAAACCAGAAGAAGTATCTAAAGCCATTGGTAAAGGAGGAGTAAATATTCGTTTAGCAAGTGAGTTAACCAAGTACGATATAGATGTTCAAAGAGAAGGTTTAGAGGAAGAAGATGTTGAGTTAACAGAGTTTAGAGATGAAATTGAAGCCTGGGTTATTCAAGAATTTAAAAATATTGGTTTAGATACAGCAAAAAGTGTCCTAGATGCCTCTGTTGAGGAACTGTTAAAGAGAACTGATTTAGAAGAAGAAACAATCTTAGATGTTCAGAGAATCTTAAAAGAAGAATTCGAAGAATAACTATCAATAAAAAATAATACTTTTACAAATAAAAGGTTAACAAGAGTATATGTCGGAAAGTAGAACAATGAGACTAAACAAAGTACTTAGAGAATTAAATATCTCTCTAGATAGAGCTGTAGAGTATCTTGCGAAAAACGGTCATGAGATCGACGCAAGACCAACTACAAAAATATCAAGTGAAATATATCAAGTACTTCAAGATGGTTTCCAAACAGATGCTAACAAAAAAGCTGCATCAAAAGAAGTAGGCGAAGAAAAGAGAAAAGAGAAAGAAGCAATTAGGATTGAGCTTGATGCAAAAATTGAAAGAAAAAGACTAGAAGCTGAGAAGAAGGAAGAGGTTTTAAAGGCTAAATCAGAAAAATTACAAATAAAGACAGTTGGTAAAATAGATATCACACCCAAGAAAGCCGTAGCAAAACCAGCACCGATTTCTGTTGAAACTCCAAAGGTTAATGTTAAAGAAGAAAAGCCAGCTACTAAAGTCGAAGAAAAAAAGCCAGAAGAAGCTCCAAAAGTAGAAAAAAAAGTGACTGAAGTTCCTTCTAAAAAAGTTTTAGAAGAAAAACAGGAAGTAATACAAGAGCTAAAAGAAGAGTCTGTAAAAGTTGAAAAAGAAAAATCAGCTGCTAAGGCCAAAGAGGATGCTTCTTTAGAAACATCTGAAACATCTGAAACATCTGAAGTGTTAGAAACAATAAAGACACAATATAAAAAGTTAAATGGGCCAAAGTTAACAGGAAAAATTATTGATCTTAAACAGTTTGAGAAAGTAAAGAAAAAACCTGAAGATAAGGCTAAAGCCCCTAACAAAAACGACGCTTCCAAAAGAAAGAGAAAAAGAATTAGTAAACCAGGAGTTGCTGGTCAAAATAATAAAAACAGAACTCCCGGAGGAGCTGCAAGACCAGGAGGAGTTGGAAGACCAAGCCCAGGAAGAGGCAGTGCTGCTCAAAGAAGACCTGTGGCTGTTAAAAGAGAGCTCACAGAAGCAGAAGTTCAAAAACAAGTTAGAGAAACATTAGAAAAACTCCAAGGAAAATCTTCCAAAGGAAAAGGAGCAAAATATAGAAGAAATAAAAGAGATGCACACAGGGAATTGTCTGATGCAGAATCTGAAGCACAAGTATTAGGGTCTAAAATTTTGAAGGTTACAGAATTTGTAACTGCAAGTGAGGTAGCTACCATGATGGAGGTGCCAGTAACTGAAATTATTTCAGCTTGTATGATGTTAGGTATGATGGTGACAATGAATCAGCGATTAGATGCTGAAACATTAAAAATTGTAGCTGAAGAATTTGATCATACCGTAGAATTTGTTGGAGCAGAAGTAGAAGAGTCAATCGAAGAAGTTATAGACAAACCAGAAGACTTAGTAAACCGTGCGCCTATTATTACAGTGATGGGTCATGTAGATCATGGAAAAACGTCTTTATTAGATTATATTAGAAAAGCAAATGTAATTGATGGAGAATCTGGAGGAATTACTCAGCATATTGGAGCTTATTCAGTAAATGTAGGTGATCAAAAAATAGCATTTTTAGATACGCCAGGTCACGAAGCTTTTACAGCGATGCGTGCTCGTGGTGCTCAAGTAACCGATTTAGTAATTATTGTAGCGGCTGCAGATGATGATGTAATGCCTCAAACAAAAGAAGCAATATCACATGCGCAAGCAGCAGGTGTACCAATTATATTTGCAATTAATAAAATTGACAAGCCAAATGCCAACCCAGACAATGTAAAAACACAATTATCTTCAATGAATTTATTAATTGAAGAATGGGGAGGTAGCATACAATCACAAGATATTTCTGCTAAAACAGGTGAAGGAATTCCTGAATTATTAGAAAAAGTATTGTTAGAAGCAGAAATTTTAGAATTAAAATCAAACCCAAACAAAAATGCTGTTGGAGCAGTAGTTGAAGCACAATTAGATAAAGGAAGAGGTTATGTAACTACAATACTAGTTCAGGCTGGAACTCTAAAAATTGGAGACTACATGTTGGCAGGTAAAAACAGTGGTAAAGTAAAAGCCATGTTTGATGATAAAGGAAACAATGTAGAGGAGGCAGGCCCTTCTTCACCAATTTCTATTTTAGGATTAGATGGCGCACCTCAAGCAGGAGATAAGTTCAATGTATTTGATGATGAAAGAGAGGCAAAACAAATTGCATCAAAAAGATCACAATTACAAAGAGAACAGTCTGTTAGAACCCAGAAAACATTAACATTAGCAGAAATAGGAAGGCGAATTGCTTTAGGGGATTTCAAAGAATTAAACATTATCTTAAAAGGAGATGTAGATGGTTCTGTAGAAGCTTTAACAGATTCTTTCCAGAAACTTTCTACGGAAGAAATACAAGTAAATATATTGCATAAAGGTGTTGGAGCAATCACAGAATCAGATGTGCTGTTAGCAACTGCATCAGATGCAATCATTGTTGGGTTTAATGTTCGTCCACAATCAAACGCTAGAGTAATAGCAGATAGAGAAGAAGTAGATATTAGAACCTATTCTATCATATATGATGCAATTAATGACCTTAAAGATGCCATGGAAGGAATGTTATCTCCAGAAATGAAAGAAGAGGTAACAGGTACTGTAGAAATTAGAGAAGTATATAAAATTTCTAAAGTTGGTAATATTGCAGGTTGTATGGTCATGAATGGTAAAATATTTAGAAATTCTAAAATTAGAATTATTCGCGATGGAATAGTTGTTCATGATGGTGTTTTATCCTCGCTAAAACGATTCAAAGACGATGTAAGAGAAGTAGCTAAAGGATATGACTGTGGGCTTCAAATAAAAAATCACAATGATATTGTAGAAGGAGACAGCGTTGAGGCGTATCAAGAAGTTGCAGTGAAGAAAAAACTGAAATAATTTATAGCCTAAAAAAGCGCCTTAATTATTGAATTAATTCAATAATTAAGGCGCTTTTTTTGTGTATTAAAAGTGTTCTTATTTGCCAAGAGGAATCACAATTGCACTCTGGTATTTTCTTTTAAAATTTAACAAAGCTCTGTCAGCTTCAAGCTTTGTTTTGTAAAATCCAACTTGTATTTTCCATTCAGGTTGCCTGTAAATAAGATGTGTTTTTGTATCAGGAAAATCAAGCTTAAATTTTGCGCTTATTTTTTTTGCTTCTACCTCAAACCCGTTGTATAACTGAATTCTAAAGCCATAACTAAACTCTTTATTAAAACTTCTTTTTTTTGAAATAAGTTCGTTAACTAGCATAGTGTCAGATTTTTCTGACTGACAAAAGACTGTTTGTGTAGTGAGAAACCCTAAAAATAAAAGACACCCTAAAAATATTGATTTTTTCATAAAAAATAATTCGTTACAAAGTTAACAACTTCATCATAAATAAATTGCAAAATAGCCTTATTTAGAACAAATATAAATTAATATTTAACAGCTCTTTAGCATTTCAAAATTTACATATATGTACTACTTTTGTGCATCTAATAAAGGTGGATATTTTAGGCCAATTTTAGTTAGAAATTATAGTAATTTGATACTAAACTAATAGTTTGTGAATATGAAAAGTGTATATGTGCACAAAAGACTAACCAACGTACTTATTAAAAGTTTTACATTTCTATTATTATTTTCTTTGAGTTTTTCTACGATGGCACAAGATTCTGTAGATGCAGCTCGCCAAAAAGAAGGGAGAACTTTGTTTAGAAGCTTGTGTGCTTCTTGCCATAAATTAGAGAAGAAACACATAGGTCCTGCACTAGGAGGGGTTACAGAAAGAAGAGAAAACGACTGGTTAAAAGCTTGGATCAAAAACAATGCAGCTTTGAGAGCTTCTGGTGATAGAGATGCAATTGCTGTTTTTAAAGAGTACAAGGGCTCTGTAATGTCTTCTTTTGGTCAGTTGACAGACACTCAAATAGATGATATACTTTATTACACAGATGTAGGTGATCCAGTAAAAGTAGTTCCTGCTGGAAACGTTGTAGCCACTGGAGGTCAAAAAAAGGGACCAGGTTGGTTGTTATATATTTTAGCGGCGATTATTATTTGTGCTTTTTTAATTATTGCTACTTTACTTAAAACAATTAGTGAATTACAAGGAGCTCCAAAAACACCAAATTCTTTAGGTTCACTCAAAGAAGTTTGGGCTGGGATACAACAAAATACATTTTTACACGTAGTTGGAACAATTTTCTTATTATTAACTGGAGCCTATTTTGGCTTTGGCACTTTATTTAGTGTTGGAGTAGACCAAGGATATAAGCCAGTACAGCCAATTGCTTTTTCTCACAAAATACATTCGGGAGAAAACAAGATAGACTGTCAGTACTGTCACTCATCTGCTAAACATAGTAAACACTCAGGAATACCATCGGTAAATGTTTGTATGAATTGTCATATGAATATTGCAGAGGTAGCAGAAGGAACAGAAGTAGAGTACGACGGTATCATCTTGCGAAAAAACGATTTAGACAAAGAAATTCAAAAAATATATGATGCTGCTGGTTGGGATGCAGAAAATTTAGAGTACACAGGAGAAACCAAACCAATAAAATGGATTCGTATTCATAATTTACCAGATCACGTAAACTTTGTACACGCGCAACACGTAACGGTGGCAGGTATAGATTGTAAACAATGTCACGGTCCTGTAGAAGAGATGGATGAAATGTATCAATACTCACCACTAACCATGGGATGGTGTATTGATTGTCATAGGGAAACGAATGTAGATTTAAAAGGAAACCCATATTACGAGAAAATTCACAAGCAATTGGCAGAGAAGTATGGTACTAAAGAAGTAACTATAGCTCAGTTAGGTGGAATCGAGTGTGGTAAGTGTCATCATTAATTAAATAAGAAGATAAATTCTATATAAATGGCTTCAAACAAAAAATACTGGCAAAGTGTTGAGGAACTCAAAGGTAGTTCTATTGTTGAAACGCTAAGTAAAAATGAATTTGTAGAAGAAATACCTACAGATGAATTTTTAGGAGATAAAGAAACGTTAGAAAACTCATCTACATCCAGAAGAGATTTTCTAAAATATGTTGGGTTTACAACTGCTGCTGCAACATTAGCAGCCTGTGAGGGGCCGGTTAAAAAATCGATTCCTTACGTAGTAAAACCACATGATACTATCTTAGGTGTTGCGGATTGGTATGCAAGTACTATTGCTGACGGATATGATTTTGCGAATGTTTTAGTAAAAACTCGTGAAGGTCGTCCTCTTTTAATTATGCCAAATAAAGATGCTAACGGAAGCACCAATGCAAGAGTTCAGGCTTCAGTTTTATCTTTATATGACGAACAACTTAGATTAAAAGAGCCTAGAAAAGGAGAAACGACTATATCTTGGAATACAGCTCATAGTGAAATTGGTCAAGAATTAGCTCAGTTAAAAGAAGCAAATGAATCTGTTGTTTTATTAACAGGAACTTTAGCGAGCCCTTCTACAGAAAAAATCATTTCAGAATTTATAGTGGCATATCCAAATGTGAAACATGTTGTTTATGATGCAATTTCAGAAAGTGGAACAGCAGACGCTTTTGAAGCAATGTTTGGTCAAAGAGCACTGCCAAACTATCATTTTGAAAAAGCACAGACCATTGTTTCTTTTGGTGCAGATTTTATAGGTGACTGGCAAGGTGGATTTGAAAAAGGATATGCAGCAAGCAGAAATCCAGATTCAGGACACATGTCTTACCTTGTTCAATTTGAGGCTAACATGTCTCTAACAGGAGCCAATGCAGATAAACGAGTTGTTACAAAACCATCAGATCAAGTATTTGCTTTAATTAATCTATACAATACAATTACTGGGTCGAGTTTACCATCTAAAGCAACTCCAGTAGATGCATACATCAAAGACGTTGCTTCAGCTTTAAAGAAATCAGGTTCTCACGGAGTTGTAGTTTCAGGTTCTTCAGACAAAAACGCACAATTAATTGCCTTTGCCATAAATGATGTATTACAAAGTATCGTATTTGATGCAGCTAATCCATTACACATTAGAAAAGGAAACGATACTGACTTAGCTCAAGTTGTAGCCGATATGAAAGCTGGAAAAGTAAAAGGCTTACTTACCTACAATGTAGATCCAGTTTATAATTTATCTGTGGGTACAGAATTTGCTGAAGCAACTAAAAAATTAAACTTATCCGTAGCAATGTCAGTTCAAAATGATGCTACAGCAAATGTGACTCAATACACATTACCAATGACTCATTTTCTAGAGTCATGGGGAGATGTTATGATGACAGAAGGAAATTACGGATTGGTGCAGCCTACCATTCAAAACTTATTTAATACTGCTCAATTACAAGAAGTATTATTAAAATGGTCAGGAAATACTGTATCGTATCATGATTATTTAAAAGCATATTGGTCATCAAACATATTAGGAGGGAAATCATGGAATCAAGCATTGCATGACGGATTCTTTACAAGAGAAGTTTCAAATAAAGTTTCAAAGAGCTCAATAGATGTTGTTTCAGTTGCCAATGCTTTGAAAAAAGCAACAAAAACATCAAAATTTGAATTAACCTTATTTTCTTCTACAGCGATAGGTGACGGAAAGCAAGCAAATAATCCTTGGTTGCAAGAATTCCCAGATCCAATTACACGAGCAGCTTGGGATAATTACGTAACTGTTTCTATGGCAGATGCCAGAGAATTAGGATTTACAAATCCAGTAAAAGATAATGGAGCTATCAATGGAAATTACGCAACAGTTTCTGTAAATGGTGTCTCTTTAGAAAATGTTCCAGTAATGGTTCAGCCAGGTCAAGCTCCAGGTTCAATTGGATTGGCATTAGGGTATGGTAGAAAAACCAACTTAAAAGAAGAAATGCAAGTAGGAGTAAATGCCTATACATTATATGCTAATTCTAACAATGTTCAGTATGGAGTTTCTATCGAGAAAACATCAGGTGCTGTTCATGAATTCGCTTGTACGCAAGTTCAAAAAACAATAGCTGGAAGACATGATATTTTAAAAGAAACAACGTTAAAAGATTATACAACTATAGATCCTAAAGATCATAAGAATGGTTGGAATGTTCCGGCTATGGTTTCATATGATCATCAAGAAGTAGAGGCTAAATCTATTGATTTATGGGAAGA
>MDSY01135397.1_pt1 | contig 10097 bp, 6 predicted proteins | sample 811131 | NCBI WGS metagenome assembly MDSY01 (sample SAMN05326643, study PRJNA326480) | marine metagenome | isolation source: seawater | place: Atlantic Ocean: South West | collected 2010
AGCTACCCCGCCATTATTAATTTCAATCGTTTGCTGATTGTTAGTGTGCAATAAACTCGGCCGCTCTATGCCAAGACGCCAGCTTTTACGACGTTTGCTCTGCCCTTTAATGCGGATCTCGCCACCGATTTCAATCAAGTAATTGTTAATGCCGAGGTTTTCCAGATTCGAGGCGATAACATCAGCCCCGTAGCCCTTGGCTATAGCGGATAAATCGATAAATAATTCGCTTTTTTTGGTTGCAGCTTGACCACTAAGCTTCAAGTTATGCTGACCAATAATTTTCAGCCGGCTATCGATGTCGCTCTGCTTGGGTTGTTCGACCAAGCTACCTGTAGGCCCAAAACCCCACAGGTTAACAAGAGGGCCGACCGTAGAATCAAAACTGCCAGCGCTGGCAGTATAAATTTGTTCGCTTATTGATAACACCTCATACAAAGGCGCGGAGAGCGAAAACGGAATGTCTAAGGGCGCGCGATTTAAGCGCATCAGTTCAGAATCGGGAATATAAGTAGACATGATTTGATTGAAGTCTTGCAACCAAAGATCTATTTCGGATTGTATTTCTACCTCTGGCAAAGGCAGACTCTGGTCAACATCTAGTACTAGCGTAATATTGTATTGTGTGCCCATGGTTGGGCCAGAAAAATAATAGCTTTGCAGCGGTTCTTCTGAGCAACCACTGAGGGATAAACTGGCAAACCAAAACAAGGCCAGCAGAGCTGACCTTGTTTTATGGCAAGTGCTTAACAATGTGTCAATCACTCATTAGCCGCCGAAATCATCAAGCATGATGTTTTCATTTTCAACGCCAAGATCTTTTAGCATATTGATCACGGCCTGATTCATCATTGGCGGACCACACATGTAAAACTCGCAATCTTCCGGAGCCGGATGGTCTTTAAGGTAATTTTCCAACAATACGTTGTGAATAAAACCTGTCATACCTTCCCAATTGTCCTCTGGCTGAGGGTCAGACATAGCTACGTTCCAAGAGAAATTGTCATTATCTTGGGCCAACTGATCGTAATCTTCTTTATAGAACAACTCTTTAAGAGAGCGTGCACCATACCAGAAAGAGATTTTACGCTGGCTCTTCAATCGCTTCAGCTGATCAAAGATGTGCGAGCGCATTGGGGCCATACCGGCACCACCACCTACAAAGATCATTTCGTTTTCGGTTTCGCGGGCGAAGAACTCACCGAACGGACCATAAACTTTCATCTTATCACCTGGTTTCAGGTTAAAGACATAAGATGACATTTGACCAGCGGGGATACCCTTAGACCCAGGTGGTGGTGATGCAATACGAATATTGAATTTCACCACGCCCTGCTCTTCAGGGTAGTTAGACATTGAGTAGGCGCGAACAACTTCTTCATCGACTTTAGATTCAATGTTGAAAAAACCAAAACGTTCCCAATCTGCGCGGTACTCGTCTTCGATATCGAATTCGGAGTACTTAACGTGGTGCGGTGGGCACTCAAGCTGCACGTAACCACCGGCACGAAAATCAACGCTTTCGCCTTCCGGTAATTTAAGAGTCAGTTCTTTAATGAAGGTAGCAACATTCGGGTTAGACTCAACAGTGCACTCCCACTGCTTAACGCCGAAGACTTCTTCATCAACTTCGATAACCATATCTTCTTTAACGGGAGTTTGACACGACAAGCGCCATCCTTCGGAAGCTTCGCGTTTTGTAAATGAGCCTTCTTCAGTAGGAAGCATACCGCCACCACCTGAATTTACGACACATTTACATTGAGCGCAGCTACCGCCACCACCACAGGCCGACGGCAAGAACAAGCCGTTGGCTGCGAGTGTTTGCATCAATTTTCCACCGGATTCAACAGTGAGAGTTTTCTCGCCATTGATTGAAATTTTAACATCGCCACTGCTAACCAGCTTGGCGCGGGCACTCAAAATCACAACAACCAGTGCAAGCACGATCACGGTGAACATGACGACCCCTAGTACGATAGTAATGTCCATACTCAAATAGCCTCGCAGGTTATAGGTCGATGCCACCGAAGGACATAAAGCCCAACGACATCAAACCAACAGTGATAAAAGTAATGCCAAGACCCTGCAAACCGTGAGGAATGTCAGAATACTTTAACTTCTCGCGAATACCGGCAAGCGCGGTAATTGCCAGCGCCCAACCAACACCAGAACCGACCGCAAAAACGGTAGACTCGGCCATATCGTAATCACGCTCAACCATGAACAGTACCGCACCCATAATGGCACAGTTCACTGTAATCAATGGTAAAAATACGCCCAGTGCGTTGTAAAGCGCTGGCATATATTTATCGAGTACCATTTCCATAATTTGAACAGCAGCGGCAATAATACCAATAAAAGTAATCAGGCCAAGGAAGCTCAAATCCACCTCGGGATAACCGGCCCAAGCCAGTGCGCCATCAGCGAGAAGATTACTGTAGACGAGGTAGTTCAAAGGTACCGTAATAGCCAGAACTACGATAACCGCGATGCCAAGACCAATAGCAGCCTCAACCTTCTTGGAAATCGCAATAAAAGTACACATACCCAAGAAGAATGCCAGTGCCATGTTCTCGATAAAGATCGAACGAACAAACAGGCTTAAATAATGTTCCATAATTTAAGCCTCCTTAACGGTATTAGGGCAGATCTTAAATTCTGCAACTTCAACCTGTTTCTTATCATAGGTACGCATGGCCCAAATGATCAAACCGATTAAGAAGAATGCGCTCGGTGGCAACAGTAGAAGACCGTTAGGTACATACCAACCGCCATCGGTAACCAAAGGCAAGATCTCATATCCCATTAGCTTACCGGAGCCAAACAGCTCACGAATTACCGCGAGGACAATTAGCATTGCGCTGTAACCAAAACCGTTGCCGATACCATCGAGAAAACTGGCACCTGGCGGATTTTTCATAGCAAAGGCTTCGGCGCGGCCCATTACGATACAGTTGGTGATAATCAAACCAACAAATACCGAAAGTTGTTTAGAAATTTCAAAGGCATAGGCCTTCAAAACCTGGTCAACAACTATTACCAGTGAGGCAATAATAGTCATCTGGGCAATAATACGAACACTGTTGGGAATCTGGTTACGCACCAGCGATACAAACAGGTTAGAAAATGCCGTCACAACAGTGAGTGCAATACACATTACCAAGGTCACTTTCAGCGAACTGGTAACAGCCAATGCTGAGCAGATACCCAGAATTTGCAAGCCAATAGGATTATTGGTCAGTACTGGAGAAAACAGTAGCTCTTTAATCTTCATTATTAAGCATCTCCATCTTTAAGGTTAGACAAAAATGGGCCGTAGCCGCTATCGCCCATCCAGAACTTAATTAAGTTGTCGACACCTTTGCTGGTCAAAGTAGCACCAGAGAGGCCGTCAACTTTATTGATATCACCAACAGGCGCAGGTCCTTTGGTAATAGTAATCGCAACAGAGCCATCATCAGCGTAGATCTCCTTGCCAACCCAGAGTGATTTCCACTTGGGGTTGTCAATCTCACCACCTAAACCCGGTGTTTCACCGTGCTGATAAAAACCCAAACCGACAATAGTATTGGTGTCGGCCTCAAGAGCCATAAACCCATAAAGTGTTGACCAAAGACCGTAGCCTTTCACGGGTAAGATTATTTTTTCCAGCTTACCAGCATTTTCAACAAGATAAACTTTGCTGTAATCAGCGCGGGTGCCAATTTTTGCAATATCCAGATCGCCAGTCAGCTGAGTTTCCTGAGCTAGCTGCTCAGGGGTAACGTCTGCAATATACTTGTCTGAGGAAAAATTAACCGTTTTAGTGGTAATAAGCTTAAATTGCTCTTCAACGTCGGCGCCCTCTTCAAGCATGCCTGCTGCCGCTAAAATATTGCGCTTGAAGTCGAGCGCTTTATTGGTTTGTTGAATTGGCTTAAGCACAACAGCTGCGGCCGATACAATTACCGAACAAACAAAGCACAGCGACAAGATGACGATAAGTGTTTTTGATGTAGTCTCTTTATTAGACACGCGCCAACCTCCGCTTGATGTTTCCTTGAACCACAAAATGGTCGATCAGAGGGGAGAATAAATTGGCAAACAAGATTGCCAGCATCATACCTTCTGGATACGCGGGGTTAACCACGCGAATCAACACAACCATGACACCAATCAGTGCTCCATACCAAAGCCTGCCGATATTCGTCATAGAAGCCGACACTGGGTCAGTTGCCATAAAGATCATACCGAAAGCAAATCCGCCCAGAACCATATGCCAGTACCAAGGTACAGCAAACATATAATTTGTGTCAGAACCGATCATGTTAAACAGGAACGATGTCGCCATCATACCGGCCATAACTCCGATCACAATTCGTATCGACGCAATTTTGGCAACTAAAAGAACAGCACCACCAATAAAGATCGCAAGGGTTGAAGTCTCACCAATACATCCTTGCATCTTACCGAGAAAAGCATCCGTCCAAGACATCGTACTGGTCAAACCAGCCAGACCTTCAGAGTTAGCAATAGACAGTGCCGTAGCGCCAGTAAAGCCATCTAAAGCGGTCCAAACAGTGTCGCCCGAAAGTTCTGCCGGATAGGCAAAGAACATAAAGGCACGGCCTGTTAGCGCTGGGTTGAGGAAGTTTTTACCAGTACCACCAAAAACTTCTTTGCCGATAATCACACCAAAGCTAATACCCAATGCAACCATCCATAAAGGAACATCAGGCGGGCAAATAAGCGCGAATAACACAGAAGTCACAAAGAAACCTTCGTTAACTTCGTGACCACGAACACTAGCAAAAATCACTTCCCAAAATCCACCGACCGCAAAAGTCACAAAGTAGATTGGTAAGAAATAAGCCGCGCCATGAATAAAACAATCGAAGAAGCTGTTGGGGTTATAACCGGCGAACAATTCGATAAAGCCGCCGCGCCAGCCTTCAATGGCAACCATACCCATGTCAGCCATGCCGCTATTGGCTTGGAAGCCAACGTTGTACATACCATAAAACATGGCTGGAAAGGTACACATCCAGACAGTAATCATCATACGTTTCAGGTCAATGCCGTCGCGTACGTGAGAAGTAGTTTTGGTTACGCTAGAGGGACGGAATAAACCGGTATCAATGGCTTCGTAAAGCGCATAGAACTTTTCCCATTTACCGCCTTTGTGAAAATGCGGCTCGATACTATCGAGGAATTTACGCATGTCTTATCCCTCCTTTTCAATGCGGGTAAGGTTGTCACGCAGGATTGGACCATACTCATATTTGCCGGGGCAAACAAAAGAGCACAGAGCCAAATCGTCCTCATCCAACTCCAAAGCGCCTAACTTTTGGGCAACATCAGTGTCGCCAACAATTAGCGCACGCAGCAGTTGAGTGGGAAGAATATCCAGCGGCATAATGCGCTCATAGTTACCGTTAGGCACCATAGCGCGCTCACTACCCATGGTAGTAGTAGTGAAATCAAACTCTTTTTTGCCCAGCAGTTTGGATACGTACAACCCCATAATTGAGAAGTAGTTGAATCCAGGTCGTAAATAATGCAGCAGCGGGCGGTCGTTACCCTCTAATAGTACAGAAATTTGGTTATGATAGCGACCCAAAAACGCGAAAGCCTCAACAGCGATACGACCGCCAAACACGGAGCCTGAAACAACTCGGTTAGCACCGGACTTCAGCTTTCCTGCAGTCAGTTCAGTCAAGTTGGCACCAAGCTGAGTACGGACCAGTAGAGGTTTATCTACTTGAGGGCCAGCCAAAGCAACAACGCGCGCAGTAGGTAGCTTGCCGGTGGTAAACAGTTGCCCGATAGCTATCACATCTTGATAACCAAGCGACCATACCGTTTTACTGGCGTTCACAGGCTCAATATTATGAATATGAGTGCCGACATTGCCTGCTGGGTGAACGCCACCAAATTCTCTCACCACAATGCGAGAGTCAGTGCCCGCAGGAATATTTGCACCTGGTGCTTTACACAGGTAAACATTGCCTTCGGTCAATTTGCTCAGCAAAGTTAAGCCATTACTAAAATCGTCGGCTGCTTCGCCGATAATAAGCTCAGGGTTTGCGGCCAGTGGATTAGTATCTATAGCTGTCACAAAAATTGCGGCTGGGGTGGAGTCGACGGCTGGCACCTTACTATAAGGACGGGTGCGCAACGCAGTCCAGAGACCCGACTCGATCAAGTTGCTAGCAACCTGATCGCGGCTGAGCTCGCTGAATTTGTCGGCACTGTATTGCTCGAAGCTTATCGCTTCATTGCCTTCGACATTGATAACAATAGACTGAAACACACGGCGTGCGCCGCGATTAATGGCCGTTACAGTACCAGCTGCTGGAGCTGTAAACTTAACGCCTTCAGTCTTTTTGTCACTGAAAAGTAGTTGTCCGAGTTTAACCTTGTCACCTACCTGTACAGACATGGTTGGCTTCATACCGTGGTAATCAGCGCCAATAACTGCAACAGAGTGAGACTTGGGACCATCTATGATGGTCTGCTCGGGAGAGCCGGATATAGGTAAATCCAGACCTCGACGAATCTTTATCATACGTCTCTGCCTAATCACTCGTTCGATAAAGTGCGTTAGCTCTCTAGAGCACCTCTGAAAAACAAGTCACTGACCAGTTTTTCAGAAATGCCACGGGCTAACTGCGTGTAATTTTTTTTGGATAGCTCGAAATGGAGACCACTCTGATCAATTAACAACCCAATTGATGAAAAATAGACTCAGCTACAGCTAAACCGGCGCAATTATAGGGTCGACGAGAGCATCTGACTAGGCTCAACCGAAGTATTTTTGCTCTACTGGCAAAAAAAACACAAGAATGTCAGCTTCTTGGCCACTATATTAGCCAGATCAGGCACAGCAGCGTTAAACCCAGTTACAATATCAGCCACTTTAATTCTCAGCAGCTTCGTCCGAACCCTATGAATTACGTTTTCCCAAAGCTCGACAGCGCACCTGCCGCTCGAAATAAAAAGCACTACTGGCAATCACTTCACGGCAGCGCTCAAGCTTTGGCCATCGCGGAGCATGCTTGTAAGAGTAAAAACTTGTCGCTAGTGGTGTGCGAAAGTATGCAGGTAGCCAGCCAGTTAGAGCGGGAACTGGGGTTTTTTGCACCTGAGCTGAACATTTTACAGCTGCCCGACTGGGAAACCCTGCCCTACGATAACATGTCGCCGCACCAAGACATTATCTCCGAGCGGTTAAGCACACTGTCGCAACTGGCCGTTGTTAAATTTGGTGTTTTAGTTGTCCCAATTACCACTCTGATGCATCGCTTGGCACCTAGAAGCTTCATTAACGCCAACAGCCTAATCATTAAACACGGGTCGCAGTTTGATATAAAAGCCCGCCGAGCAGAATTTGAAAGCTGTGGCTATCGCTGTGTAGACACTGTTTATGAACATGGTGAATTTGCCGTGCGCGGTTCAATAGTTGACGTGTTCCCTTCTGGGGCCCGGAAGCCTTATCGCATCGACCTGTTTGATGACGAAGTAGAGACCCTGCGCACTTTTGACACCGAAACTCAGCGTACCATAGATAAAATTGACGAAATTCGCCTCTTGCCTGCGCGTGAATATCCTCTCGACCCAGAGGGTGTCACAAGTTTCCGCAACAACTGGCACCATCATTTTAACGTTGACCACAGACTCTGCAGTGTCTACCAAGATGTCAGTGACGCGGTGCCATCGGCTGGGATTGAATATTATCTACCGCTTTTTTTTCAGACAATGGAAACCCTGTTCGACTATCTTCCTGAAAACACCGAAATAATTAATATCGGCCAAACTAATTTAACGCTTGAGCGATTCTGGCGAGAACTCAACAACCGCTTTGATAGCCGCAAGGGCGATTTACAGCGTCCAATATTACCACCACACAATATTTTTCTCAGCGCTGAAGAAGTATTCGCACAGTATAAGAATTACGCTCAAATACAGCTACGAGATGATTTTCCTGACAAACAACTGAGCACTAACTTTAACTCTTTAGCACCAAAACAACTGCCTGTGGATGCCAAATCGAACCACCCTCTGGCGACATTAGAACAGTTTATTAATGGTATTAAGCAACAGTCTGGCCGCATATTATTATGCGCGGAGTCGGCCGGACGGCGCGAAGTACTTTTGGATTTACTCGCGCAAGCCAAGCTAAAACCCAACACAGCGCTCAACTGGCAAGACTTTTTAATGTCACAGGCGCCTCTGTGCATAACCGTCGCGCCACTCGACAACGGCCTAGTGCTTAGCCGAGAAAAACCACTGGCGATCATAACAGAAACTCAATTGTTTGGCGCAAGAGTTCAGCAGCGTCGACGCCGCAAAAACAAAACCGACAACAGCGCGCTAGTCATTAAGCACTTAACCGAGCTTAAAGTAGGTGACGCCGTTGTGCATATTGACCATGGCGTCGGGCGCTATAAGGGCTTAGAAATAATCAGCGCTGGCGGTGAAGATGCCGAATTTCTTCAACTGCAGTATGCCGATGAGGCCAACCTGTATGTGCCTGTCACCAGCTTACACCTGATTAGCCGCTATGGCGGGGGCGATAACTCCATGGCGCCGCTGCACCGACTCGGCTCCGAACAATGGACCAAAGCCAAGCGCCGTGCTGCGGAAAAAGTGCGAGATACGGCCGCCGAGCTGCTGGATATTTACGCCCAGCGAGCCGCAAGATCCGGCTACGCCTTTGCTGATCCTGCGGCTGATTATGATATGTTTTCGGCTGGATTTCCGTTTGAAGAGACACCTGATCAATTCCAAGCTATTGAGGATGTTCGTCAAGACATGCTCAGCCCACGCGCCATGGACCGCTTAGTGTGTGGTGATGTCGGTTTTGGAAAGACAGAGGTCGCAATGCGTGCGGCCTTTATAGCCGCCCATGAAGGTAAACAAGTGGCTCTGCTCGCACCCACCACCTTACTCGCACAACAGCACTACCAATCACTTCGCGATCGCTTCGCCGACTGGCCAGTCAACATAGCGGTAATGTCGCGCTTCAAAAGTAACAAAGAAAACACAGACGCTATCACTCGCATTGCCAGCGGTGAAGTGGACATTGTTGTCGGCACGCATAAACTGCTGCAATCTACGATTAAATACAAAAATTTAGGTCTTTTGATTATCGACGAAGAGCATCGCTTTGGTGTGAGCCAGAAAGAGAAACTCAAATCTTTTCGTGCCAATGTCGACATACTAGCGATGACAGCCACGCCAATCCCGCGAACATTGAATATGTCCATGGCAGGAATTCGCGACCTATCCATTATCGCCACCCCGCCACCCCGCAGGCTATCGATAAAAACCTTTGTGCAAGAGCGCCAAAACAACACTATTGTCGAGGCTATTTCGCGCGAGATTTTGCGCGGCGGTCAAGTGTATGTTCTGCACAACGAAGTTAAATCAATTGAACGCAGCGCCCGTGAACTGCAAGAACTATTACCCGATGCCCGCATAGGCGTTGGGCATGGTCAAATGCATGAGCGCGAACTTGAGCAGGTAATGAGCGATTTTTATCACAAGCGCTTTAATGTATTGGTGTGTACCACCATTATTGAAACTGGCATCGATATACCCAGTGCCAACACTATTATAATCGAACGCGCCGATAAATTTGGACTGGCACAACTCCATCAATTACGCGGCCGCGTAGGACGCTCGCACCACCAAGCCTACGCCTATTTAATGACACCCCACAAGCGTAGTATGACTGCCGACGCACTGAAGCGTTTAGAGGCTATTGCTGGGGCACAAGAACTGGGTGCAGGTTTCACTCTCGCCACTCACGACATGGAAATCCGCGGCGCGGGTGAACTGCTAGGCGATGAGCAGAGCGGACAAATTCAAACAGTCGGCTTTACTCTGTATATGGACATGCTCGACAGAGCGGTTAAATCTATTAAGGAAGGCAAAGATATCGACCTAGATAAACCCCTAGCGGCTGATATAGAAATAAACTTACGTATACCCGCACTGATGCCCGACGACTATGTACCTGATGTGAATAGCCGTTTAGTATTTTATAAACGCCTCGCTAGCTGCAATGATGCCGCGGAACTAAAAGAGCTAAACATCGAAATGATCGACCG
>MDSY01041933.1_pt1 | contig 10096 bp, 9 predicted proteins | sample 811131 | NCBI WGS metagenome assembly MDSY01 (sample SAMN05326643, study PRJNA326480) | marine metagenome | isolation source: seawater | place: Atlantic Ocean: South West | collected 2010
GCTTGGCCTCCTCCGCTTGCTTCGTGAGGTCGCTGCCGAACTCCTCCAAAGTGGGGGTCTTGGAACCGCCCGCGGCGCCGCCCGCTCCAGGCGCCGCGCCGACGGCTTCTTGCGACTCGCCGACCATGCGGATCACTTGCGAGCGAATCTTGCTCGGGTCGGCATCCAGGTTCTCCAGCACACGCGCGGCGACACCCTCGCCTTCCCTCAAAAGACCAAGAAGAAGGTGCTCGGTGCCGATGTAGTTGTGCCCCAGCTGGCGAGCCTCCTCCAGGGCGAGCTCCAGCACGCGCTTGGCGCGCGGCGTGAAGGGGATCTCCACGGCGACGAAACCCGAACCGCGCCCGATGATCTTCTCAACCTCGATGCGAGCCTCCTTGAGGGAAATGCCTATTGAGTAGAGAGGTGTGTGTGTGTAAGGTTAGTGTATGTCGAGTGGAACATGGCGGAGACGGGGATGGAAGCGCTGGAACAAGCGCCGTACTCTACGCCCAATCCAAAAAAAACCAAAAACCAACAAAACGACTCTGTTCGTAGTGGATAAGGCACGACAGATTCGTGAAGCGTTGGGACTGGGAGTTGGGATTGGGACGTTGGTGGGGTGTATAGACCCTCTAGTAGACGTACCCATGGACTTGAGCACCTTCGCGGCGATGCCGGTGCCTTCGCCGATGAGGCCGAGCATGATCTGTGGAGAGTTTTGAGATGGGGGGGTCAGTTGCTTGGTCTCTTGTGTAGGACAGTAGGTTCACTACCACTAACCCAGGGCTTGACCTAACGAAATCTCGAAATCTACGCATCGCGTCACCGTTAGGGGGCGTCGCAGCACGGGGCGGGGGTAACTGTACGCACCTGCTCGGTCCCGACGAAGTTGTGGCCGAGACGCCTGGCCTCTTCCTGCGCGAGCATAACCACCTTGATGGCTTTCTCGGTGAAACGCTGTGGGTGGGGTTGGAGGAGTTGGGAGGAAAGGTTAGGAAGGAACAAGGGCAAGGGCGGCCACGACTTTCGGTCGACGTGTGCGAATCTCGTTTTTTCCCGTCGGACGGGTGAGACGGAGTGTGCGCGGTGGGTGCTATGCGAGTGTCTCGTTGAAGATCGCGAGTCGCGGACAGTTCACGGGGTGTGTGAATCGAACGTGAGCGCGATATTCCACTCGAACCGCGCATCCCGCCACCCCTACCACCGCGTCACAAGAGAGAAGGGTAGCTGCATCTTGAGAAAACACGCACCTCGAACATGGCCTTTACCACGAACTTCTTGCCGACGCGCCCGCCCGCTAGGGTCTGACGCGCGACGGTCGAGTGGAAGGATTTGCTGTCGCGTGAGACGCCGAGGCCGTCCACGGCTCCAGCGCGGCGCATGCCGGTCATGGAGCCGATGGATTTGGGCGCGACGCTCGCTGAGGCGGCGGCGCGGCACCGAACCTTGCCGGCATTGCGGACGTTCACCGTGGGGCGAACGCCAATGGAGTTAGCAGAGACGCTGAACATGTTGCCAACTGCCGAGTCACCGAAGCGATGCTGGCGAGTCGAAACGCGTTACGTGACTCGCGAGAAGTACGAAGCGCGTGGGGCGTGGCCTTACTAGCGCCGACGCTCGTGGGAATGAGGAATGGGGCGGGGCGGACGGCGAGGTATCCGGCGACGACGTCGGCTTTCGGCTTTCGGAAAGATAGAAAGTGCAGGATCTCGAAAATCGGCCGAGATCGCGTGGAATGACGAGTTATTAAACGATGAAAACACCCTTTATTGCGAGAATCGGTTTCCACGGCGTGGAAAATTAAGAAAATCGCCCTCCTACTTTTTGAAGCGGCAAGAAGCTGGGCAACAATGCATGCATGCCACCGAGACTCGTTTTGTGGCGCCAAATGACACGATTTGCTGACTGGCTTCCGTTCAAAAAATGGAAACCAGCAGAACGATGCGAAAGAGAAAAGCGACCTTGAATGAAAACTTGTTCTACGCATCACACTGCGGCGACCATATCCCCCTTGATCGTCGCTCTGTCCTGTTCCACGAGCAACATGGCGGCATCCCGCGCTTCTTGTATGCTCATGTCAAACGCTGAGTTCCGTTCTTTTAATTTGGTCACGAGCTCCGAAACCCGCAACCGCCCGGAACCGGACTCAGCCAAAATCTCCGCGATGCCGTCCGCGACTTGCCCCCGGTGCCGCCGGTCGCTCGCGCTGTGCCCTGTTAAAATCTTATCCATATCGATTTGACCGGTTTTCGGGTCCCAAGCAGCTTGCTGCATCGCCACTCTCATTAATCGAAGGGCTTCAGTAGCGTCTTTAGCTTCGACGACGTTACTCAAACGCATGCGAGCCAAACTCTCAGAAAGACGAACTAGCGATTCCAACTGCCGCGGCGTCGCGGTGATCGTTTTACGCCCCCCCCCTAGCCTCCGCATGTCGACGTACCCCTCCACCAGCATCTCAGCCGCTTCGTCGTTCAAAATGGGAGTATACGTTTTTCTGGCGTACGAGATGTAGTCTGTTAAAGTAGTAGCGTCAAGCGCGCCGGTGACTTTCTGCGGCGGGTTCTCGAAGTGAAGCGACACTAAATGCCGCGCTAACCTCCGGTCCGTCTCAGGATTGGGCTTATCCAGCACCAGGTAAATCAAATCAAAGCGTGACAGCAACGTGGGTGGTAGTTGGATGTTGTCGATGACGGACATCGCGGGGTTGTACCTGGAACCGACTGGGTTCGCAGAAGCGAGCACGGACGTCCGCGCGTTCAAAACAGCGATGATCCCGGCTTTCGCGATACTCACGGTTTGCTGCTCCATGACTTCGTGCAATGTGCTTCGCGCGCCGTCGCTCATCTTGTCGAACTCGTCGATGCAGCAAATACCTCGGTCGGACAGCACAAGCGCGCCGCTCTCAAGCACCATGTCTTTGGACTCAGGGTCTCTCGTGACGTACGCGGTGAGACCCACCGCGCTTGACCCTCGGCCTGATGTGTAGATCCCTCGCGGCGCAACCTTGTTCACGTAAGTCAACAGCTGCGACTTACTCACCCCAGGGTCCCCGACAAGAATGACGTTAATGTCCCCCCTGACCTTGTTCGCGTTCGTACCTTTGAACACCTTGTGCGTAGCGCCGAAAAGCTGGCACAACAGCCCCTTCTTGACCTCCTCCATCTCCCAGATTGAAGGGGCTAGGGAAGAGACTAATCTTTCGTAAACATCGTCCGCTTTGCCAATACTTTCCAAGTGCGCGACTCTTTCCGCGGAAAACTCAGCCTCCGCGTTCGGTCCGGCGCCACTTGGCGCTTCAGCAGATTCATTGTTGGATTGATTGTTAGCAGCGTTCCGGTCGTGTTCCGCCATGTCTTCTCTGTCTTCACTCCCCGCGGTGTTGTTGATCCGGTTCGAGCTGTCTTTCCGCACGTGGATAACGTCGACGTAGGTTTTGTACACCGATTTCAAAATTCTTAAATTCGGCGCCGCGCGAATAGGAACCGCCCGGTAAACACCCGTGATCTCCACCCTATCACCAGGTTTGGCTTCATCCACCAGCGAGTCGAAAACGCACATGCTCACCGTGTGCGGCGTTTCCCCTTCCGGAATCGCATCCGGGGTCTCCTGCATTTTGATTTGCTGTTTGTTTGCGAACACGCACCGGTTGTGTACTAGGATTTTGGAAATAGAAGTCAATCTTTTGTATGGGCAAACAGTCGGGCGGATGTATTGGGTGCTTCGTATCGGGATGATGAGGAATCCCTTACAGGATGTTATGAAAAGCTTGAAACGGAGGTGACGAACGAGCAGGAAAAGATGAGCAGGATTTTGTGGCTTGTGTACGTACCGAGGGTCATGGTGCCGATGGATTCGCAATTCGCGTTGGCGCATTTTAACGGAGGTTCGTTTACCCGGCCCCTGTCAACGAACGTCAAATCAGGCGCGTCGCCGCACACCAAACACTTGAAGTATGCCATCTTCAGGTCTGGAATAATGGACGAACACCGTGTGACCATCCCCCGGACGGCTACTAGCTTGTCGATGTCACTCGGATTCAAATCCCGCATCGCCCGCGTTTCTCTCAAATTAAACGGCCGCACCTGCACGCGCGTGAAGTGCTCCTCGCCCTCCGGAAGAATGTGTTCAGCGAAGTATTCGTTCGCGACTTGGTCGAACAGCGGGACGATCTCCTGGGGGTAGCTCACCAGTTTCTTGTAAAGCGGCGGGTCGTACGCGTCTAAATGCCGGCAATCAAGATCTAATTGATAATTCTCGCGCTCGAAGCATTGCGTCAACAGCCGGTGGTAATGCGCGACGCCCTCGCGGCTGGGTAACTCGAAAAATTCCAAAAACCCACGGAACCGCTTGGAATCCTCCTGGATGTTAACCGTCGTGCCCCAGACTAGGGTTCGGGGTTCGTCACCGTCACCGCCGGCCTGCGTGCCTCCCTGCATACCCCCTTGAGTTTGCGTAAAGTTCATGACGTCATCAGGGTCCACTACCGACCGCGGGACGGACGGCGCGGGGGACGGGAACGTAAATCCAGCGGGCGTGTCGCCGCCCGCATTCATGGGCGCTGGGGTGAACTCCGCGCCGACCGCGGGGCTGCGCTGCACCGCGGGCCGCCGCGCGCTACCCCCGCCCAGGTCGTTTCTTTGCTGGCCATGGACGCGAGTAGGAGTGCCTGTAGGGAGGAGTAGGAATGAGAGTAGAGTGTGCGAGTGTCAGAATTGCATTCAGCGTCTTGTCTGCTTTTTCGATTTTGAATCATCAGACGACCATCTGATCCCCCACGTACCTCTGAACGACCCCGGTGTTCGTCTCGCGGGCACCGGGGTTTGCCTTTCAAGCGGCGAGAATAAATCAAGCGGCGAATCCATCGGCGTCGCCATGGGTTGCGTCGGGGGTTGGCCTTGGCTCCCTCCGTCGGAGCTGGGAGGACCCATCGGAGCTGGAGTCATCTGCGCCGCGCTGGATGGCGCTCGTTGGTTGCGCGGCGAGCGCCGGGGCGAGCGCCGAGGGACGGAGCTGGGAGGACCCATAGGAGCAGGGGTCATCTGCGCCGCGTCGTCACCGCCTGTGTGGTTGGGGAGGGAGAGGGGAGATGTTTTGGTGAGTCAGAGGCATCGATCGAACCCGAGCCCCCGATCGCACAAAAACAATGACAATTTTGAACTTTCTCGGGTCATCTCGAATCGCGGGAAAGGTCTGGGAGCATCACGAAGCCCGTGAAACACGCACCTCCCACGGATTCCGTCGCATCGTGCGTCGACTCGTCCATCGGGTCATCACCGCCTTGGTTAGACATGGTGCACCGCGCACCAGTGTCCTTCAATCTGAGAAGGTTGGCACCCACTCTCCAACTTTTAAAGTTCAGTTATGTGACCTCTACGCGCTGCTGCGCGCCTGACAAATGCTCACCACCTCCAATCGAGCCAGACGCGGGTGCGCAGCGAGTTGGAGGCTCCGCCCGCGTCCGACATGGCGCGACTGACACGCGGCACGACAGGCACACGCCGAACGTACGTCTCCCATGATCCTTTTCCATCGTGAGTTGATCATACCACGCCCGTCTTCTCATCACATCGTAAACCGTGGTCATTCTCGCTCACACAAATCTTCCCGATCGCCTCCATCACTCTCCCCATTCATGCACAGCGTTTGCGATTCCGTCATGCCCGCCAATCACGCCACGTTCGCCTCGGAGAAACGGTCATTCACTAAGGAAGGTCGCGAGGGTTTTGATCGGGATGACCAGTCGCCCGGTCTCCCATCCACCAGTCAAAGCATCGGTGCATCACTCAAACGAGTCGTGTTCGATCGGTACTGTGACGAGAATGGTACATCGAATAATCGATTGAAACCCGGCCGCGTCGTATTGGCGCTTTTTGATTTGAATCTATTCGAGGACGACTCGTGCGACGCAGAGTCAGTGGGGAAACTCATCACTGATGAAGTCACTGATGGCGATGGTAACCCTATGGATGTTTCCTTTGTGCGCTTCGATTCTATTGTCGAGATTTTACGGAGGCGAAACGCGAGTGGAAAAAAAGCATTCACTGCTTTACCATCCCTGGTGCCGCCCGAGCTGTTCCTCAACGAAAGCCTTCAGAAAGTGTTTCGAGCTAGGGCAGGCATGGTAGTTAATAGTGACGGTTCATATTCACATTTAATGAGCATGTCGCAGTGGCTCGGGCTGTTAAAGGATGCTGATTTGTTGGACGAGAGGGTATCACCTGCGGGGGCGAGCGTGCTGTTTTCGAGAGCCCGAAGTGACGGTGACAATACTTCCAACAAAGCCGCACACGACTACGCGTTACCTTTCGCGAACAGTTTCATAGCCGCGATAGGGTTAGTTGCGACTATGAAAGGGGTTTCAATAGAGTCAATCATTGGGCAAATGGTGTTGACTAGTAAGCCGCTCAGCGACGCGATTGGGGATTTAAGAAAGTGCTTCGCGCTGTTAGATTCGAAGCGAGACGGGTTTATAAAAGTGGACGATTTGCCAAACGTGCTTTGCGCTGGGGGTTTTTTGAACCACTTGAGCCTGGAAGATGGTCATGCTTTTTTGTTCAATCGAGTAGAGGGTTTGGCGAAAAGCAAAGGCAGCATAGCCCCGATTGACCAATTTCCCGGCATTGTTACCCTACAAGAGTGCGAGCGACACGCAGAGGCGGCGCGGCGCGTTCCAAAATCAAAAGTCACGAAAAGCAGAGAAAGCTTTTCTCAACTTGATTCCAAACCTACTACGTTACACTCAGAAGTTTCGTACGTGTTCCACCGATTCTGTTGCGCTGGTGTTGAAGCCGGTTTTGAAACGGAACCGCACCCAAAACTCATGGACAAAGTACGGTTCGAAAAGTTCCTAACCAGCGTTCCGAATGTGTTCGACGAAAAGTTTTCCACGGGCGCCGGCGCTATTTCTTTTGCTCGAGCGGCAAACGGATCGCTTCGACTGGACGAAGCAAAGTTTTTCACCGCGCTAAGACTAATTGCGCATAGCAAGGAGATTGATATTAGTAACCTGTTTGAGCACGTCAAGCGCAGTAAGTTGTCTGTTCTATCCACCGTGTCAAATGTTGGAGGCAACGACGCGTACTTGGCGTACGACACTTTTGAAACGCTTGACGGCGCGATTACAACGAACGAAACCAATAATTCGAACCGCAAACAGGTACCACGTCGCGCCATGCCCTTGGACCCCGGTGTGATTCGAGCCGCAGATCCTACCCTGGCATCACGGATTATAGACCATTGCACGCCAGCACCATCGTCACATTTAGCCCTAATAGCAGCGGACGTGGGGGGCTTGGATGGGCTTTCGTTGACATCGGCGGGCGCGGCGATCGAAGGCGCGCGAATTACTTTTGCGAACGACATAGTCCACAAAGATGACGTCGTTCGCGTACTCGCTATGCTGGCGGATATCCGCGACGACAAGTTGAGTTACGACGAGTTAAGTTATAACTCGTCGGAAAAGAAGGTACAAGTACCCCCTACTCCTACGCTTGATATGTACTCATCCGACGCGCGGCTGCAAAGTGTGTTCAGAGAGTGGAGCGCGTTCGGCTCGTCCGACCCGGAAGGTGTTCGAAGAAAAATTAACGCTTCCTGGGAAAGGAGTGTGGCAGATGCCAGGGCGAGCAGAACAAACGAACTGTTGAGTTATAGCTCCTCACACACTAAAAAGGAAAACCTTAATCCCCTGAACAGCGCGCCGCCGTGTTCACGACATAATCTTTTAGAGTCTGACGACGACGGCCGAGTTCGGTTCACGACCAATCCTGTCCAAAGCAACGGAATGGACTGGACTGATGAGTGTCAACTTCTTGGACGACATGATACCTCAGGACTGGACCGTGCACGGCGTATGCGCGTGCCTGATGCAAGATTTATAGGGTTCAGCTCTGCGCACGTCTCCAGGGTCGCCGCGGCGGAGACGACGCGACGCGCGATGGAGGGTGAAAAAAACGATAACAACGCGATGGCGCTTCCGTCGCTCGGCACCGCCGGGAGAAACGAAGGCAAATGGGAAGAGATACACGGACGGATAGGTGTAGGTGATAAGAGCACTGGTGAAAACACTTCAAACTCTATTGCCACTCTCGGCGCTTCCGCGCGCGCCGCGGCGTCCATGGCGACCGCGCTAGATGCGAACCGCTATGAGCGAAGAAAGGGTATGTCACATGAAGCGCTAGCCGAGGACGAGGTTTACCACCGCGGGAGCTCCGCACTCGCGCTGGAGAGAGCCGCTGCGTTAGCCAGCACGGCACGACAAGGCGCCGCTGTTCAATCCAAAGCGTACCTCCCATCGAATGCACCTAATTCACTTCGAGCCGGTATTTCCATGGAACAGTTTCGAAAACTCGTTGTGCAAGCGGGGTTGACTGGTCCGCAGTTGAAAAACAAAAGTAAGAATTATCGATTAACCCCGGCCGCCGCGGACGTCGCGTTCGCGCTGTCACGGGCGCCCGATTCAAATGAAATGACCTGGGGCGAGTTTCTAAACGCGGTGGGGAGGATTGGACATGATTTAGAAATGACATTCGGGGACGTCGCGCTTCGGTTAAGAGCGGTGGGTGCACCAAAACCGGAACGAAGGGGACCGCCGAAAGAGCGGGTAACGTTTGTTCCGGCGCCCGAGCGACAGAAAAAGAAAAAAATCGTGTTTGACGTCGACGCGTTTGCGCGGGCGTGCGACGACGCGCACGTTTTGGTCGTTGAAAGTGTATGGGCAAACAGTCATGTTGAGAGCTTGGAACGACACAGACTGAGTGTGTCGCCTGAGCGTTCGGAGGAGACTCACGTTGTCGTTCCGACGGAAGCGTTTGAAGAGAGTCTCGAAAAAGAGAGTCTCTTGATGGAGGATCCTTACTCGCGAAGGAAAGAAACGCTGGCTTCGACGTTGGCTTCGACACGACGTTTCGACACGACGCAGTCGCCGTCCCCGACTCTGGAACCCGAAACTCTCACCTCAACCTGGCGCGTGGACACGTCCCGACTGGATATGGGAACCTCGCTCGTCGCGTCGTTACGCGCCTCAGCGTTTTACGAAAGAGGAGCGAATAAGGGACGAGAAAAGTAGAGCGGTCAATGGTTATTATTTGAAACGTTTTTGTCTTTTGCGTTGTCTGTTTTGCGCTTTCGATGAGACGCTTTGCGTGTTCTCGTATTATTCTTGAGGGCAGCCGTTTGCGATTGCCCAGTTTAAAAACTCAAGGTGCCCGCCGCGTGCCGCCTCCATGCAAGTCTCCTTGTCCCACGGGCAGCTGTTCTCACGCAACCACTGCAGCACCTCGAGGTGACCGCCCAATGCCGCCTGCGAGCACACGTTCCAATTCCACAGGCATCCTTTCGCGCGCGCCCATTGTATCACCTCGAGCTGTCCGCTATACGCCGCCTCGATGCACATCCACTGGTCCCACGGGCAGCCGTTCGCGTGTAGCCACTTCACCACCTCGAGTTGTCCCTGTTGTCCTTCCGTTGCCGCTTCATGTTGAAGATCTGCCGACATCTCCAGAAGACCTTGCCGATGCAGGTGCTCTAGCGTGCTTAAGTACCCAAGCTTAGCGGCGTGTTCCCCCAACTTTTCTTCACCCCATGCCCAGTCGCCGCAACCGCGGCGTGCATCGTATAACTCACCGCTCGTAACCTCGCAAGGTCGGTAGGGTCATTGACGTTTTTCCCGAGGTTCTGAGCGATGACGACGTCGTCAGAAATACCTGGGAGGGCGCTCTGCGCCCCGGGCTGCATCGCGACGGTCGCGGTGCGTTTGCGCTTCTTTCTACGTGCGCGTTTTTCGACACCAATCGTCGCGTTGGAGGACATCGTGGCGGGTGTCACGCGGCGCTCGTTGTTGTGAGAGATCGAGAAGCAAAGAAGTCTTGGGCGTTACTGAGCGAGTCGCTGAAAATGAGAAAACCAGAAAAAGCCGTCAAAATGTATGGGAATTTTCAGGAGTCACAGACGGTCGTGATCCGTTTTTTTTGGCGTTGCGTACTTTATCGCCAATGCCTTAGTCGCGCATCTCCAGCGCGCCGGCCACTCGTCCATACGCGCGCTTCGTCGTACGTATTGCATAAAATGGCCGCTATGAGCGTGACTATGGCGGGCGTTTTGCCCGTTGGGGTGA
>MDSY01116368.1_pt1 | contig 10096 bp, 13 predicted proteins | sample 811131 | NCBI WGS metagenome assembly MDSY01 (sample SAMN05326643, study PRJNA326480) | marine metagenome | isolation source: seawater | place: Atlantic Ocean: South West | collected 2010
AGCAGTTATTTCTGTTGGAATGGTTAAAGCTGGAACGAGAGGTAATATTATTCCAGAAGACTCAGAAATCTTGGGCACTATAAGAACATTTGATCCTGTATTGAGGAAAGAAATTTATTCAGAAATTGAACAAGTTGCTAAAGGTGTGGCCACAGGAACAGGAACAGATATTTCTGTTGAGTTTGATGTTGGTGGATTTTATCCAGTAACTGTAAATAATCCTGATTTAGTTGAGAGAATGAAAGGTTCTTTAATAGAGGCATCTCCGAATAAATTTTATGAATCTAATATCCCTGTTACTGGAGCAGAAGATTTTTCATATTTTTCTCAAGAGATTCCTGGAATGTATTTCTGGCTTGGCATTAACAAACCTGGTGAAGGTTTAGAGTCGGCTAACTTTGGTGAGAAAACAGCGGTGGCCGGAAATCACTCACCATATTTTTATGTTGATGACTCAGCACTAGATAAAGGAGTAAAAGCTCTTGTATACTTAGCACTCGATTATCCAGAAAAATAAAAATTAATTAATAAGGAGACCTCAAGTGTCAATCCCCGAACATATAAAAAATAATCTATCTATGCCAGTAATAGGCTCACCACTTTTTTTGGTTTCAGGACCAGAGCTAGTCATAGCACAATGTAAAGCTGGAATCATTGGGTCTTTCCCAGCTCTAAATGCAAGACCTCAGCATGTTTTAGGTGAGTGGATTACAAGAATTAAAACAGAATTAGCTGAGTACCAAGAACAAAATCCCGATGCAAAAGTTGCACCATTTGCAGTAAATCAAATTTGTCATGGTTCAAATAATAGACTTATGGAAGATATGGCTACTTGTGTTGAACATGAAGTACCAATCATTATTACCTCCTTAAGACCACCAGCTGAGCTAGTTGAAGCAGCTCATAGCTATGGCGGGCTTGTTTATCATGATGTTATAAATGTTAGGCATGCAAAGAAAGCAGCAGAGCAAGGCGTTGATGGCTTGATATTAGTATGTGCCGGGGCTGGAGGGCATGCAGGTGCTTTATCTCCTTTTGCATTATTAAGGGAAGTCAAAGAATGGTTCGATGGAACAGTTATTCTTTCTGGAGCAATCGGTGATGGTTATTCAGTAGCTTCGGCTTTAGCTCTTGGAGCTGACTTTGCTTACATGGGAACTCGTTTTATAGCTACCAAGGAAGCTAATGCAGATCAAAGCTACAAACAGATGCTAATTGAAAGTGCGGCAGATGACATAGTCCTTTCAAGTTTATTCACTGGCGTTTCAGGCAATTACTTAAAACCATCAATTAATAAAGCAGGGCTTGATGCTGACAATCTTCCTGACGCAGATAAATCTTCAATGAACTTTGGATCAGGTGGAAATACAGATGCTAAAGCTTGGAAGGATATATGGGGCTCAGGCCAAGGGATTGGTTTAATAGAAGATTCCCCTCCTGTTTCAGAATTGGTTGAAAGAATCAAATCAGAATTTGATACAGCAGTTTCAGAACTTCAAAGTAGAATATAATTCTCTAAGGGAGAAAAGAAATGGTTAACAGTTTAATTTTATACTCGATTGGAATGATTTCTGGCATAGCTATCGTAACTTTATTGAATAATTCTAACAAAGGAAGATCTGGAGCTAAAGGCATCACTGAAGAATATACAACTAAAAATGGTGTAAAAAGGACTGCTAAAAAAGACAGAGAAGACCATATAGTATGAGTGCTAGCTCAGCATTATTTATCTGTGGAGCTATTACATTTCTTATAGTATTTAGCTGGTTCAAAGCTGGAGCATTAGCAGTCTTTAAGCTAGAGCTATCAACGAACTCCATTTCTATTCAAGATTCTTGGAGAAAACTATTTAAAGTTTTCTTTGTAGACCTATTAATATGCATCTTTGGAGCTCTTGGCACAGGCATCTTATTTGTAGTTGCATTTAATTCGTTCCATTAATGGCAACAAGAGACTTAAGAAAATACTTTGAAGACGGTTGGAATAAGATATTTGGAAAAGAAGAAGACAAAGGAAAGCTAAGAACTCAAAGTCTCTATAGAGCTCAAAAAGGAATACTCAACGTAGGCACTCCGCACGACTGGGAAGATTACAAAAAATATAAAGAAGAAGAGAATGAATCAGACTAATATTTTTGACGAACCCATCGAGGAATGTTGTTCCAACCCAATAACAGGATTTTTTAGAGATGGTTTTTGCCATACAGATAAATATGACATGGGCTTGCATATCGTATGCTCATTAATAACAAATGATTTTTTAGATTTTTCTAAAGCTCGAGGAAATGATTTATCAACACCAAAACCAGAATTCAATTTTCCAGGATTAAAAGAGGGTGACTCATGGTGTGTTTGTGCTGAGCGATGGAAGGAAGCATATGAGCATGGTTTTGCTCCTAAAGTTTTTTTACAAAGAACTCATAAAAAAGCTACCCTTATTATCGATATAGAAATCCTTAAAGAATTTGCAGTAGACTTAAATTAATTATGTACAAAAAAGGTTTTATTGGTCTGGGTGTTATGGGATATCCCATGGCAGGTCACTTGTCATCAAATGGCTTTGATGTTTGTGTCTTTAACAGAACTCAGGAAAAATGCATAAAATGGAATGATGAGTTTTCAGGAGCTCTTTGTAGCTCTCCATCAGATATAGCATCTCAATCAGATGTCATTATGATTTGCGTGGGTAAAGATGAGGATGTTAGAGATGTGATTTGTGGTGATAGCGGCATCTTAAAATCTCTTAATCCAGGAACAATAATCATTGATCACACTACGACCTCTGCAACTCTTGCTAAAGAAATGAATCAAATCTTGCAAGGCAAAGGGAGTCATTTTTTAGATGCTCCTATTTCTGGAGGTCAAGCTGGAGCTGAGGCAGGACAGCTTTCTGTCATGATCGGAGGAGATAAAAAGTCTTTTGAGACGGTAAAAAGTACCATAGACGCTTATTCAAAATTCTCAAAATATATGGGAGATAGTGGCTCAGGCCAATTAACAAAAATGGTAAACCAAATATGCATTGGCGGATTGCTTCAAGCTCTTGCAGAAGGTATGAACTTCTCTGAAAAAGCTGGTTTAAAGACAGAGGATGTAATGGAAGTTATTACAAAGGGTGCTGCTCAATCTTGGTACATGGAAAATAGATGGTCAACCATGTTGAAAGACGAATACGATCATGGTTTTGCAGTGGACTGGATGAGAAAAGATTTAGATATTGTAGAAGATGAGGCAAAAAGAATAGGAGCAAACGTCGAAGCTACAGAACTAGTTAATAATTTTTATAAAGAAGTTCAAGAATTAAAAGGCGGTCGATGGGATGCCTCAAGCCTTTTAAAAAGGATAAAAGATTTATAGCTTAAAAAATAATTCTAGAAAAAAGAGTCAGAATTGAAGATACCAAAAGAGATCCCACAACTGTATTTTCAATAAGATTTTCATCAAGCCTTATTGATTCTTCGACCATCTCATAAAAGTTTCTAGGATTTGCAACAAGCCAAGCTATTCCAATAAGGTGCATAAACATCAGGATAGCAACTATCCAATTCAAAGGCTGATTAGTAAAAACTATGAAAGAGGTGAGGATAAAAAATATTATTTCTACAGATAAATACACGTTAATATTTTTTCTTTTATACATATATTTAAGCAAGCTATAACCAGATTTATAGGAATAAAAATATACAAAAGCATAGGCAGCATATAAAACGGCCAATAAGGCGATCATTTAATGATGGGGTGGTTTTTCATATTCTATTGGAGGAAACTTAGGCTTATCTAAATTTTTTTTATATCTTTCATAAGCAGAATTAACATCAGCACAATCATCAACAGCTGATGGCAAGTCTTCTTTTGGTAATTTATCTTCTTCTTTCATCAGTTAATGTTTAATTTTGCCATAGCAATATCATTTACTCCTCTCACTGAATAAAGTGAAGAGGTAGAATTTATAGATCACCCTCTTTTCTTACCTCACTTCGATCAACTTCAAATTTTTCACCGTATCTAGCCTCTAGCTTTTTTTGATTTTCACTAATGACTTCATAAGGGTCTAAACCTAAAGATGCGCATGCCGTTGTCCAATACCACATGATATCTCCGAGCTCTCTTTTCATATGAAAGATATTATCTTCAGAAGCTGGTTTGCCTTGTAGAACCATTTTTTTAACTATCTCTACAAATTCTCCTGTTTCACTTCCAAGACCAAGAGCGGCAGTTAACAGTCTTGGTGCTTTGATAGAAGACTGAGCTTCTATTTCATCAAACCTTTTCTTCAGTTCATCTAAATCTATACTGGGGTCACTTGTTACTTTGGTAACAAAATCAGTATATGTAGAAAAAAAATCTTTTACTTCTTGGCTCATTAAGCTCTCCTTATATTTCTAATATTAATTAATAATATCACTTAACCTTAAGTGATCTTTGACTATCAACAATATTATATAAATGCTCTTGTGCTTCTGGCTTAAGTTGAGCAACACCCATAGTAATCACATCGATGACAGCTGTATAAGCAATTCTAGAAGTATGCGGCTTACTAATTCTATAGTTATCCCCAACATTTATCGTTATGGGAAAATCGCACTCATTAGCTAAAGGAGAATTTCCTGGCATGATTCCTATTACTTTAACTCCTGCCTTGCGAACTATCTTTACACTATCAATCAAGGCAGAAGTTGTTCCAGATTGTGAAATAGCAATAACAACATCATCTTTAGCTAAAGAGTTAGCAGACATAAATTGGATATGAGGATCTGATATAAATGAAGATGGAATTTTTAATCTAAAAAACTTATGTTGAGCATCCATTGCTACAGGCGCAGATCCACCAAAAGCATAAACTTCAACACGCCTAGCATTAGCTAGGATTTCGATAGCAGACTCTAACACCGATTGATCAATTTGAGATCTAACATTTAGAATTTCACTAATAGTAGTATCAAAAACTTTTTCACATAATTCATTAAGACTGTCATCTTCTTCAACCTCATACATTACAAAATAATCATCAGCTGCTAGTTGTTGAGAAAGGTTAATTTTAAATTCTTGATAACCAGAAAATCCTAGCGCCTTGCAGAAGCGAATAAGCGTTGGCTCGCTTATGCCCATTGCACTAGATGCCTCTGCTGTCTTCATGGTTATAACTGATTTTGGATCCTTCAAGACGAAGTCAGCAACAACTTTTTCAGACTTCCTTAATTCAGGAAGAGTATTTTTAATTTGTCTCAATAATTTTGTTGGCATAAGGTTAGAATATCCCTCTTAAGTAAAAAAATGAATCCCTAAATGGACGTATCGTATATTTTAGACTATCTCAACGATCAGCAACGTGAAGCTGTGACGTCTGAAAAAAAGCACCTTATGGTTTTAGCAGGGGCAGGATCTGGAAAGACTAGAGTTCTTGTACACAAGATAGCTTGGCAAGTTGAAGCCCTAAGAAAAAATCCTGCATCTATTATGGCAGTTACATTTACAAACAAAGCTGCCTTAGAAATGCGATCAAGGATTGAAGAATTGCTTCAAGCTCCGATGATGGATGGATGGGTTGGAACCTTTCATGGTCTTGCTCATAAAATGCTTAAAAGGTTTCACAAGGAAGCTAGTTTAAGCAGCGGTTTCACCATACTAGACTCAGACGATCAGCTTAGAATTATAAAAAGAATTTCTAAAGAACTTGTGTTAGATGAGGCGTCTTGGCCATCTAGACAAAGCCAGTGGCAAATAAACTCATGGAAGGATGAAGGCTTTAGAGCAGCTTCAGTTGATGATAAGGGCGATTTCTTTAAAGAAACAATTAATAAAATTTATGCAGAATATGAAGCTGTGTGTCTTAGAGATAATCTTGTTGATTTTGGAGAGCTTCTACTCAGATCTTATGAGGTAGTAAGAGACAATCCTTCGGTAAGAACTTTTTTTCATTCAAGATTCAAATCAATATTGGTAGATGAGTTTCAAGATACTAATACCATTCAATACAACTGGTTGCTTGAAATAGCTTCTGATCAAGCATCAATAACAGCTGTTGGTGATGACGATCAATCTATTTATGGTTGGAGAGGAGCTAAAGTTGAAAATGTAGAATCTTTCACTAAAACATTTGATGACACTGAAATTATTCGATTAGAACAAAATTATAGATCTACCAACATTATTTTAGGTGCTGCCAATGCCCTTATAGAAAATAATACAGACAGACTGGGCAAGAATCTTTGGACAGAAAAACTAGAAGGTGAGCAAATAGTTCTCTATCAAGCTTATAACGAGCAAGACGAAGCTAGATTTGTTGCAGATGTTTTACGTGACTGGATGAATAAAGGAGAAATGTATGCAGACGCCGCTGTCCTTTATAGATCAAATGCTCAATCAAGAGCTCTTGAAGAGGCATTATTAAGAGCCAGTATTCCTTACAGAATATATGGCGGTCAGAGATTCTATGAAAGAATGGAAATTAAGAATGCTATCGCTTACTTAAAAATTATTTTTAACCATTCTGATAATCCAGCTTTCGAAAGATCTATTTCTAATCCAACCAGAGGCGTTGGCGAAAAGACTTTAGCTAAAATAAGAGGAACAGCAAAGCAGTTTAATATTTCTTACATTAAAGCGTCTGCAAAATTAATTGACGAAGGTTCTATATCTGGAAGAGGAGGCGCTGGTTTAACTTCTTATTTAGAATTCATATCAAGATGCAAAGAATTTATTGAAGAGAATCCACTATCCGATTTAATGGAAGAAATTATTAAGACCTCTGGCCTGGTTGCCTATCATGCAAAAGAGCCAGGAGAAAAAGGAAAAACTAGGGTAGAAAACTTAGAAGAGTTAGTCTCTGCAACAACAAACTTTGAGCAAAGTATTAAAGAGGATAAACCAAACAAAGAAATAGCAGAACAGTACCTTGATATGATTTCTTTAGACTCTGGTGACAGACAAGCTTCAGAACATGACGATGCTGCACAATTAATGACTTTGCATTCAGCTAAAGGACTCGAGTTTAAATTAGTGATTATGACTGGGCTGGAAGAAAGCTTATTTCCACACGGCAGGTCTATGGAAAATCCTGCACAACTTCAAGAAGAAAGAAGACTCTGTTATGTAGGCATCACTAGGGCAATGGAAAAGCTATATATTACGCATGCAGAATCAAGAAGACTTCATGGCTCAGATACCTTCAATCCACCATCTAGATTTTTAAGAGAAATCCCTAAAAACTTTATTGATGAGATAAGACCTAGAGCACAAACCAATATTCCTTATAATAGAAAAGACTTTAAAGAGACGAAGTTTGAATTCGAAGAAGAAATTGGAATAGCATTAGGCCAAAGAGTTATTCACAAAACTTTTGGAGAAGGCACGGTTCTAAATTACGAAGGATCTGGTGAAGCTGCTCGAGTTCAAATAAACTTTAATAAAGCAGGAACAAAGTGGTTGGTAATGGCTTACGCTAAACTAGAGAAACTATGAACAAACAAAAATACTTATACCTTTTAGCACTTATCTTTATATCCGCATGCTCTCAGAATGAGAGTGTTGCAAATAATAGTGAGGCTGAACAACAAAAGAATTATAACTGGCGTCTGGTTACAGCTTGGCCTAAAAACTACCCTGGGCTTGGAATGGCTCCAGAGAGAATTGCTAATCTTGTTCAAGAGATGAGCAATGGCCAAATGAAAATCACTGTATATGGAGCGGGAGAGCAGGTACCAGCTTTTGGAGTTTTCGATGCAGTTTCAAGCGGCTCTCACCAGATGGGTCATAGCGGTGGGTATTTCTGGAAAGGAAAAGCTCCGGCTGCTCAATTTTTTACTGGCGTTCCTTTTGGCTTAACAGCAGATGAGATAAATGCCTGGACCAATAGAGGCGGTGGTTTGGAATTATGGAGAGAAGTTTACGAACCTTTTAATATCTATCCCATTCCAGCTGGCAATACAGGTACTCAAATGTTTGGATGGTTTAATAAAGAGATAAATTCTTTAGACGATATAAAGGGTTTAAAGATGAGAATCCCAGGAATAGGCGGAGAAGTTCTTAAGAGAGCAGGCGGTATCCCAGTAACGCTTCCAGGTGGTGAACTTTTTACAGCACTGCAAACAGGAGTGATTGATGCAACCGAGTGGGTGGGCCCCTACAACGATCTAACTTTTGGTTTTCATCAAGCTGCTAAATATTATTACTACCCAGGATGGCATGAACCAGGATCAATGCTAGAACTTTTGATTAACAAAGATCAATGGGAAGCCCTGCCAAAACATCTTCAAGTAATAATCGAAACTGCTTCAAAAGCAGTGAATCAAGATATTTTGGATGAATATACTGCTAGAAATAATAGAGCACTAAGAGAATTAGTAGACGTTCATGGAGTTGAGCTTAGAAAATTGCCTGATGATGTGATTGCTGAATTTAAAGTTATAGCTAATGACATTCTTGAAGAAAATGCAGCAAAGGATCCTAAGGTGAACAAGGTATATCAGTCTTATAAACAATTCAAAGAAGAAGTATCTGCTTATCATAAAGTTTCAGAAGATGCGTTTGTTGAGGCAAGAAACGATTAGTGTCCCAAGAACTCACTTTTAAATCCTTAGGTGTATCCAATTACTTAGAAACACTAGCAAGTATGAAGGATCAACTTCAATCAGGAGATTTTCAAAATGAAATATGGTTGCTTGAGCATCCTCCTATTTTTACATTAGGAACTGCTGCAGATAAAAGCCATGTTTTGAACCCAAAGGATATTCCTGTTGTCCAATCGGATCGAGGCGGAGAGGTAACTTATCACGGACCAGGGCAGCTAGTTATTTATTTCATGATAGATATTAAAAAATCAGATCTTGGACCAAGAAGTCTAGTAACAAACCTTCAGAAATTCACCCAGTCTCTTTTAGCAGAGTACTCAATTAAGTCTGATTTTATTGAAGGAGCTCCAGGGGTATACGTTAATAAAAAAAAGATAGCTTCCATTGGACTTAGAATTTCTAAAGGCAAAACGTATCATGGTATTAGCATTAATGTAGACATGGATCTGAAGCCATTTTCTTATATTAATCCTTGCGGTTATGAGGGGTTGGAAGTAACCCAAATAAAAGACTTTAAAAAAAATATAACAATGAAAGAAGTTGAAATACTTGCAATAAAAAAATTAGAGAATATATTCTAACTATGGAGCTTATAGCGACAACAAAGCATATCAATAGAGATGGCATTAAGGCAGTTAAAAATGGTCAAAAAGCCAATGCATTCTCACATATTCCTAATTCTAAGAAGCCTAGTTGGCTAAGGATAAAGGCAGATTTCAATCCTAATTTCCATAAAATTAAAGAACAGGTTTCTGAAAAAAAACTCTATACCGTTTGCGAGGAAGCCCACTGTCCTAATATGAATGAATGCTGGTCTGCTGGAACAGCAACCTTCATGTTGATGGGCTCAGTATGCACAAGAGCATGTAAATTTTGCTCTGTTGATACTGGCAATCCAAATGGCTGGCTAGATAAAGACGAGCCAATGAATACAGCTAAAGCGGTTCAAATCATGAAACTAAAATACGTTGTTTTAACATCCGTTAATAGAGATGATCTTTCTGATGGGGGAGCTCAACATTTTGCTGAAACTGTAAAGCTAATCAAAGAACTTAATCCAAATACTGCAGTTGAAGCTCTCACTCCAGACTTTAAAGGCTTATCTTCTTCTATAGATACATTAGTTAATTGTGGTTTAGAGGTTTTTGCTCAAAACGTAGAGACAGTTGAAAGATTAACTCACCAAGTAAGAGATATTAGGGCAGGGTACCAACAAACTATGGATGTTCTTCTTGAATCAAAAAGAATTAATCCAAAGGTTTTAACTAAGACCAGTATTATTGTTGGTCTTGGTGAAACAGATGAAGAAATTGAACAAACTATGGACGATCTCATTAAGCATAAAGTAGATATATTAACTATAGGACAATATCTGAGGCCAACGCTTAACCACCATCCAATTGAAAGATGGGTCACACCTGAAGAATTTGAACGTTATAGAGATATAGGCCTTAAAAAAGGATTTCTTGAAGTTATGTCTGGACCTATGGTCCGCTCAAGCTATAGAGCAGAGAGAGCATTAGAGAA
>MDSY01007186.1_pt1 | contig 10094 bp, 12 predicted proteins | sample 811131 | NCBI WGS metagenome assembly MDSY01 (sample SAMN05326643, study PRJNA326480) | marine metagenome | isolation source: seawater | place: Atlantic Ocean: South West | collected 2010
ATTTACCCGAAAGCGCTCCAGCAGCTAAAGGATAATAAACAAGTAAACCACATTTATCTCTAATTGAAATTTCTGACATACCTATCTCATAAGTTCTGTTAACAAGACTGTATGGATTCTGAACAGACATCATTCTTGGTAAATTATTATTTTTTGATATTTCTAAATATTTTGATAGACCATATGGCGTTTCGTTAGACATCCCTATGTATCTAATTTTTCCATTCTTAATATACTTATCTAACGCTTGTAAAATAGACTCAAAACTATTCCATTCTTTTTCTTCTTCATTGAGCTTGAATTCTCTTACACCAAAACAATTTGTTGATCTTTCGGGCCAATGTAACTGGTATAAATCTATATAATCTGTTTTTAGCCTTTTTAAACTTCCATCTATTGCTTCACCAATTTTTTTTTCAGTATAATTATTTCCTCCACCTCTTATCCAATCACAGCGAGGTCCAGCTGCTTTAGAGGCTAAAATAATTTTTTCTCTATTTTTTTTTCTCTCAAGCCAGTTACCAATCATCTCTTCAGTTTTACCGTAACTTTCTGATGTAGGGGGAACAGAATATATTTCTGCAGTGTCAAAAAAATTTACTCCCTGGTCTGTAGAATAATCCATTTGTTTAAAGGCATCTTTCTCAGAGTTTTGAGTGCCCCACGTCATTGTGCCAAGACAAATTAAGCTAACACTTAAATCAGAATTACCAAGTTTTTTGAATTTCATAAAAATGTAATATTTTTCTTTGGAATTTAGATGAATAATTGACTATTGAAAAGATATTAAAAGTACTTATATTGTAGTTATGGAATTTAATAAACAAACAACTACAGCCAAATCTTCTCTGTCAGAAGCAATTATTGATCAAGGCTTAAGATCCTATATGCTTAAAGTTTATAACTATATGGCATCTGGAGTTTTATTAACTGGTGTTATAGCACTTTTATTTTTTAAAATGGCAGTTGTTACAGGTGACGCTGGAGAAATAATTGGATTAACTAATTTTGGAAATAAAATATATGCCTCAGGTTTAAAATGGGTTCTCATGCTGGCACCTTTAGGAGTAGTTTTTTATATGAGCTTTGGCATAGCTAAGATGAGTGCTTCAAAAGCACAATCCACATTTTGGGTTTTTGCCGCTTTAATGGGAGCTTCATTATCTTCAATTTTTTTACTTTATACTGGAGCAAGTATTACAAGAGTTTTTTTTATAACAGCCGGCACGTTCGGAGCTATGAGTATTTATGGGTATACAACTAAAAAAGACCTTACTAAACTTGGATCTTTTTTGATGATGGGACTTTTCGGAATTATTATTGCTTCGGTAGTAAATATATTTATGAAATCTTCAATGATGTATTTCGTAATATCAATTTTGGGAGTGCTTATTTTTGTTGGACTAACTGCCTACGACACACAAAAAATTAAAAACATGTACCTTGCGAGTGACAGTGGAGAGTTAATAGGTAAAAAAGCAGTAATGGGAGCTTTGACTCTATATTTAGACTTTATTAATTTATTTATAATGCTTCTAAGACTTTTTGGCCAAAGACGATAATCAGTCAAATTATTTGAATTAAATTAAATTAAGTTATTTTATTAACTTTAATTTACTCCAGCTTGTTTTTGTAATTAGTCTATTAAGATTTTCTGATTTTTGAATTACTTTTCCGTTTTTATCCTTAATTAAAAACTTTTCGTTAAGATAATAAGGTCTTAAATTTTTTAAAATTCTTAAAACAGGTTTGTCAGAAGCTCTTTGATAAACATCAAATGAAATTTCTTTGTGCCCTGTAGAAAGTCCATAGTCCTTCCAAGCTCCATTGGAAACCATTTTTGCGTATAGGTTTAAAATAGTTTGTAACTCTTTTTTGACAAAAAAAACTTCTTTATTTTTTTTTTTGAAATTATTATTTATTATAAGTTTAAATTTTTTCATATCTTGTGCTTTGTAATTAAAGGCAATTGTATTGCTGTAAAAATAAAAGTTAAAGGTAGAATTCCCCAAACTTTAAAATTTACCCATATAAATTCTTTTTCTGGAGCAAATGTTCTCCATACAATTTCATTTAAAATAGCTAAAAAAATAAAAAAGTAGGCCCATCTAAAATTTAATTTATTCCATCCTATTTCATCTAACTGAAAAGCTGTTTTAAAAAAAACTTTCAGAAAATTTTTATTAAAAAATATTTTTCCAAAAATTAATACACCTGCAAAAATAATGTTAACAATCGTTGGTTTTACGTATAGAAAAATTGGATTATTAAAATATAAAGTTAGTCCTCCAAAAAAAGAAACAATTATGCCCCCAACAAGAGGAACATAAGGAATTTTTTTTTCAATTAAGTACATTACGAAAACAGCTATTACCGTTGAAATAATTAGAGGAGGTATCGCAGCTTTTAAGTCGTTTCCGCTTTTGTAATAAATGGTAAAAAAAATCAACAAAGGTCCGAAATCGGTTATAAATTTTAGTAAAGACTTATTCACAGAATATTAATAACATAAATATGTTTTTTAATAAATTTATATATTGATTTTTATAAAAAAATTATTATCTTTTAATCATGAGCAATAATAATGCAAAATTTTCCATAGGCGAGACAGTTAAACACAAGCACTTTGATTTTAGAGGAGTTATATATGACGTTGACTTTGAATTTAATAATTCTGAAGAATGGTATCAGTCTATACCAAAAGATGTTAGACCTCGAAAAGATCAACCTTTTTATCACCTATTAGCAGAAAGCAATGATGTTACGTATGAAGCATATGTTTCAGAACAAAATTTATTACTAGATAGATCTTTAGTTCCAGTTAAACACCCACTTATAGAAGAAATTTTTGTCGGGAAAAAAGGATCTAATTATTTAAAGCCATCCAATTAATCTTCCATTGCCACAAATTAGACAATTATTGTCCAAAACTATGACACTAATACATCATAATACTTTATTGATTAAGCCTAATTGTGAATTAATTTTATTTCTTTCTCCCTCCAAATTCTCAATTAGGCAATATAGTGTCTTCAACTAAAAATAATATTATAGTAAAAATTATAAATGTTTGATTATTTCTACCCAAGCAAAATTTTTAAGTTACTAGAAAGATTAATAAATTTTATAAACTCTATATTTTTTGTTCTGCTAATAGTTGGCCTTACAATTGCACTAGTTCTGTCTCCGCCGGATTACTTACAGGGAGACAGTGTTAGGATAATGTATGTGCATGTTCCCGCAGCGTGGATTGGACTAGCTTCATACTCATTGATAGCAATATTGTCTATTTTTATTTTTATTTTTAAGATTAAAAATTTAGAGTTAATAAATAAAAGTATAGCTCCAGTAGGTTTACTTTTTACATGTTTAGCAATTATTACAGGATCATTATGGGGTCAACCAACTTGGGGAACCTGGTGGGCCTGGGATGCTAGATTAACCTCAATGATAGTGTTATTAATATTTTATATATTATTTATTTTAAGTTTAAAAATTATTAAATCAAAAGCGCTTTCTATAAAAATTTCATCACTTATTGCAATAACCGGACTGATAAATATACCAATAATAAAATATTCAGTTAATTGGTGGAATACGTTACATCAGCCCTCAAGCATTAAGATTATAGGCTCAAATACAATTGATCCTAGTATGATGCTCCCATTAATGTTGATGTTACTGGTTTTATTATTGTACTCTGCGTTAATTTTTCTAATGAAATATAAAACAGAAATCATTAGAATGAAGAAAAAAGCGTTAAAAAAATTATGATCACAAATTTTATTACTATGAACGGTTATGGCTTATTCGTGTGGCTATCATTTGGTATTACATTTTTTTCTTGTTCGATGCTTTATTATAAAACTTTAAAAAAACTCAAAAAATATGAAAAAAATTTTGCTGATGAAATTAACAAGCTACCGGTAAGTGAGAAAAAAAATGTTATCAAAAACTCTAAAATAGCTACCCAAATTTTAGCCTCATATAAAGAAACTGCATAAAGCATTTAAAAATGCTTACAAAAAAAGTTAAAAATAGAATTTTATTTCTAGGAACGTTTTTAACAATTATATTAATTAGTATCTTTTTTATATTAAAGACTTTAAATAATAATTTGCTATATTTTAAAACACCTTCCGATGTGCAGAAAAGCAACGATACGTTATCAGGCAACTATATGAAGATTGGAGGTATGGTGAAAAAAAATTCTATAAAAGTCGATAATGAAAAGATTAGATTTATAATCACAGATTATAATAATGAAATTTTTGTTTCTTATAGTGGTACAGTTCCAAATTTATTTTTAGAAGAGAAAGGAGTTATTGCAGAAGGAGTATTAAAAGATAAAAAGTATTTTGAAGCTACACGTATCTTAGCTAAGCACGATGAAAATTATATGCCGCCTGAATTAACAAATATTAAAAAAAACGATGTTAAGTAACTTTGGAAATAGCTTAATAATAATAAATATAATTTTGGCGCTAGTCATTATTTATAGAGCTTATTTAGATAGCAGAAATCAAAAAAAGTTAATTTCAAAAAATATATATAAACTCTCACTGCTGCAAAGCACTTTAACAATTATATGTTTTTTCACTCTTTTAAGTGCATTTATTATTTCAGATTTTTCTATAACCACTGTTTTTCAAAATTCTCATACATCTAAACCTTTATTTTATAAAATTGCAGGGGCATGGGGCAATCATGAGGGAAGTCTTTTACTCTGGATAAATATAATGGTTATTTTTTCTTTTTTATTTTTAGTTTTTAATAAAAATTCAAAAAAACAATATAATCTTTACACTTTAATAACTCAAAATATTTTAATTTTAGGTTTTTTTGTTTTTATGTTAGTAAATTCAAATCCTTTTTTAAAAATTTTTCCAGTGCCTGCAAATGGTTTAGGGTTAAATCCTATTTTACAAGATCCTGCTTTAGCTATACATCCGCCTTTACTTTACCTAGGTTTCGTGGGTTCTTCTATTTATTTCTCAGCTGCAATGGGATCGCTTTTAAGCAACTATCAAGGCAAGTCTTTTGGAAACTCAATAAAGCCTTGGGTATTGTTATCTTGGTCATTTCAAACTCTTGGAATAATTTTAGGATCGATATGGGCCTACTACGAACTTGGATGGGGTGGATTCTGGTTTTGGGATCCAGTTGAAAATTCTTCACTACTACCTTGGTTTGCAATGACAGCCCTTTTACACTCTATTATGATTTTAGAAAAAAAAAATATTCTATATTCATGGGTAATTATATTATGTTTATCTACATTTATTTTAAGTGTAACAGGAACTTTTTTAGTCAGGTCCGGTATCTTAAACTCTGTGCATACTTTTGCTAACGACCCTTCGCGAGGATTATACATACTTATATTTTTAACTTTTATGATTTTTTCTGCGTTTATTGTTTTTTTCAAAAAGATAAAAACTACTAATCAAATTACTTATGCAAGAAACAAAGAGACATTTATTCTGACAAATAATTATTTTATGATTTTTTATTTGATGACAGTTTTTATAGGTACAGTTTACCCAATTTTTACAGAGGTATTGTATCAAACAAAAATTTCAGTAGGACCACCTTTTTATAATATTGTTATAATTCCAATTGTGGTGCCTTTTTTATTTTTAATGAGCATAGGAGCACAATCTTCTTGGACAAGTTATAGACTTGATAATTTTAAATCTATAATTATAATTTTATTACTAGCTATTTTAATAAATATATTTATTTCTTATTTTTTTAAAAGCTATAACGTTTTATCTAATTTAATTTTTATTTCTTCTTTATTTTTAATCATAAGCACTATTAAAGATTTTTATAAATTAAAAAATAAAAATTCTTTTTCAGGCTTGTCAAGAATTGTTTCCCATCTAGGGTTTGGTCTACTAGTATTCTTTATTGGAATAAATCATAATTTTTCAGTGGAAAAAAACTTTAATTTACAAGTTGGACAATCAGAAAAATTTGGAGATTACAAAGTAGATTTTAAGAAACTTACTACGAAAAAAAAAGAGAATCATCTAGCTATTGTTGGTAATTTTCAAATAACAAATATTAGAAAAAATTCAGAAAAAAGCCTTAAACCAGAAATAAGAATTTATAAAAATCCTGAAACGATAACATATGAGGCATCAATAAATTCAAATTTTTTTGAAGATTATTATTTAACTATGAGCAATGTTAGCCGTTCTGATTTTTATAATATAAAATTTCAAAATAAACCATTTATGATGTGGGTTTGGATCTCTGCATTTATGATTTCGATAGGTGGATTTTTAAGATTGTTTGAAAAAAATGAAAAATAATTATCTAAGATTTGTATCAATTGGTATAACTTTATTAATTTTAATCCTATTATTTTTAGGCTTATATAAAGATCAAACTTACAGTACAAAATATTTAGTTGGAAAAAAATTAGAAAATTTTCAAATAGACTCTTTTAATGAAAATAGTTTTTTGAGTGAAAATGATTTAAACAAAGGTGAATATACTTTAATAAATTTTTGGGCCTCATGGTGTATTTCATGTAAATCTGAACATAGTTTTTTAATGATGCTTAATCAAAATAAAAGATTAAAATTGTTAGGAATAAACTTTAAAGATAAAAAATCGAAAGCTTTAAAATTTCTAGAAGAATTTGGTGATCCTTATGATCTTTTGGCTGTTGATAACTCTGGAAAAAAATCTGTAAGTTTTGGGGTTTACGGAATTCCAGAGAGCATACTTATTAATAAAAAGTTAGTTATAATAAAAAAGTTTGTGGGTCCGTTAAATAAATATGATTACGATGAAATTCTAGAGATTATAAAACAATGAAGTCAAAATACATAATAACGTTCTTATTTTTCTTTATGTCAATTAATTTTTTAGAAGCTAAAAATGAATTAGATATTCAAAATAAAATTTTAAAAAATTTAAGGTGCTTGGTATGTCAAGGACAATCAATCTTTGACTCAAATTCAGACTTTGCTCAAACTATTAAACTAGTTGTTGATGATAAAATAAAAAATGGTAAATCTGAAAAGGAAATTTATAAATTTTTAGCGAGCAAATATGGGGGATGGATTCTTTATAAACCACAAGTTAATAAAGTTAACTTTTTATTATGGGTAATACCTTATTTATTTTTAATTTTTGGTGCATTGATAATCATAAAATTGTTAAAAAAAAGCAAAAACTAAGGGTTTAATAGCCCTATACATTTTAAGACTAAAATAGTATTTTGTTTTCATGAAAATTTTTATTTCAACATTAATATTGTCTTTAGCAATGATGATTAATTTATTAGCAGATAATAAAAATGTTAAATGTAAAGAAAACAACCTTTTTGAAAAAGGAATAGATAAAGTAACGGCACCCATAAGCCGTGCTTTAGATAAATTTTTTAATAACAAAAATCCTTGCACTAAAGTCAAAATTGCAAAAAAAAATATTAAGCCTAAAAATACTTCCTTTAATAATCATCCCAATAAAGATATTACTGTTTACGCTGGTCAATTTGATATTACTGATCAAGTTGGAGACGACGAAACAACTCTTCTAGGCATAGAACATAAAAATCCTAATCTTTTTAGAAATACTTTTTTTGGAAAAATTTCTCCAATTACAGGAGCTTTTGTAACTGGAAAAAGTTCTGTCTATTTATATACTGGTGTAGAGGGTCAGTATGGAATTGGTCCTTTAAAAATTAAACCTAGCTTTGCACCAGGGTATTATGAAAAAGGAGACGGTAAAGATTTAGGAGATATCATAGAGTTTAAAAGTGAAATTAAATTTGGGGTAGATTTATTTGAAGATTCAAATTTTGGCTATAGCTATAGTCATATATCTAATAATGATTGGGGAGCAGTTAATCCTGGCAGTGATAATCAGTCATTAACTTTTTCTAGTAAATTCTAAATATAATGTCACTAAATGACTGTTATAACGTCCAAGATTTTAGAAAATTAGCTAAAAAAAAACTGCCCGCTCCAATATTTCATTACATCGATGGCGGTTCAGATGATGAAATCACGCTAAGAAGAAATACAGAATCTTTCTCTAAATGTGATTTAGTGCCTAATATTTTAGCAAGTGTTGGCCAGCCCGATATATCAACTACAGTTTTGGGGCAAAAAATTAATATGCCATTATTTTTATCACCAGTAGCAATGCAAAGACTTTTCCACCATGAGGGCGATAAGGCTAGCGCTAGAGCAGCAGAAAAATTTGGAACTTTTTATAGCATGTCCACTATGGCAAATTCTTCAATAGAAGAAATATCAAACATATCTAGTGGACCAAAAATGTTTCAAATATACATACACAAGGTTAAAGGATTAACGGATAATTTAATCGACAGATGCAAAAGCTCAGGTTTTAATGCAATGTGCCTCACAGTAGATACAGTAGTGGCAGGAAATCGTGAAAGAGATCATAGATGGGGATTCACAACTCCCCCAAAACTTACTTTGAAAAGTATATTTGGTTTTATGATGTGTCCCAAGTGGACATTTAATTATTTACGAAATAAAAAATTTGAGCTAGCCAATGTTTCACATGTTACAAAAAAAGGATCAAGTATAGCCAAGGGCGTAATGGACTACATCAACGAACAATATGATCCTGCAATGAGCTGGAAAGACGCAGAATATTGTATAAAAAGATGGGGTGGTCCTTTTGCCATTAAAGGAGTGATGTCAGTTGAGGACGCCAAACGAGCAGTCGATATTGGAGCCTCCGCAATATTATTATCAAATCATGGAGGCAGACAACTTGATGGTTCAAGAGCACCTTTTGATCAACTTCCAGAAATTGTAGATGCTGTAGATGGAAAATTAGAAATTATTTTAGATGGTGGAGTAAGAAGAGGAACACATGTTTTAAAAGCTTTATCATTAGGTGCAACAGCTTGTAGTTTTGGAAAAGGTTTTCTTTTTGCTCTTGGAGCTGGTGGACAGCAGGGTGTTGAACTCATTCTTAAAAGAATGAAGGATGAAATTACTAGAAATATGATTTTATTAGGCTGTAAAAATGTGAAGGAATTAAATAAAAGTAAGATTGCATATAGATAATGAAATTAGCAAAAAATTTAGAAAGACTTGGAACGGAATCAGCATTTAGCATTCTTGCAGAAGCAAAAAAACTAGAGGCCCAAGGAAAAGAAATGATACATTTGGGTTTAGGACAACCTGATTTTAAATCTCCAAAGCATGTTGTTGATGCTGCAAAAAAAGCTATAGATGATGGACATCACGGATATGTCTTAGCTAATGGAATGCTAGAGTGTCGCAAATCTGTAACGAAAAAAATAAAAAAGCTTTACAATAAAGAGGTTGATCCAGAAAGAGTAATGATTATGCCTGGAGGGAAACCAACTATGTATTTTGCTATATCAATGATCGGTGAGCCTGGAGCAGAAATAATTTATCCTACACCTGGATTTCCAATTTATGAGTCAATGATAAATTATTCAGGTGCAAAAGCAGTTCCTTATGATTTATTAGGAGATAAGGATTTAAAATTTGATCCAGAAAATATTTTATCTTTGATAACAGATAGAACTAGATTGTTGGTAATAATTAATCCCAATAATCCTACTGGGAGTTTTGTTGAAAAATCAGCTATAGATTTTCTTGCTGAAGGTTTAAAAAGATATCCTCATGTTGCTATACTTAGCGATGAAATTTATAGCCGGCAAATTTACGATAATAAAGAGATGCCAACTTTTTTTAACTATCCAGAACTTCAAGATAGATTAATAGTTTTAGACGGTTGGAGCAAAGCTTACGCAATGACAGGATGGAGAATGGGCTGGAGTGTTTGGCCAGAAAAATTAATTCCCCATGTGACTAAACTTGCAATCAATAGTTTCTCTTGTGTAAATGTTCCTTCTCAATTTGCTGGTATAGCAGCTCTAGATGGTTCAGATGAACCAATTAGTGAAATGATGAAAGAATTCGATATAAGAAGAAAAATAATTCACATAGGATTAAATAAATTACCAGGTGTAGAATGTAGTTTACCAGGAGGAGCTTTTTATGCTTTTCCAAAAGTAAAAGGAACGGGAATGAACGGATCTGAATTCTGCAAAAAAGCTATGC
>MDSY01010079.1_pt1 | contig 10092 bp, 7 predicted proteins | sample 811131 | NCBI WGS metagenome assembly MDSY01 (sample SAMN05326643, study PRJNA326480) | marine metagenome | isolation source: seawater | place: Atlantic Ocean: South West | collected 2010
CCATCGTTTTATATTTTGGTTGAAGATTACGATAAAGCATCACAAACCCTAGATTTGGCTTATAAACTTGGTCATTTAGACAGAGAAGCTCAAATTAAAACATTAGCAAGTCTTTACTCGCAATCTGATGCCCCTTTCAGGGCTGCTAGATTACTGGAAAAATACATTGCTTCTGGTTTAGTCAAGCGTGATGACAAAAACATTTCAACTTTAGCGAATTCTTGGCATTCTGCTCAAGAAATAAGCAAAGCGGCTGGTTATTATGGTGAGTTAGCTAAAATGACCGGTGATGCCAAGCATTACCGTAAGCAAGGAATGTTATTGAAGCAAGATGAACAATTTTCTAAAGCTGTTGTAGCTTTAAAGAAATCATTGGAGCTTGGTATCAATAATGAAGGCCGTATTCACATGAGTATAGCCGAATCTTATTTCTACCTTGAAAAGTATAAGAGTGCTTATTCAGCGATTCTTAAAGCCATGAAGTACCCAGGCACACGTAAGTCTGCTAAAGGTTGGAAATCGTTTATTGCTGATACTGCTAAAAGAAAGAATATTAATATTTAAGTAATTCTTTTTAGTTAATATAATAACTAATAAACCAGCCTACTATCGCAGTAAAGCTGGTTTTTTTTGTTTTAATTACATATATGTTGAAATTTATATTATACGCAACAGGTCTACTTAATTACCAACAACAACTTAACACGAAAAAAAGTATTAAAACGTAAGTTAAATTCAACACTAACGACTAACTATCAATTTTTATTTTTATAGGATTTACAATGAACTTATTCAAAAAACCATTACTAATTACCATCACAGCATTATTTGCGCTAGGGTTGTTAAGCAGCAACATTGCCAAGGCTGAAACTAACCCTTTTGCCAGCGCTAACTTAATGTCGATTACCTCTGATCATGCGCAAGGTAAGTGTGGTGAAACGAAGGCTGAGTCGAAAGGCAAATGTGGTGAAGGTAAATGCGGTGAAACTAAGGCCAAAGTCACTAAAAAAAGCAAATGTGGTGAAGGCAAATGTGGTGAAGCAAAAGCTAAAACAACCAAGAAATCTAAATGTGGCGAAGGTAAGTGTGGTGAAGGAAAAACTAAGAAGTGTGGTGGTTAATTAGTTTAGTATTTATTTTATAGTGAAGGTAAACAGAAAAATGAACCTGTTTACCTTGTTAATTACTTAGACTATCAGCAACAAATATATCCAAGAGATAAAAACAACTTTTAAAAGTTTACATTATATTCTTAGCTCAATGCTTTTCAACAACCCTTATAAATTTTATTCTTCAAAGATTTAATATCCTTTCCATTTAAAGCAACTATATAAAAATCTTAATTAATAATGTTCTTTATAAATTGTACCGTTTACTCTACCTTCAACCTCGCTGCATGCAAAATACCTTAAAAGATACACAATAAATATTCTAAGCTTAAAACCATGGGTATTAAGGGTTATTCTAAATTCTAATTAGTATTATACTTTACTAATAAGGCTATACAATCACTATTGTAGGTGAGTGCCAAAGCTTTAGTGTATAATTGATACATGATCATCAATAGGACACCAATGTGAATAATAACGATATTTTACGACGTTTACGTTATACCTTTAATTTTAATGACAAAAAAATGGTTGAATTATTTTCCTCTGCCGGTGTTAAGGTAACACGAGAACAAGTAAGTCAATGGCTAAAAAAAGACGATGATACTGACTTTGTTAGCATAGTAGATGAAAAGTTAGCGGTATTTCTAAATGGTTTTATCAACGATAAACGCGGTAAAAAAGATGGTCAACCAGCAACCCCGGAAAAGAAATTATCAAATAATATTATTTTAACCAAATTGAAAATAGCACTTAACTTGCAAGCAGAACAGTTAATTGACTTGCTGGCATCTGTTGATTTTACACTAAGCAAGCCGGAACTTAGTGCTTTTTCCCGTAAGCTCGATCACAAACATTTTCGAGAGTGTAAAGACCAAGTATTACGAAACTTACTTCAAGCTATTGATAAAAAATACCATGTACCACGGTCGACAAAGCATCTCCTCCCAGAAAAGTCAGCTATTAAGTCAGAGCTTAACAAACCTCAAGGGAGTAAAACTAAGAAAAAAATTAATAAAAATAAAACTAGCACCACAGACATTCAATCTCCATGGGTAGACGGAGCTAGGCCTAATGTGAGTAATATTTACGTTAATCCTAAAGCTAATCAAAAGCCTAAGCGCGCGCAACTAAAATTATCAAAATAATGTTAGTGTAATATCCGCTCTTAAATACTAATAATATTTAGTAACAGTTATTCATTAAGGTTCGTCAATATAATACTGTATACACTACCTCTAATCAGGTAGAATGCTCCGCAAATTTAGTTGATAAAGAGCACGTATGAATATATTGGTTGTTGATGATAATAAAACCGTTCAAGAAAAACTGGTTACCATTATAACCGCTCAAGGCCATTGTGTAAGTTCGTCTGTTAATGGTCTAGATGCTTTAGGTAAAACTCAATCAACTAATTACGATGTGTATGTTATTGACCATTTAATGCCTTTAATGAATGGCATTAAATTAGTTAAAAATTTAAAAGCAAACCGTTCAACTTCAGATATACCCATTATATTTATGACAACGCAAGGGGTTTCAGCGATTAAGAATCTCTCTGAATTTCCTTTGTTTAATGCGGTAATAGAAAAACCAATTAATGAAAATGAATTAATTAACTTATTATCAGACTTTGAGAATAATAATTTTCAAAATGTGGCCATTAATAATTCTGCTTTGAATACTAATTTACTATATTAACTCTCAATATGCTTTATCAGTATAAATCTTATAGAAATTGATTTATGCTGATTTAGGTCGTTATTTAATTCGGTTAGATAACAAGGCAATCCTTTATCTAAGGCATTAAAAGTAATTTACTATGAGTTATCAAGTTTTAGCACGAAAGTGGCGGCCAAAAAACTTTCAAGAATTAATTGGTCAAGAGCACGTCGTCAATGTACTAGCCAATGCTTTGTCGCAAAACCGCCTACACCATGCATATCTTTTTACAGGCACACGTGGTGTTGGTAAAACCACTATCGCTCGAATTTTTGCCAAGAGTTTAAATTGTCAACAAGGTATCACTAACACCCCATGTGGCAAGTGTGATGCTTGTCTTGATATTGATCAAGGCCGCTTCGTTGATTTATTGGAAATAGATGCTGCTTCTAAAACCAAAGTAGATGATACACGTGAAATACTTGATAATGTGCAATATGCGCCAAGCAGAGGCCGCTTCAAAGTTTATTTGATTGATGAAGTTCACATGTTATCAAGACATAGCTTTAATGCGTTATTAAAAACCTTAGAAGAGCCACCGGAACACGTAAAATTCATTTTGGCGACAACTGATCCTCAAAAGTTACCTATTACCGTATTGTCTCGTTGTTTACAGTTCCATTTAAAAGCGTTAACAGTAAAACAGATTGAACATAAATTAGCAGAAATTTTGTCTGCTGAAAAAGTTCAACATGATTCCGGTTCCCTTACCTTATTAGCAAAAGCCGCACGTGGCAGTATGCGTGATTCGTTAAGTTTAACCGACCAAGCTATTGCTCAAGGGCAAGGTGCTATTAGCCTAGCTAATATCCAACAAATGTTAGGTGGTATAGACCAAAATTGGGTATACCAATTACTCATTGCTTTATTAAAGCAAGACAGTAAAGGCTTGATGGCTTTATCGCAAAAAATAGCTTCATATGCCCCTAGTTACAGTCGTTTATTTGTGGAGCTTATTCAATTATTTCATCACATTGCACTCTATCAAATAGTCCAACAAAACTTTGATTTACCTGCTGATTTACTGAGCCTACTTCATAAGTTTAGTACAATAATGTCTCCCGAAGATGTGCAACTTTATTATCAAATTAGTCTTAATGGTCGTAAAGATTTGCCTTATGCGCATGACGAACAAGCCGCGTTTGACATGACGTTATTACGATTGTTAGCCTTTAAACCTCTAAGCAAGACAGATATTACACATGAGCAAGATAAGATAAACAGTACTTCTGTAAATTCACGTATTACACCTGCCCTTGAGATTAATGACTCCCAACCAACAATTCAAGATACATCACCGTTAACGTCTCAAAATAGTGTTAGTGATGATAACTTGTCCAACACCACTATTTCTGAAAGGCTTAACTTAGATAAAGTTAATGATGGTGATGAAAACAGTTTGTTGGTTTCATTAACAGAGCAATTGCCAGAGCAGGTGACTGAACAAGCAGTAGTCACTACCAACTTTTCTACCTCTGGTGATGTCAGTAATTCAATTACAGAAAGTCAAAATGTATTAGAAAATACTGCAGAGCAATTGAGTGCTAAAAGTGAGTTGATTATCACTGATTCATTGGCTGAACAAGAATTACTAAATGATGAAATATTAGCTATTGAACAACAAGCGGCATCACTTTCTCATTCGAATGATCATGAAAATATCAGCTCATTCGAATCATCAGCTAAAATAAATGATATAACTAGTAGTGTTCAATCACTTTCAGTAGAGAAAATAGCAACGTCAAGTATTTCAGCCCAAGAACTTAATGCCCACAAAATTGAGCCGTCTTCAAGCATTGAGAGTCCAGTAATTTCAGTATTAGCAACTCGTAATATGTTACGAAGCCGTAAGAAAATTGTGGAGAAAGAAGGAAAAAAGCCCCATGACGCAAGTTTGCGTCATTCCTCAACTACAGAAAGCATAGCTAGTTCAGACAAAAGTTTACTTGCGCAATCGACAACAGCTGAAAAAGTTAATAATCAACATCAACATCAACATCAACATCAACATCAACATCAAGCTCCAGTGATCGAGCTGCCTGAGCCGCAAACACCTTTTAATCATAATGATATTGATCCTAAACTTGTCAGCAAAGCGAATCAAGTTGATAAATGGGCACATATGATTGATTCAATGCAATTAACTGCTCGTATAAGACAATTAGCAATTCATGCTACCATTAGTTCAGAGTCTACAGATGATCACCTAATACTTAAACTTGATCAGGCAACTCGACACCTTAATACTGATGCGGCTCACCAGCAGTTAGGTTTGCGTATTAGTGAGTTTTTGTCTCGACAAGTCAAGGTAAGCCTAGATATTGTCGAGGAAACCGTCGCTGATCCATATCAAATTCAAAGCCAAATCAATGATAAGCGTCTTGAATATGCAAAGTCTGTGATTAAAGCAGATAGTACCGTTATTGCATTGCAACATACTTTTCAAGCAACGATAGATGAAAGCAGTATTATGCCTCGCTAATGACTAGCTAATGACGGGTTTATGAGTTACTTGTTCAACTCACCTTTAAATAATGACTTATTCACGGCTTTAACATTCAAAATTTAATGTAATTCGGTTAATATAACTTATGAAGTAAATTTAGAGTACTTATTGGAGAAATAAATGATGAAAGGTGGAATGGGCAACTTAATGAAACAAGCCCAACAAATGCAAGCTAAAATGGCTAAAGCACAAGAAGAATTAGCCAATATGGAAGTTGTTGGTGAAGCGGGTGCTGGTATGGTAAAAGTCACTATGACAGGCAGTCACAGTGTTCGTCGTGTTGAGCTTGATGAGAGCTTAATGGAAGATGATAAAGATATGATTGAAGATTTACTTGCTGCTGCAGTTAACGATGCTGTGCGCCGCGTTGAAGAACAAAATAAAGACAAAATGGGAGCTCTGACAGGTGGTATGCAATTACCACCTGGGATGAAAATGCCGTTTTAGCTCGTAAGCGTATAAAAAAGTCGACTTTTATGTCGGCTTTTTAGTGAGTGAAATACAGGATATCAGATAGGCACTAGGCTTTAGATGTGAAATTACCTAGTTAATCCCATACTGTTAACATTCTAACTTTAGTTAATTTTACCCTTGTTTAAGCGAGCAATGGGCTTATTGCCTATGTTGATGAACGAGCGAACTTGACCTTTTCATGCCTTGTATAGTGACAATTATCAGGGTTTTGATAAAAACTTACTGACAAGCTTTAATCACTAAGTCTTGAGCCATCGGTAACCTGTCTGTATTTAAGGTCATGGTTTCAGCGCTTAAGTCTTTAGCCTTTGTACCTTCGAAATTTCTGCCTTCAATATTAAGGTTTATTGTATCGAAAGTTAATCGACTGGCTTTTCCATTAAGCCAAACACAACCAAATTTTGTTCTTATGTCTTCTGATTCTAAACCAAAAAAGCTGATTTGATATTGTCGTAGGCTAGGTGCGCCTTGATAGTTGCCTAGCGACTTTTTGATGGTTAATTGACTTAACGTTTCATTGTACTCTATTTCTGTGTTCATAATTGCCGCATTGTCTCGATAGTCTTCAGTCACATCATCATCTTCTATGAGGACCGTTTTTCCTGATGTACCGGTATAAACATCTACAATTAATGAAGTTTTATCAATAAATTGTGTGCTTAACGCATACTGGCGTTTAGGAATAATACTGCCTTGTTTCACATAAATAGGTAAAGCACCGGGTGCTGCAGGCACATCAATCACTTGGTCACCTGTTATGCGTTTTTTACTGTGATATTCATACCAAATTCCTTCTGGTAGCCAAATTGTTTTGGTATTACTTGCACCAGCGTTAGGCGCAATGAGTAAGCTATCGCCCCACATATATTGTAAATCGTACTGCCATGCTTTAGCTTCTGTGGGGTAATCAAGTAACATAGCACGTGCAATTGGAATACCTGTAGCGGCGGCTTGATGTGCAGTACTGTATAAATATGGCATTAATTGATATCGCAACCTACTATATTGATGCGCAACTTCTTGTACTACTTTGTCTTTATCTAAAGGCCAGCGTGATTCACCCATGCCGTGCGGTTTCCATATAGGTGAAAAACTACCAAACGCCATCGCCCACTGCTTATACAGATTGTCATCTGGACCTTTGCCTGTATCCCAATCGTAAAAACCGCCGGCATCATGGCCCCAGAAAGGGAAGCCGGATAAGCCTGCTAATTGCATTGCCCGTATTTGTTTTGCCATGTCATTATGGTTTGGATAAATATCACCACTCCATAAGGTTGCATAGCGTTGAGCCCCTGCAGTCATTCCTCGTACCCAAACAAAAGGGCGCTCTTTTATGTTTGATTTGTCCCAGCCTTGTTCAACCAAAGCTTTGGCAATAAGAAAAAACCAGTAATTACGCATTTCTGCCCAGCTTTTTCCGTTCGCTAACCTCATGCTTTTTTTGGCCGCGCCCATTTCATCAAATTCATCTATCCATAATGCATCACCCGGAAACTGTAGTGATGGGTCAAGCGAATTTTGATAAAAAGCCTGCCAAAACCACAAACGAAAATCAGTGTTAGTCAAGTCAGGAGCACTGTTTTTAAAATCTATATCATCAGTATTAGGTACATTAAATGTTTTTAGCCAACCGTCAGTATATTGAGCAATGCAACGATTTAAATCTAATGTAGACACTAAACCTTGTTTTTTAAGCCACTTAGCATAGGCCTGAGGATTTGGGTAACGTCTTTTATCCCACGCTAATTTTGACTCACAACGTTTACCGCCCTCTGCACGCCAGCGATTATCATTAATGACATGATCAAGAGGAAAGCCTGCTTGTCGATGCTTCAGTATTTTATTCTTCCACCAGTTTTCATCTGACGGGGTAGGGGAGTTATGATCGTGGCCTTTGTCTGATAATTGTAGGCCAAACATTGCTTTTTTAGGTAGACGAGGACGTCCGGTAAGTTGGGTATAGTTATCTAAAACTTTTATTAATGAAGGGCCCGCAATAAAAAAATAATCCATTTGCCCCATAAAGCCTGAATCATCTATTTCTACTTGATACTCGCCTTCTTTCCCAAAATTGAAGCGATTACTAAAAGTACTATTGAGGAACACACCATAGCCTTTGCTAGACAAGTAAAACGGTACAATAAGAGGGGCTTGTTCACTTTGGAGGGAACCATAATTACGGCTAATTTCTTGACCTTTTAGATCCACACGCTCCTCACGGCCCAAGAAACCGTGGCCTAAACCAGTAAAGTGTTCTTCTCTATCATAAATAAAACTTGTTGAGATTTTATTGTCATTCCACTGAGTCGGCCCACTCTGTGTTAGCACGACTTGTTCGTTCTGCATAAACGTTGCAGCTAATGTGCCTTTATTGATGCGCACGGTTACCATGCTGTGGCTTTTAGCTTCACTGTCTGCGTGTTTATTGGCCGATTTTTTAAGAGAGAATAGCCAATAACTCTGGTGTTCTGTAACAGACATTTTTCTTGGCCATTGATGCGATGCAACCATTTCATAATGTTTATCGCTAAAAAAGTCCTCAGCAATTCGAGCACTCTGAAGCCTTATTATGGCATTTCCATAAGGTGTTAAGCGAATTTTATGTGTTGATGAGCTTATAACATAGGAGCCGTTATCAACCATTAATTGTGTATCTGTATCTGCCTTAGCATAACTAAAAAAACTTGATGAACAAGTCATTAGAAAATAAATGACTACAGTGATAAAGCATTTGAACATTATTATTATTATCCTTAAAAAAAAAGTTTGCTGATATTATTCAGCAAACCTTAGTAACTAAAGATAATCATATAACACCAGATATTCAATAGTCTACAGTAACTTACCTCTGCAGCGGGCACTGCTAAACAATTAACCTCCTCCCTCAACGTTTGTTTTAGGAGGGTTAGCTTGATTCTGTATGACAAGAAAGCTAAATGAACCTGTGTTTAACTAACGTAAATCTATTATCGAACCATTGTTGAGGGTTACTGTATTAGATTGTTTATTGGCAGTGCTAGTAATGACTCAGTTATCGCAAAAAATCCAATGAATACTGCCCATTGGATTTCGATATAACTTAATACTCATTGCGTTATTCATATATTAAAATATACATACTTAACCGAGCTATTAGGTAAAATATGCTCGTTTTTTTTATAAATCGAGTTGATTAATAAAAGCAGCAGCACCCAGTAACCCTGGTTGACTTTCAGTGATGACATAAGTTGGTGTGTCTTGATTTAGGTACGACATTCTGCCTTTTGTTTCAAAACGTTCTCTAAAGCCACTGTCTCTAAAAAATTCAACAAATCTTGGAACTATGCCACCTGCAATATAAACACCACCAACCGAGCCTGTGGTTAACGCTAAATTGCCAGAAAAACTACCTAATATCTTACAAAATTGTGACAAGGCTTGGAAACAAGTAGGGCAACTGCCTGATATCGCCTTGCTGCTTATTTCTTTTGCAGATAATTTTACAAAATCAACACTTGTACTGATATTTTCATCTTCTTGATTTATTGCTACTAAAGCCTGATAAATCTGTTCAATGCCATAGCCTGAAATAAGTTGTTCATAGGATATACGCTTTTTACTTCGTTTTAGTTGTTGAAATATCTGAATGTCAAGCTCATCAACTGGCGCAAAATCAGTATGGCCACCTTCACCACCCAAACAGTGCCAGTGATCATCAATATTAACGAGGTTAGCAACCCCAAGGCCAGTTCCTGGGCCGCAAACAGCAATGGGTTTTTTGGGCACGGCATTACCACCACCAATCTTAACTTTTTGTTGATCATTTAAGAGCGGGATAGCCATACCAATAGCGGTATAATCATTTATTAGGGTTAAACTATGAAGTTTAAGATCTTGTTTGAGCTGTTTTTGTGAAAACTGCCATGGCAAGTTAGTCATCGAAATAGCATCATCATCAACAGGACAGGCTATCGCTAAGCAGGCGTTTACTTGGCTATTCAATAATTTTTTATCATTTAAATATTGATAAATAACATTACTTAGATGAGGGAAATCCTGACATTGATAAGTTTCAATATCATTAATGTTATTCAATTTATCGGTAGTGGCTAAGCGGATATTAGTACCACCAATATCTGCGACTAAATTGATTGCTGTAGTAGTTGTTGAGTTATTCATGTTAGCAGTTACTTCTCGTTCAAGTGTAAGTATTTATTTTTTATAATTCATTTAATAAGTTATAGTTTTTCGATAACTGAATCTCGTGTAATTAATGAAGGCTCAAAAGAGTGCGTAATC